>Ga0310810_10003427_pt1 | contig 17269 bp, 12 predicted proteins | sample NCmetagenome_FD_207641 | JGI IMG/M metagenome (GOLD analysis project Ga0310810, IMG submission 207641) | Soil microbial communities from experimental microcosm in Duke University, North Carolina, United States - NC | ecosystem: Engineered > Artificial ecosystem > Soil microcosm > Unclassified ... | reverse complement strand
AGGAAATCGTCGTCCTTTCTCAGATCGAGAGCACGCTAACGGCTGCCGCAGGGCCGCAGACGTACTGGGCGGGACAGGTCGCCATCCAGCGGCTCGCTGCGTCGGCATGGGTGCTGCTAGGCGCGGGCGACACAGCCGGCGCCGTTCAACTCGCCGGGCAGGCCGCCGATCGCGAGGACGGGACTCAGAAGCATCCCGTTACGCCGGGGTCGGTCCTCCCCGCCCGGGAGCTCGAGGGCGATCTGCTGCTCCTGGTCGGCAGGCCCGCCGAGGCCAGGAAGGCGTATGCCGCGACGCTGGCGCTCTCACCCAGCCGCGCGCGCAGTCTGTACGGGTTGGCACGTTCGGCGCAGCTCGCCGGCGACAGCGTGACGGCGCAGGCGACGTATCGAGAGTTCCTGAGACTGATGGCCAAGGCCGACGGTGGGCGAGCGGAGATCGCGATCGCGCAGCGGGCCGTCGCTGGGCGGTAGCTGGTGCCTGCCACGGCGGTGCTGCCGCTGCTCTTCGCGCTCACGCAGGCCCCGATCGAGCTGCGGTCGGGCATGGTCATCACCCATTCCGCCCGTGTCATTCCCAAGGTCTACCGACTCTCCGCACCGATCACGCTGAAAGGCGACGACATCACCGTCGACTTCCGGGGCGCGACGTTGCAAGGGACCACCCCGGATGTCGATCCCGACATGGCCCGGGACACCGCAATCATCGTCGCCGGCGGCCGCAACGTGGCCATTCAGGGCGCGCGCGTGCGCGGCTACAAGGTCGGTATTCTGGCGCGCGGCACGCACGGTTTGACGCTGATCGGCAATGACCTGAGCGACAACTGGAAGCCCCGGCTCTTCTCCCTCGTAGAGCACGAGAGCCTGGTCGACTGGCTGACGTTTCACCACAACGAGCACGACGAGTGGTTGCGGTATGGCGCCGCGATCTACCTGGCAGATGTGGCGGGCGGTGCGGTGCGCGGGAATACCGTGGAGCGGGGGATGAATGCGCTGCTGCTCGTGCGCTCGGGCGGCCTCGCGATTCGCGACAACGACTTCTCGTTCAATTCCGGCCTCGGGATCGGCCTGTATCGTTCGTCCGACGACACGATCGTCCACAACCGCATCGATTACAACGTGCGCGGTTACAGCCACGGCTGGTACTCCCGCGGCCAGGACTCGGCAGACTTGCTGATCTATGAGCAGAGCTGTCGCAACATCGTCGCGGACAACTCGCTCACGCACGGTGGCGACGGCGTGTTCTTGTGGGCGGGCCAGACGACTATGGACTCGGGGTCGGGCGGTGCGAACGACAATCTGTTGTACGCCAACGACGTGAGCTACGCGACGGCGAACGGCATCGAAGCCACGTTCAGCCGCAACACGATCCTCGCCAACCGCGCCTGGGGCAGCGAATACGGCGTGTGGGGCGGGTACAGCTTTGCGTCGCGCATTACCGGCAACGACTTCCGCGGCAACCGGACCGGCATCGCGATCGAGCACGGCCAGGACAATGTCATCACCGCCAACCGTTTCACGCGCGATTCGACCGCGATTCGGTTGTGGGCCGACTCGATCGAGCCGTCGGACTGGGGTTATCCCAGGCACCACGACACCCGGAGTCGTGATTATCACATCGCCGAGAACGTGTTCGTGGGGAACCGTGTCGCGCTGCGCGCGCGGCAGACGGAGCGCCTCGCGTTCAGGGGCAACCGTTGGTTGGATGTCGACTCGCTCACCGTGCTGCGCGACACGACCGGGTTTGATGTCGGCGACAATGCGGCAACGCGGGACACCTCCGTGCCGCGCGCCGCGCCAGCAGAAGGTGCGACGCGCTTGCCCACGCTCTCCGGATACCCGGTCTCACCCCTCTCGCGGCGCGACCGGTCCGCCATCATCGTCGATGACTGGGGGCCCTACGACTGGCGCAGCCCGAAACTTTGGCCCGTGCCCGCCGATTCGACGCACGCGGTCCCGTTGCACCTCGCCGTGCTGGGCCCGGCGGAGGGGGGCCGCTGGCGCCTCGTCGCCCGGCGTGGGGTCGCCAACCTGTCGCGCACCAGCGGCCGGGTCGGCGACACACTCGTGGTGACCCCCGCAAGCGATTCCCTGGGCGATTGGAACATCACCCTCGAGTATCGCGGCGCGGCGACGCTGTCCCCGCGCGGCGTGCGACGCGCAGCGGGGCAGCCGTATCGATTCTCGTATGGGCGGTTCGAGCCATCCATCGACTGGAGCGTTCGCTTCTTTTCCTGGGCCGATACCACCAATTTGTTCGCCCAACCGATCGATTCGGGCGTCGCGGCGCGGCTCGACTTCATGTGGTATCGGCCGCCGCGCACGTGGGCTCAGCTGCCTCAGGAGCGCTGGTCGCTGCGGGCCACGGGCGCGGTGGACCTCCCGCCGGGTGCCTTCCGGCTCCGCGCGATCAGCGACGATGCGGTGCGCGTGTGGGTGGACGGGAAGCTGGTGATCGACGCCTGGAGCCCGCATGAGTCGAGGGTGGATGAGGCGCCGATCGAGGCGGGACGGCACGAGCTGCGCGTCGAGTACTACCAGAATGATGGCTGGGTGGAGCTACGGGCCGAGATCGTGAGATCGTGATATAGCGGGGACCTCGCGCCTGAGCGCGAGGTCCCTTCCACAGCCCTACTCCTCGTGGGCGAGCGGCTGACCGTCCGGACCGACCTGGAACTCGGACCGCTTGGTGCCGGTGCGGACTTGCGCCTCATACGCCACGATTGCTCCGTGCTTGGTGATGGACTCGACCTTGGCGATCTTGCCCGAGCCCGCCTTCTGCTTTAGACCCGCCCGCACGGGGGCGGGCAGGGAGTCGAGCGCCACCTGCTCCTCGATCTCCAGAACGGTACCATCCGCGGCGATGTTGACGTCCCGACTGTGGCCGTGCACAGTCATCGATACCTCGTACTCGAGCTGGCCGTCCTCGGTCTCGCTTGCATAGCTCCGCACGTGCGCGCCGGCGCTCTGCGCTTCGACGGTCTTCAATACGGCCGCCGGAAGGTCGGACCGTTTCAGGTGCTTCTCCTGTGCCGCGGCCTGCGTGGCGACCGTGCACGTCAAGACCAATACCGCCCATTTGGTGAGACTCATGAGATTACCCTCTCGTTGTGTTTCAACGAGGAGATGTACTCTGCCGTACTTTACAATTGGCTTACAGAGGCCCCGTCTCCCGACCCACTGAGGGTTCGTATGAACAAACAGGCAATCATCTTACCCGCATTGCTCCTCGGCGCCGCTTTGGCCTGGCCCGGCATGAGCTCGGCGCAAGCCTTCAAGGTCGCGAAGTTCAGCATCGGCGGCGACGGCGGCACGGATTATCTGACCGCGGAGCCCGGCACGGGGCGGGTGTTCGTGTCGCGCGGCAGCCACGTCATGGTGATCGACGGCGCGACAGGAAAGGTGTTGGGGGACATTCCCGACACGCCGCGCACCCACGGCATCGCCCTGGCCCCCACGTCGGGGCACGGGTTCATCACCAACGGCGGCGATTCGACGGTGACGATGTTCGATCTCCAGACCATGACCGTGATCAAGAGGATTCCGGTCGCGACCGGCGGCATGGACGGCATCATGTACGACGACTTCTCCGACCGGATCATCCTCACGAATCACAGCCATCCGATCGGGACGATGGTGGCGCTCGATCCGAAGACCGGAGCCATCGTGGGCACGGTGCAGCTCGAGGACAACGGGCCGGAAGGCGCGGCGAGTGATGGCAAAGGGAAAATCTTCATCAACAACGAAGGCACGAGCACGATGCAGGTGATCGACATCAAGGCGATGAAGGTGCTCACGTCATGGCCGCTCGCGCCGTGCGAGGGCCCGACGGGCATCGCCTACGATCGCGCCACCAACCGGATCTTTTCCGGGTGCGGCAAGACGTCGGTGGTGGTCGATGCGATCACAGGGAAGGTCGTGGCGACGATCGCCAACGGCGACGGCGTCGATGCCCTGGGGTGGGATCCGGTGGAGAAGCTCATCTATATCCCCGCCGGACGGGACAGCAACGTCACCGTCGTGCACCAGGATTCGCCGGACAAGTACACCGTAGTGGCCACGGTCCCTACGATGCGGGGTGCCAAGACCATCTCAGTCGATGCCCTGAAGCACGTGGCGTATCTGTTCCAGCCCGAGTACGGTCCCCCGCCGGCGCCGGCCCCGGGCACTCCGCCGCCACAACCGGGATCCCGCGCTCCGCGCGGTCCGGTGATCGCCGCCTGGTTCTTCGCGATCACGCACTGATCCGCCCGGGCTTCCTCGCCCGGCCGGCCCGCAACGGACACATTCTCTCCCGAGCGGAACGGCGCGGCCATGGAACTCCAGGAGCAGCTCGCGACGGCCCTCGGCGATCGATATCGGGTCGAACGAGAGCTTGGTCAAGGAGGGATAGCGGTCGTCTTTCTCGCCGAAGACCTGAAGCACCGCCGACCCGTCGCCATCAAAGTGCTCAAACCCGAGCTGTCGGCCGTGCTCGGCAGCGAGCGGTTCCTCCGCGACGCGGCTCGCCCCGTTGCGGGACGACCCGCGGTTTCTCGCCCTGGCACAACGGCTTGGAGGGGAGTGAGCTTTCTTCGTCAATTTCTCACGCTCTCGTAACACCGATTCCGCCAAGCTTCCTCCGAATATCCCAAGGAGGATCTGTGGCCGAGCACGGAATCGCGATTCAATCACCCACCAGGTCGGCCCCCGCAGAACCGGTTTCCGTAGGTCGAGCGACGCTGAGAAAGGCGCTGTTCACTTGTGGCCTCGCGGCGCCTCTGCTCTACATCGCGATGGTCGTTCTCGTGCCACTGCGGTGGGAGGCGTATAGCTCCGCTTCTCAGACCGTCAGCGAGCTGTCCGCGATCGGCGCTCCGACGAGGCCGCTGTGGGTTCCGCTGGGGCTCCTCTACACGCTGTTGCTGGCCGCCTTCGGCTGGGGCATCTGGATGTCGGCTGGGGGGAATCGCCTCCTGCGTGTCGTGGGTGGCTTAATACTCGCCACCGGCGTGCTCGGCCTCTTCTGGCCGCCGATGCACCTCCGCGGCGCCGCGGTCACGTTGACGGACACGCTGCACATCGTCTGGACGATGGCGTCCGGGCTGCTCACGCTGCTCGCCATGGGGTTCGCCGCCGCGGCATTCGGGAAGTGGTTCCGCGGCTACTCAATCGCGTCGATGGTGCTCCTCCTCGGCTTCGGCGCGTTGACGAGCGTAGATGCCCCGCGCATCCAGGCGAACCTGCCCACGCCGTGGATCGGCGTGTGGGAGCGCATCGACATCGGCGTGTGGATGCTGTGGCTCCTGGTGCTGGCCGTGGTGCTGCTCCGCCGACAAAGTGAGAGGAACCTGCCATGAAACCGATTGCTCGCATTCACGGCTTTGTCGCTCCCGGCTTCGAGGAAGTGCGCACCGAGTTCGAGCGCAACTTCGCCAGGCGCGGCGAGATCGGCGCCGCCGTTGCCGCGTACTGGCGCGGCGAGAAAGTCGTCGATCTCTGGGGCGGCCGGCGCACCCCGACCAGTGACGCGCCCTGGAACGAAGACACGATGGTCGTGGTCATGTCCACCACCAAAGGCCTTTCGGCGATGACGCTGGCGGTGGCGAACGCGCGCGGCTGGCTCGACTACGACGCACCGGTCGCGCGCTACTGGCCCGAGTTCGCGCAGCACGGCAAAGCCGCGGTCACGGTGCGCCAGCTGCTCGGCCACGAGGCCGGGCTCGTTCTGCTCGACGAACAGCTGACGATCGAGAAGCTGCGCGACCTGGACTCCATGGCGCGCGTGCTCGCGCGCCAGCAGCCGGCGTGGCCGCCGGGAACGCGTCACGGCTATCACACCATGACGCTCGGTCTGTACATGCAGGAGCTCATTCGCCGTGTGGACCCGGCGCGGCGCACGCTGGGCCGCTTCTTCCACGACGAGATCGCCGTGCCGCTCGGTCTCGAGTTCTACATCGGCCTGCCAAGGGACATCCCCGATGACCGTCTCGCCGTGGTCAAGACGCTGTCCCCGTGGCGTGGTCTTCTGGCGCTGCGCTACACACCGCCGGCGATCACAATGAAAATGATCCGTCCGGGCTCTCTGCTGCGGAAGTCGTTCGTGGGCCTGGGGGTCGATCCGAACGACCGAGGCTACCTCGAGGTCGAAGTACCCGCGGGCAACGGCGTCGGCACCGCGCGTGCCATCGCGCGGGCGTATTCCGCGTTCGCCGAAGGAGGGGCCGAGCTCGGGATCACGCCGGAAACGTTCGCCCGCCTGACGGCTGCGCCCAAAGTCACGGGTGAGAAGGACTGGGTGCTGGGTGTGCCGAGCTACTTCTCGCTCGGCTTCCTGCGGCCCGGGCCCGAGGTCGCGTTTGGCTCGAGCCCGCGCGCGCTCGGCGCCCCCGGTGCGGGCGGATCGTTCGCCTTCGCCGATCCCGACGCGCACCTGGGTTACGCTTACGTGATGAACAAGTTGGACTTCTACCTGACGGACGATCCGCGGGAGGTGGCGCTGCGGGAAGCGGTCTATCGCGCGATCGCGCGCGTGCCTGCAGCGGTCACGTCGCGCCGTCATGGCGTTGCAGCTCCTCGGTAGGCGTTGGGCAGCATGGCGCCTCCCGTCACCCGTTGCGGGCTTGCTTCGCGACCAGGAAAGGAGAGACTCTTACCGTAACGGAGGGTTCCGAGGTGAGCGTGAAACCGAGATGAGGGCGCTGGCTCGTCTGCTCCTGCGCATCCCCGTCCCGTGGGTCTTCGTGCTGACGTACCTGGTCGGCGTCGGTGTGCAGACTGTCGCGCGACCGCATGAACCATTCCGAGCACTGGAGGCGCTTCCGGGTGTCAGCGTTCTCGGGGGAGCGCTGTTCGTGGTCGGGGCGGCCATTGCGGGGTGGGGACTTGTGACGTTTCGCCGCGCGAGCACGACCACGGTGCCTGGGCAGGTGTCCTCGCAGCTTGTCACCTGGGGCCCCTATCGGTTCACCCGCAATCCCATGTACGTGGGCCTCATCATCGCCTACTTCGGAGAAGCGGGTATCCTGCGGCAGACCTGGCCGATCCTGCTCTTGCCGCTGACGATCGCCTACGTGAACTGGGTCGTGATCCCGCTCGAGGAAGCGCGGCTGCTGGAGGCGTTCGGGGCGGCGTATCAGCGGTATCAATCGCGCGTGCGTCGTTGGCTGTAAGGGTTTCGCTTCGAGACGAAGCCTGGAAGTGGCTCGGAACTTGCACCGCTTGCGACGCCATGACCAACCCATAGGATAGTCTCTCCTTCACTGGCCGCACTCGCTTCGCTCAGGAGGTCTCCCGATGAGACGACTGTTTCTGGCAGCCGCAGCTGGAGCCGCACTATGGCTCGCGGCCTGCTCAGAGTCCCGCCAACCGACCGCGCCGGCCGTGCCCACTGGCCCCGCTGCGTCCGCCGTGCCCGCGATCGCCGGTCCGGAGATGTTGGGGTTCGAAAAGGACCATCCGCACACGCACATCCAGCTTCCTCGTGGGTTCGCGCGCGGTCTGGCTAAGCCCGCAAACACAGGGATCATCTACCATGGAGGGCCGCTGTTCACCGCCCAGACCAGGGTCGTAGCGATCTACTGGTCCGGTGCGAGGATCTACAACGGCGGCCCGACGCCCGGGACAACGGGCACCGGGAGCCAGGACGGCTCCATCGTCGGGGCCTTTCTCAGAAGCCTCGGCGGCTCGCCGTACTTCAACATCAATTCGACCTACTTCGACGGCTCCGGAACACACGTGCAGAACAACGTCGCCTATACGGCTTATTGGGCGTCGAACACAAACGCTCCCACGTCGGGGCAGACAATCTCCGACGCCCAGGTCCAGGCGCAGATCGTCGCGGGCTTCAACTCCGGGGCCCTCACCTACGACAACTCCACGCTCTATGCCGTCTTCAGCGGACCCGGCGTGAACCTGGGTGGTGGATTCGGGACGCAGTACTGCGCCTACCACGGCCACTTCACCTCGAATGGCCGGGATGTGAAATACGCCGTAATGCCGCGCGATTACGACTTCCCGAGCGCCTGTGCCGCGCTGAACGGCTCGCCGAACGGCGACTTCGCCGCCGACGCCGAAGTCAACACGCTGGCGCACGAGACGGAAGAGACGACGACCGACGAAGACCTGAACGCCTGGTACGATCGCCGCGGCAACGAGAACGCCGACAAGTGCGCCTGGACGTTCGGCACGACCTACACTACGTCGAATGGATCGACCGCCAACATGAGCCTCGGCGGCCGGGATTACCTGATCCAGCGCAACTGGGTGAATGCCGGCAACGGCGGCTGTCTCGTGCAGTACCCCTAAGGCTCGGCGATCAGGAAGAGGGTCCGGCGCGAACGGCGAGCCCCGATGGCTCGCCGTTTTCGTTTCGTCCCCAGTGGTTCTCCGAGTCCTCCATGCGTGTAGCTTTCTTCACATGGACACGCGCAGCGCCGACCTGAGCGCCCTGAAGATCGACCGAACGACCCGTCCCGATCCCCCGTCGCGACGCTTCCCCCGCTGGCTGCTCATCGCGGGGCAGGCGCTCATCGTGCTGGTGATCGGGGCCTGGCTCATTTCGCGGTCGATCGGCGGTGCGGTCCCGGTGCGCCTCGTTCCGGCGGTGCTGATCTCGCCGGCGCAGGCGAGCTCGGTAGTGATCGCCAGCGGTTACGTGGTGGCGCAGCGCAAGGCGGCCGTCGCCTCCAAAGGGACCGGCCGGCTCGTGTACCTCGGCGTGGTCGAAGGGGACCGGGTGAAATCGGGCCAGGTCATTGCGCGCATCGAGGATGCCGACGTCCGCGCCCAGGTGGCGCAGGCCGAGGCCAACGTACGGCTCGGCGTCGCCGACCTGCAGGACGCGCAACGCTCGATGGAGCGTGAGAAGCAGCTGCTCGACTCGAACCTCAGCACGCAGGCAGCCTACGACGCCGCGGAGGCGCGCTACCGCCGGGTGACCGCCACCATCGACGTCGCCAAAGCGAGTCTCGGCGCCGCCCAGGTCGCGCTCGAGAACACGGTGATTCGCGCCCCGTTCGACGGCACCGTCCTCACGAAGAACGCCGACGTGGGTGAGATGGTGGCGCCGCTCGCCGGCAGCGCACTCTCCAAGGCCGCCGTCGTGACGCTCGCCGACCTGGGCTCGCTGCAAGTCGAGGTGGATGTTTCCGAGACGAGCATCGAGCAGGTGATCGCGGGACAACCGTGCGAAATCGTGCTCGACGCCTATCCGGACGTGCGCTATCCCGGTACGGTCGCGAAGATCGTCCCGACCGCCGATCGGGCGAAGGCGACGGTGCAGGTGAAGGTCGCGTTCAATCGGTACGATGGACGCGTGTTGCCCGAAATGAGCGCGAAGGTACACTTCCTGCCGCGCGCCGATGCCGCTGCCCGGAGCGACACGACGCCGCTGCTCACCGTGCCCGGCGCGGCGGTCGCGTTGCGCGGCGGGCACAACGTGGTGTACACCGTAACCGCGGGCCACGCGGTCGAGGTCCCGGTGGTCGTCGGGCGGCGCGTGGGGCAGGGCGTGGCGATTCTGCAGGGCCTCGCCGTCGGGACACAGGTGGTGGACAGCGTGAGCGACGGCGTGCAGCGCGGCGTCAAAGTCAAAACACCCTGAACGGGGATCGACCAGTGGCCGAACCGATCGTCCAGATTCGCGGCGTGTCCAAATCGTACCGGCGCGACAGCTTGGCGGTGCCGGTGCTCGACAACATCACGCTCGATGTGCCCGCAGGAGAGTTCCTCGGGCTCATGGGCCCGTCGGGCTCGGGCAAGACGACGCTCTTGAACCTGATCGCCGGCATCGACCGTCCCGATTCGGGGGCCGTGTCGGTGGCCGGTACGGACGTGGTACAGCTCTCCGAGTCGCAGCTCGCCAAATGGCGCTCCACGCACATCGGGTTCGTGTTTCAGTTCTACAACCTGATCCCGGTGCTGACGGCCTACGAGAACGTGGAGTTGCCGCTGCTCCTCACGCCGTTGTCCAAGGCGCAGCGCAAGGAGCACGTGCAGACCGCGTTGGGGCTGGTCGGCCTGGGGGACCGCCTCGACCACTATCCGCGGCAGCTCTCGGGCGGTCAGGAGCAGCGGGTCGCGATCGCGCGGGCGCTCGCAGCCGATCCTACGATTCTCGTCGCCGACGAGCCGACCGGGGACCTGGACCGCAAGTCGGCCGACGAGGTGCTGACGCTGCTCGACCGGCTCAACAAGGAATTCAAGAAGACGATCGTGATGGTCACCCACGATCCGCACGCCGCCGAGCGGGCGCACACGGTGCGCCATCTCGACAAGGGCGTGCTGCAATAGGAGGCGCCATGAAAATATTATCGATCATTCTCCGCAATGCCTTCCGGCACCGCCTGCGCTCCATTCTGACGATCGCGGGGATCGCCACGGCGGTGATGGCGTTCGGTCTGCTGCGTACGGTCATCGGGGCGTGGAACGCCGGGGTGACGAACGCCGCGTCGAACCGCATGATCGTACGGCATCGCGTCTCGTTCATCTTCCCCCTGCCGGTCACCGATCTGCAACAGCTGCAGCGCGTGGCGGGAGTAACGGGCGTGTCGTGGGCGAACTGGTTCGGCGGCGTCTACGGCAACAGCAGTGATTTCAAGAACTTCTGGCCGCGACTCGCGGTGGACCCGGCCACGTATTTCACACTCTACCCGGAGTTCATTGTCCCACCCGATCAGCTCGCGGCCTTCCAGCGCGAGCGCAACTCCTGCATCATCGGCCGCAAGCTCGCCATCCAGAAGGGCTTCAAGCTGGGGGACGTGATCACCATGGATGGCGACATCTTTCCGGGGCGCTGGGAGTTCGTGGTGCGCGGCATCTACACGGGAAGGGATCCGTCGACCGACGAGACGCAGCAGTTCTTCCAGTGGGACTATCTCAACGAGCAGGTGAAGCAGCGCGAGCCGGGCCGCAATGTCGATGCCGGGTGGTACATCCTGAAGGTCCGCAGTGCCGCCGAGATGCCGGCCGTCTCCGCCACGATCGACACCGCCTACACAAACTCCCAGGCGCCCACGAAGACCGAGAGCGAGAAGGCGTTTCAGCAGAGTTTCGTGTCGATGTCGAGCACCATCATCACGTCGCTGCAAGTGGTCTCGTTCGTGATCATCGGCATCATCCTGCTCGTCCTCGCCAACACGATCGTGATGGCGGTGCGGGAGCGCACCCGCGAGTACGCCATTCTCAAGACGCTCGGCTTCACCGGTCGCCACATCGCGACGTTCATTCTCGGCGAGTCGCTCGTCATCGGCGTGCTGGGCGGGGTGCTCGGCCTGCTGCTGATCTACCCCATGGTCCAGGGGGTCAAACAGGGGTTCTCGGCGTTCTTCCCGGTGATCGGGGTGTCGGCCTTCACGGCGGTGCTGGTGCTTGGGGTGGCGGCGCTGAGCGGGCTCGCCGCTGCTGTGCTTCCCGCAGCGCGCGCCGTGCGACTTCCGATCGTCACCGGCCTGCGGACGATCGGATAAGCGATGAAGATCCCGTTCTCCTATATCTGGCGCAGCCTCTGGGCCCGGCGGCTCACGACCGTCCTCACCCTCACCGGCCTCACCCTGGTGGTGTTCGTGTTCGCGGGCGTGTTGATGCTGGCGCAGGGCCTGCAGAAAACGCTCGTCGACACGGGCGCCACGGACAACGTGATCGTGCTGCGCAAGTCGGCCAACAGCGAGCTGGTGAGCCAGGTGGACCGGGGCTCCGCCGAAATCCTCGAGACGGCGCCCGAGGTCGCAGCGGCCGCGGACGGCCGGCCGCTGCTCGCGCGCGAAGTCAATCTCATCATCAATCTGAACAAGAAGGGCAGCCACGCGATGGGGAACATCACCGTGCGCGGGACGTCGCCGCACGGCGTGGAGCTGCGCCAGGGCGTCCATATCACGCAGGGACGCATGTTCACCTTCGGGACGCACGAGATCGTCGTGGGGCACGGCATCGCGAGCCAGTTCGAGGGCATCGCGCTCGGCAGCGTGGTCCCGTTCGGTGGGGATAAGTGGACCGTGGTTGGGTACTTCGACGCGGGCGGCACCGGATTCGACTCGGAGGTCTGGGGCGACGCCGACCAGGTGATGCAGGCCTTCGGGCGTCCGACCTATTCCTCGCTGACCTTCCGGCTGCGCGATCCCGGTCAGTTCGTGGCGCTGCAAGCGCGGCTCAGCGCCGACCCCCGTACCCAGTACGTCGAGCCCAAACGGGAACGCGATTTCTACCGCGAGCAATCCCAGGGCCTGGGGAACTTCATCAAGGCGCTCGGCATCACCATCACTGTGATCTTCTCCATCGGAGCGATGATCGGGGCGATGATCACGATGTACGCCGCGGTGGCGAATCGCGTGGTCGAGGTGGGCACGATGCGGGCGCTCGGGTTCCAGCGCCGCAGCGTGCTCGGCGCGTTCCTGCTGGAATCGATCCTGCTCGGGCTCGTCGGTGGGGCGGCGGGCCTCGCGCTGGCGGCGTTGCTCTCCTTCGCGCGCGTCTCCACTCTGAATTTCTCGAGCTTTGCGGAGATCGGGTTCGGGTTCGCCTTGTCGGCGGGCGTGATCCTGAACGCGTTGATCTTCGCCGTCGTGATGGGGATCGTGGGCGGGTTCCTCCCCGCGGTCCGGGCCGCCCGACTGAACATCGTCAACGCGCTGCGCGGCGCGTAGCGGCTACCGCCAGCTCTGCAGGATGCGCACGTAGTTCGCGCGCTCGAACGCCTCGGGGTCGGCGACGTTGTGCTGGCTCATCGCCCCCCGCAGCTGCGCCACGGACTCGTAGTCGTGATCCTCCAGCCAGCCTGCCAATCCTTCGACCAGAGTCCTGATATGCGAGGCTCCATTCCGCAACAGGGCGGATGTGGTCATGACCGCATCGGCGCCCGCCAGCAGGTATTTCACGACCTCCGCGGAGCTCTGGACCCCGCTCGTGGCGGCGAGTGACGCCTGGAGCCGGCCGCGCAGCACGGCGATCCACAACAGCGGCAGGCGAATCTCGAACGGCGTGCTCAGCTCCAGATTCGCGACGACCTCGAGCTTCTCGAGATCGAAGTCCGGCTGGTAGAACCGGTTGAAGAGGACGAGGCCATCGGCACCGGCGTCCACCAGCCGGCCTGCCATCTCCCCGAAGGCGCTGAAGTAGGGCCCGAGCTTTACAGCGAGCGGAATCCCGATCGCGTTGCGCACCGCCTGCACGATGTGCACGTAGCGATCCTCCACCGCGCGGCCGGTCGCCGCGGCGCTCACCGGGAGGTGGAAGATGTTCAGCTCGAGCGCGTGGGCGCCCGCCGTCTCCAGCAGCCTGGCGAAGTCGACCCACCCGCGCTCCGTCGACCCGTTCAGGCTGGCGATGACGGGGACGCGCACCGCCGCCCGCGCGTCCGCGACCAGCTTCAGGTAGTCGTCGGGGCCGACGGCGAGGCTGGAGACGGACGGGAAGTAGGAGAGCGACTCCGCGAAGCTCTCGGTGCCCGCCGCGGCGTAGCGCGCGAACGACTCGTTGTCACGGAGGATCTGCTCTTCGAAGAGTGAAGCCAGTACGATCGCCGCCGCGCCGCCGTCCTCCAGCGCACGCACACCGTCGAGCGTTTTTCCGAGCGGCGACGCCGACGCCACGACGGGATGGGCCAGGGGCAGCCCCAGATAGGTGGTGGACAGGTCGGTCACGGTTCGCTCAGCGTGCGAGGTCTTCGTACAGCTGCCAGCGCCGCGCGATGGCGTCCTCGGCCCGCTGGAGCAGGGGACCCGCCTCGCGAGGATTGGTTCGCGCCAGCATCCGGTACCGCAGCTCCTGCTCGGCGTAGTCCCGGAAGCGCGTCGTCGGCCGCGGTGAGTCGAGGGTGAACGGATTCTGGCCGCCGTGGCGCAGCTCCGGGTTGTAGCGCAACAGCGGCCAGTAGCCGCAGTGCACCGCGCGCCGCTGTTGATCGAGCCCCATTCGCAGATCGTAGCCGTGTGCGATGCAGTGGCTGTAGGCCAGCACCAGGGATGGGCCTTCGTACGCCTCGGCTTCGCGCAGGGCGAGCAGGGTCTGCTGGGGATTGGCGCCGAGCGCCACGCGGGCCACGTAGACGTTGCCGTAGGCGATCGCCTGGAGCGCCAGGTCCTTCTTCTCGGTCGTCTTGCCACCCGCGGCGAACTTGGCGACGGCCGCCATGGGCGTCGCCTTCGACGCCTGCCCGCCCGTGTTCGAGTACACCTCCGTATCGAGCACCAGCACATTGACGTCGCGACCGCTGGCGAGCACGTGGTCCAGGCCGCCCGATCCGATGTCGTAGGCCCAGCCATCACCGCCGACGATCCACACGCTGCGGCGCACCAGACCGTCGATCACCGACAGCAGGTGCCGTGCGCGCTCGTCGCGGGTATCGGCGAGCGGATCCAGCAGCGCCCGGGCGGCGGCGACCCGGAACCGTTGGGCGCGGATGTCGCGCTCGACGCGTTGGGCTGAATCGATCAGCGCTCCCGTCAACTTGTCGCCCAGTGTTCCGCGCAACTCCTCGGCCAACCGGCGAGCCAGTGCGAGCTGGCCATCGGCCGCGAGGCGCATCCCCAGTCCGAACTCGGCGTTGTCCTCGAACAGCGAGTTGGACCACGCCGGCCCGCGCCCTTCGGAGTTCGTGGCCCAGGGAGTGGTCGGCAGGTTGCCGCCGTAGATGGACGAGCACCCCGTGGCGTTGGCGACCAGCATCCGGTCCCCAAACAGCCGGGACAGGAGACCGAGGTAGGGCGTCTCGCCGCACCCCGCGCACGCCCCCGAGAACTCGAACGTCGGCTCGAGGAACTGCGTGCCTCGCACTGTGGAGAAGTCCACGCGCGCCCGCTCGGTCACGGGCAACGACTCGAAGAACGCGATGCTCGTCCGAGCCCGCTCGAGGATCGGCTCCCGCTCGGTGAGATTGATGGCGCGCCGTCCGGCGACCTCACGCTGCTTCGCGGGGCAGACTTCCACGCAGAGGCCGCACCCCGTGCAGTCCTCCACGTACACCTGCAAGGTGTAGCGCGTGGATGGGAAGCCGCGCTCGTCGATTGGCGCGGTGCGGAACTCGGCGGGGGCCCCCGTCAGCTGCGCTTCCTCCAGCAGGCTCGCGCGGATCACCGCGTGGGGACACACCATCGCGCAGTTGCCGCACTGGATGCAGGTATCGGGATCCCATTCGGCGACGAGGTCGGAGATGTTGCGCTTCTCCCAACGCGACGTGGCGCTGGGATAGGTGCCGTCCACCGGCAGGGCACTGACCGGCAGGGCGTCGCCTCGTCCCGCAAGCATCGGGGCGGTGACCTCGCGCACGAATGTGGGCGCCCGAAGGGACACCACTGGCAGCAGGACGATCCGGCTGGTAGCGCGCTCCGGCACCTGCACCTGGCGCAGCCGGGCGATCGTGGCATCCACGGCGGCGAAGTTCCGGCGCACCACTTCATCGCCCTTCGCGCCGTAGGTCTTCTGGACGGCGGCCTTGATCTTCTCGATGGCCTGCTCGCGCGGCAACACTCCCGAGATCGCGAAAAAGCAGGTCTGCAGCACCGTGTTGGTGCGTCCGGCGATCCCCGCCTCGCGTGCCACGGCGGTGGCGTCCACCACCCAGAAGGCGAGCCGCTTCTTGATGATCTCTTCCTGGACCGGGCGTGGCAGCCGCTGCCAGGTCTCCTCGGGTCCGTACGGGCTGTTGAGCAGGAACGTGGCGCCGGGAGCGGCAACCCCCAGCACATCGAGCGAGCGCATGAATGCGAACTGGTGGCATCCGACGAATTGCGCCTGATCGATCAGATACGCGGAACGGATCGGCGTGCGGCCGAAGCGGAGATGGGACACGGTGCGCGATCCGGACTTCTTCGAGTCGTAGACGAAATACCCCTGCACGTGGAGCCCCGCTTCGTCTCCCAGGATCTTGCAGGTGTTCTTGTTCGCTCCCACGGTGCCGTCCGCGCCCAGCCCATAGAACACCGCGCGGAAGGTGTCGTCCGCCTCGGTGCGCACGGCGCGGTCGTAGTAGAGGCTGGTCCGTCCCACATCGTCGTCGATACCGACCACGAAATGATTGCGCGGCCGTTGCGCACCCAGCTCGTCGAGCACCGCCTTGACCATCGCCGGCGTGAACTCCTTCGACGAGAGACCGTAGCGCCCGCCGATGACCGGCACCGCGCGCCCGCCTTCCGCGAGCGCCGCGACGATGTCGAGGCAGAGCGGCTCGGCCAGCGCGCCGCTCTCCTTCGTGCGGTCGAGCACCGCGATGGCCCGCGTCGTCTCGGGCAGGGCCGCCAGCAGCCGGGCCGCCGAAAAGGGGCGGTACAACCGCACCTGCAGGACGCCGACGCGCTCGCCCCGGGCGACGAGCCACTCGACCGTCTCGCGCGCGGTGGCCCCGCTCGATCCCATCAACACCACGACGCGCTCCGCGTCGGGAGCGCCGCTGTACTCGAACAGCCGGTACGCGCGGCCGGTGCGCGCCGCGAACCGCCGCATCGCGCTTTCCACGATCTCCGGGGTGCGCGCGAAGAACGGATTGGCCGCCTCTCGGCTCTGGAAGTACACGTCGGGATTCTGCGCCGTGCCGCGAATGAACGGATGGTCGGGATTGAGCGCCCGCGCGCGGTGCGCCCGCACCAGGTCGTCGTCGATCAGTGCCCGGAGGTCGTCGTCCGACAGGCCGGCGATGCGTGACAGCTCGTGCGAGGTGCGGAAGCCGTCGAAGAAATGAAGGAACGGAACGCGGGTCTCGAGCGTGGCCATCTGGGCGATGAGCGCGAGATCGTGCGCTTCCTGCACCGAGCCCGATCCGAGCAGGGCAAAGCCGGTGGGGCGGACCGCCATCACGTCCTGATGATCGCCGAAGATGCTCAGCGCATGGGCGGCGAGAGACCGCGCGGCCACATGAAACACCGTGCTCGTCAGCTCGCCGGCGATCTTGTACATGTTGGGGATCATGAGCAGCAAGCCCTGGGAGGCCGTGAACGTCGTCCCCAATGCGCCGGCCTGCAGGGCGCCGTGCAGCGCCCCCGCGGCGCCGCCTTCGCTTTGCATCTCCACGACCTGGGGGACCGAGCCCCAGATGTTCGGCTTCCCTTCGCTCGACCACTGGTCCGCGAGCTCCGCCATCGTGGACGACGGCGTGATCGGATAGATCGCGCAGACTTCGTTCGTGCGATACGCGACACTGGCGCACGCCTCGTTCCCGTCCACCGTCATGGCGATGGCGGATTCGATCTCGGGTCGCGCGCGCTCACCCACGGTCGCCGTCACGCGGTGGCTGCCGGCTCGGGTATCATCTCGATCGCATGGCAGGGGCACTGCTCGAAGCAGATGGCGCAACCGGTGCACCG
>Ga0310810_10003425_pt1 | contig 17275 bp, 16 predicted proteins | sample NCmetagenome_FD_207641 | JGI IMG/M metagenome (GOLD analysis project Ga0310810, IMG submission 207641) | Soil microbial communities from experimental microcosm in Duke University, North Carolina, United States - NC | ecosystem: Engineered > Artificial ecosystem > Soil microcosm > Unclassified ... | reverse complement strand
ACCGGTCGCGATCGTCCCGATACTCCGCAGGAACGACGTGGGCGCCGAGAAACGTCGGTACGACCATGACGGCCGACGACTCGGCCAGCGCGCGGTACACCTGGAGCAGCTTGAGCTCCTGATCCAACGTGAGCCCGTAGCCGCTCTTGCATTCGACTGCGGTGACACCCAGCTGCACCATTTCATCGAGAAAGCCCCGGCAGCGTGCGATGAGGGCCGCGCCGGATGCGGCGCGCGTCTCCCGCACCGTCGAGGCGATCCCGCCACCGGCCTCCGCGATCTCGGCGTACGTGCGGCCCGCCGCGCGCTGGCTGAATTCAGCGGCGCGCCACCCGCCGAACGCCAGGTGCGTATGGCAGTCGACCAGTCCGGGCACCACGAGCCGGCCCCCGGCGTCCTCCCACTCGGCCACGCGGTACGCTTCGGGCAGCTCCCGTTCAGGGCCGGCCCACGCGATGAGTGGACCGTTCCAGACGAGCGCGGCCTGCCTGACCGGGTGCAGGTCCGACTGCGGCCCGTCGGCCCGGCAGGTGGCCAGCATGCCGATGTTCCGGAGTACGACCGGCATCAGCGCCGCATCGGGAGATCGACGCCGCGCTCGCGAGCGGTCTCGATGGCCAGCTGGTAGCCCGCGTCGGCGTGCCGCATGACGCCGGTGCCCGGATCCGCCGTGAGCACGCGCGCCAGCCGCCGATCGGCCATGTCGGTGCCGTCGGCCACCGCGACCATGCCCGCGTGGATGGAGTATCCGATCCCCACCCCGCCGCCGTGGTGAAGCGACACCCAGCTCGCTCCACAGGCGGTGTTGAGCAGCGCGTTGAGCAGCGGCCAGTCGGCGATCGCGTCGGACCCGTCGAGCATCCCCTCCGTCTCCCGGTTGGGCGAGGCGACCGACCCGGTATCGAGGTGGTCGCGCCCGATCACGAGCGGCGCCTTCACGCGGCCCGTCCGCACCAGCCAGTTGAACTTGAGGCCCATCTCCGCCCGCTCGCCATACTCGAGCCAGCAGATCCGGGCCGGCAGGCCCTGGAACTGCACCTTCTCCTGTGCCTTCCGGATCCAGCGCGCCAGCGGCTCGTTGTCCGGAAAGGTCTCGAGCACTGCACGATCGGTGGCGGCAATGTCCGCCGGATCGCCGGAGAGGGCCACCCAGCGGAAGGGACCCGCGCCGCGGCAGAAGAGCGGCCGGATGAAGGCGGGAACGAAGCCCGGGATCTCGAACGCCTCCTGCATCCCGCGATGATCGGCCACCTGGCCCCGGAGATTGTTGCCGTAGTCGAACGTGACGGCGCCCTTCCGCCTTAGCTCGAGCATGGCCTGCACATGGGCCACCATCGAGTCGAGCACGCGGGCCTCGTAGGCCGCGGGATCGCGCTCGCGGAGCCCGGCCGCTCCGTCGAGCGTGAAGCCGGCCGGGATGTAGCCCACCCGGAGATCGTGGGCCGAGGTCTGGTCGGTCAGGACGTCGGGGACGATGCCACGACGGGCCAGCTCGGGCAGCACCTCCGCCATGTTGCCTGCCAGACCTACCGACAGCGGCTCGCGGCGCGCCCGCGCTGATTCCACCGCGCCGAGCGCCTGGTCAAGGTCGGTGGCGAGCCGGTCACAATACCCGCTCTCGACCCGGCGGCGGATGCGCGATTCATCCACGTCCACGCCGAGGAAGGCGGCGCCGTTCATGGTGGCCGCGAGCGGCTGTGCGCCGCCCATCCCGCCGAGGCCGGCCGTCACCACGAGGCGCCCGGCGAGCGTGCCGCCGAAATGCTGCCGGGCGCACTCGGCAAAGGTTTCGTAGGTACCCTGGAGGATGCCCTGCGTCCCGATGTAGATCCACGAGCCCGCGGTCATCTGGCCGTACATGGTGAGTCCGAGCGCGTCGAGTCGGCGGAACTCATCCCAGGTGGCCCACCGCGGCACCAGGTTCGCGTTGGCGATCAGGACCCGGGGCGCCTCATCGTGGGTGCGGAACACCCCGACCGGTTTCCCGCTCTGCACCAGGAGCGTCTCGTCGTTGCCAAGGCGCCGGAGGGTCTCGATGATCTTTTCGTAGCACGCCCAGTTGCGCGCCGCCTTGCCGCCGCCGCCGTAGACGATCAGGTCCTCGGGCCGCTCGGCGACGGCCGGATCGAGATTGTTCATCAGCATCCGGAGGGCGGCTTCCTGATGCCAGCCCCGGCAGCTCAGGGTGGTGCCGCGCGGTGCCGTGATCGGTGCGTGAGTGGTCGTGGGCATCCCGGAGGGGGTTGGAGTGCCCCAATATAGCCAGCCCGCCCTTCCGCCCTGCAACCTTCGGGCTGATTGTTCCATCCAATCCCCTGCATGATGACGCCGATCCCTGGAGCGCCGCCGCTGACCCCATCGTCCGGCCTGCCGCAATCGAGTGCAGACGCGGTCGAGATTGCCCTCGCCGCCAGTGGCGACGCGCATGCCTTCGAGCGGCTGTACCGGGCCCACGTGGCGCGGGTCCACAGCCTGGTCCGGCGCATGCTGGGCGACGAGGAGGCCGACGAGGTGACGCAGGACGTGTTCGTACGGGTCTGGCAGAAGCTCGCGACGTTTCGCGGCGAATCGGCCTTCGGCACCTGGCTGCATCGCCTGGCGGTGAATGTGGTGCTGGCCCGGCGGGCCGACCTGGGAACCCGCCGCAAGCGGTTCCACGACGACGACGAGCCGCTGGAGCTCGTGTCGACCCGGAGCGCGTCGCCCGACACCTCTATGGATTTCGAGCAGGCGCTGGCCCGGCTGCCCGACGGAGCCCGGCAAGTCTTCGTTCTGCACGACGTGGAGGGGTACCGGCACGAGGAGATCGCGGGCATGCTCGGCCTCGCGACCGGCACCTCGAAATCCCAGCTGCACCGCGCGCGGATGGCGCTGCGGAATCACATGGAGCGGTAGCGAGATGACCAACGGGCACTGGACCAGCCGGCTGTCGGAGTACCTCGACAACGACCTCACCGAAGCGGAGCGGACGGCGGCGGACGCCCACCTGCGAGCCTGCCCCAGCTGCTCCGCGATGCTCGACGAGCTGCGAGCAGTCACCGCCCGGGCTCACGCCCTGGCGGACCACGCGCCCGCCAGCGACCTGTGGCCCGGCATCGCCGCCGCCATCGGGTCCGACATCAGCCCGCTCTCGCCCCGGCGCAAGCCGACGCGCCGGCGACTCAGCTTCTCGGTTCCGGAACTCGCCGCCGCCGCCGTAGTGCTGGTGACGCTTTCCGGCGGCCTGGTCTGGACCCTCGGTCTGCCGCGGACGTCCATCGTCGCCGTGGCACCGACAGCGCCGGCACCGGCAGGACAGACGGGGAGCGCCATTCGCCCGACCGAATTCACGACGCCGCGTCCCACCGCGGAGCAGAGTTACGACGCGGCCGTGGCGGATCTGGAGCGGGTGGTCGAAGCGGGCCGGGGGCACCTCGACGAGAAGACGCTCCGCGTGGTCCAGAAGAATCTTGCGGCGATCGATTCGGCGGTGGCCCAGGCTCGCCGCGCCGTGGAACAGGATCCGGCCAACACCTATCTCAACTCGTACCTGGCGCGCACCATGCGCCGGAAGATCGACCTGCTGCGGCAGGTCGCCACGCTCGCCTCCGCGCAGAGCTGAAAGGACCCGACCGTGCTGCTCGCCTCACTCACGATGCTGTCGCTGGCGCTCGCGCCCGCCCCGGACACGACCTTCACCGTCCAGCGCGGTGAACGGCTCGAGCTGAGCGTGCAGAATGGGGACATCACCGTTCGCGCCTGGAACCGGAACGCCATCCGGGTCGAGACCAGCGGCGACGAGGCCGCGATCGTGCGCCGCCGCGGCAGCGTCATCGGCCTCGACAGCGAATCGCGGCGCCGCGGCGACGACGTGGACTTCGTGATCACCGTGCCGGCGTGGATGGACCTCACGCTTTCCGGCGTCAACACCGGCATCAAGGTGACCGGCTCGGAGGCCGCCATCTCCGCCGAAACCGTCGAAGGCGACGTAGAGGTCGATGGCGGCAACGGCGTCATCAGCCTCCAATCCGTCGACGGCGAGGTCACCCTGGCGCACGGCCGCGGCAACATGACGCTGGGCTCCGTCAATTCCGACGTGACGGTGGATGGGGCCGTCGGCCGGCTGGCCATCGAGGCCGTCAACGGCGAGGTCCGCCTCCGGAACATCGACTCCGACGACGTCGACGTGAACACCGTGAACGGGGACATCGGCTACGACGGCCCGATCCGGCCTCGGGGCCGCTATCACTTCGTCACCCACAACGGCGACATCACGGTGTCGGTGCAGGAGGGCGTGGACGCGGTGGTCAGCGTATCGACCTTCAGCGGCGACTTCGAGTCGGACTTTCCCGTGGTCCTGGGCCGCGGCAATCAGGGCAAGCGCTTCAGCTTCACGCTCGGTACCGGCAGTGCGCACCTCGACCTCGAGTCCTTCCAGGGAACCATCCGGCTCACCCGGCCGGGATCCACCAGCCGCTCACGGAGGTAGTCCATGCTGGTCATGCAGCTTCTGGCCCTCACCGCAGCGCTTCAGGGCACGCAGGACTTTCGCTGGAGCGGCGTGATCGCTCCGGGAAAGACGATCGAGATCAAGGGCGTGAACGGCGACATCCGCGCGGTCAGCACCAGCGGCAACCAGGTCGAGGTGACCGCCGCGAAGCGCGCCCGCCGGAGCGACCCGGCCAGCGTCGAGCTCCGGGTGGTGACGACCAGCGCGGGCGTGACGATCTGCGCGCTCTATCCTTCGCGCCGCCGCGAGAATACCTGCGAAGCGGGCTCCGGCGGACAGTCGAGTGACAATAACGACGTCACCGTCAACTTCGAGATCAAGGTTCCCGCCGGCGTGAAGTTCGAGGGGCGGACCGTGAACGGCAGTGTCACCGCCACCGGCCTGCACGCCGATGCCCAGGCGTCGACGGTGAACGGCAGCGTCGAAGTGGAGACCGACGGCGAAGCCGAAGCCGAAACGGTGAACGGGAACGTCAAGGTGGACATGGGGCGGATCGACGGCAGCGGCGCCATGCGCTTCAGCACCGTGAACGGTCGGATCGACGTGTCGATTCCCGCGGGCGCAGGGCTCAACGTTTCCGCCAATACCACCAACGGCGACATCTCGACGGATTTTCCGCTGACGGTTCGCGGACGGTTCGGGCCCCGGCAGCTGTCCGGCACGATCGGCGGCGGTGGGCGCTCGCTGTCGCTCAGCACCGTCAACGGCGACATCGAGCTGCACAAGCGGGACTGAAACGCTTCAGCGCGGCGTGAGCCGGAGATCCGTCGTCCCCGGCCCATCACCCGACGGGGCAATCTCAAGGTGGCGCGGCTCCGATCGCATCTGGAGCAGATCGAGGACACGAGGGTCGACCGAGAGCGTGTAGCGACCGGGTCGGACACCCAGCAGGTAGTAGCTTCCGTCCGTGAACGTGGTGACGCTGCGTTCACGGCCGGTTGCGTCGTCCCGGAGCACGAGCGTGGCACCGGCCACGCCCTGGGTCCCGTTCCCGAAGCTCCGCAGCACGCTCCCCTCCACCACCGACCCGAGCACCACCGGTATATCCACCACCGTGTAGCGATTCGGCCCGGGGGCCACAGTGAGCGCCGGGTTGGACGCAACCCAGAGCGGCGACGCGAAGCTCAGGGAGTCGGCGGCGATCACCACCGGCTCGAAGGGAACGACATCCCAGAGCCGGTACTGTCCACCGGAATCCGAGAGCGCGTTGCTGCTGCCGGCCTGCACCCGCACATTGGCCAGCCCTTCTTCGTCTGCATCCATCCGTCCATTGCCGTTGGCATCGAGGAACACCCGACCCGCAACGCCCGCCCGCTGCAACGACGGGCCCGGCGCGAGCTGGATGGCGCGCCGCGATCGGTTGTAGAGCACCGACCCCTGCACCAGCTGGCTCACCTCGGACGGCGCGCCCTGCTGGGCGCTCGCCGTCGTGAACGAACGAAATGCGGCGGTGTACGACGCCAGCGTCAGCGTGAATGCGGGACCGGGGAAACCCCGGCTCCAGCTCACGCCCATCTCCAGCCGCACGCGTGGCATCAGCGGCCGCGCCACCGAGACGGCCGCGAGGGTGATGGCAGACGCATCCTGCGCTTCGACCGCGCCGCGGACGAAGACCTGACCGAGCAGCCGGCCCCAGCTCTGTCGGGGGAGCACCGTCGTGCCAAACCCGAGAAAGCTCCGCATGGCCGGCTCGCCGCCGGGTGACGACTCCCGCTCCAGGCGCGCATACGGGGTAAGGCGCACCGGGCCGGTCTGGAAGGACATCCCGGCGCGGGCGCGGTCGACCGTCACGCCGATGGTCACGGCCCGCTCCGCGGCCGCCTCGAAGTAGAAGAAGTCCCGCTCGCGGATCGGCCGGTAGAACGCCGACAGCTGCCAGAGCCCGCGGCGGCCCGGCAGTGTGAGCAGGGGCGCAAGCGTGGACGTATCGAACCGCGTGTATTCGGCGCTCACGCGCGCGTCGAGGGACGGCTCCCAGGAAAGCGCCGACCGCAGGAACGCGCGCGCCACGCCCTCGACCTGCGCGGTCACCGCGTTGGTGACGCTCCCCGTCACGGCGCCGTAGGGATGGAAGAGATCGCCGATCGAATCGCGCCAGAATCGATTGGCACCCGCCTGGAGCGTCCAGCGCTGCGAGAGTCCGTAGCGGAGGTCGACGTTTCCGGTGGCGGCGCACGCCACGAAACGGCACTCGCCTCCCGACAGGCCGTATTCGAAGCGGCCGGCCGGCAGGAGCGCGTTCGCGACCCGATAGGTGCGACCGAACGCGCGAGTCTCGCCGTATGGACCGTAGGCAATGAACTGCACCGGGTTTTCTCCGTAGAGCACCGGAAGGTGCACGGCGTAGTCGCCACGGCTGTCGGTCGAGTCGAAGGCGATCAGCTGGCCGCCGCGATATGCTTCGATCTCCCAGCCGGCAGGAAGCCGCCCCGAGTAGGGCAGCACGCCCAGCAGCGAAGGCCGGATGAAGGGCGCATTGGTGAGCGAGACGCCGCGCATGCCGTAGGGCCGCGGGCCGGTGGTCAGACCGTCGCCGAGGCGCAGCTGCTTGAGCATGGTGTTGTCGCGCCATACGCCCAGCCACGATGCGTCGACCCTGACCTGCCCCGCGTCGGCCCGGCCGAGGCTGCTCGCGCCAAGCTCGAGCGAGCCGCCCAGCACGTCGGCACCTCCCTGCACGGCATAGGAGCTGGCGCCAAGCGGATCGGAGCCCGGCGCCACGAAGGAATAGTCCACCACGAGGCCGTCGAGTGGCCGCCGGTCGGCGCGGATAGGCGCGGCGGGCGCCGCCTGCTCCGCCTCGCCGAGACGGGCGCGTGCGGCGCGCCGCCGCAACTGCTGCGCCACCGGCAGCGGACCGGGATCGCGCATCACGACTTCGAGATCGGCCCAGTTCGCGTAGAACGGCGTGTCGAGGAGCTCGCCAAGCGCCGCCGCCGGAAAGAAAAGCTCGCCGTGCACGAACAGCTTGCTGGTTCGAGGCACGCTGACGCGGCGCCGGCCCAGAGTGGCGACATCCTGCTCCAGGTCGATCACGATCGGGACATTCCCCGGCTGGAGCGTCGCCTCCAATCGCCCCGCGGCCGAGACCGTCGCCCGAACCTCGGCCATGTCGAAGAACTGCGAGAGCGGGATCAGCGCATCATCGCCGACGCGATAGGCCTCGACGGTACGCACGGCAACGCGGCCCAGGCGGAGCTCGACGACGGCCGCGTCGGGAATCGTGTCGGCGGCCAGGACGGTGGAGCGTGCGGGTGCGAGGGCACCGCCCAGGAGAGCAAGCAGTGCGAGCGCCGTCATCGGGTCAGGGGAGCTGGACCATCACGGAGTCGCGCACCGCCTGAAACGGCACCACGACGTCGGGCGCGAGATCGGTCCGGCCCGGCGCGATCTCGAGTCGCATGCGGTAGGCGCCCGCCGGGACACTGTCGAGCGGCATCGCAAATCGCGGATCGATCGCAACGTAGGCCGAAATGGGCGAGCTGAAGGTGGCGCGTACCTTCCCCGTGGAATCGACCAGCTCACCTCGGGCCGTTCCCAGGGCCACCGCGGTGCCGGTCCGCTCGAGATGGGCCCGCACCAGAAGCGAGTCTCCGCGCCGCTCGGTTGTGAGGTTGGACAGGGCTACGGCGCTCGTCTGGCGGCCCTTCCGGTACAGGATCGGCAGGATGGTGCGCACCTCCACCGACAGGCCGATGTGAACGCCGCCGGTGTCGCCGGTCTGAGTCAGCGGCAGCTGGCCGCCTCGAGCCGTCACCACGAGCCGGGCCCAGTACTCGCCGTCCGCAATGCCGGGGGGCGCCGACACGAGCAGTCGCACCGTCTGCTGCACGTGGGGCGCGAGCGCCATGCGCCGCGGAAACGGCCGGATCCAGGCCGCGGCCGACGGCAGCGTGGAGTCGGGTGGGTCGACCGTCCTGAGCGTCAGCTGACCGGCAGAGTCGGTCACCGGATAGCCGAAGAGCGTGCCGATCTCCACCTCGGCCGTCTGCTCGTTCGGGTTCATGATCATGAGCGACGCGGTGCGGCTTCGCGCATCGATGAAGACGGCGGTCGGCGCGATCAGGACACCCTGCGCCGGCAGCCTGGCCGGAGCGAGGGCGACGGTCAGAACGAGCGTGGCGATGAGCTTCAAGGGAGATAGGTCACGGTGAGGGTAAGCGTCGCGGAATAGGTTCCGGCCGCCTGGTTCGGACCCGGCGTCGCGCGGCAGCCGAGGAACACCGAGCCGCGGCCGGGGCCGGAGAGCGTGGCCGTGAACGGAGTGCGCGGATCGAAGCCGGTCTGATTGGCAATGCTCTGGTCGGCGGAGAACCCGGCATCGCCCGCAGTGTAGGAGAGCGGGATCGAAGCGCCGCCGGGACCCGAGAGTGCCGCGGGCAACGTGAAACGCAACTCGACGATCCGGGTGTTGCCTGCCCCCTTGATGTCGAACCGCGCCCCGTTGAGAGCGTCCGTGCGCGTCACGACTTTGGCCACCCCGGGCACCATCGTTCCGAAGGCAACGCCCTGGATCCCGGTGACCTGGACATTCTGAGCGTGCATCGCGTCCGGCCAGACCAGGAGTCCGACGAGAGCACTTATGCAGAGCCCCGCACGCATCAGTTGTACGTCACGGTGAGCGTGATGAGCCGGCTGTACGAACCGACGCCGGCGTTCACCGTCGTCACCGTGGCACCAAGCCAGAGATACAGCGCGCCGGTAGCCGTCGAGGCGGCGAATGAGCCCCCGCCGGGCGCCACGGGAATGACCTGGGCACTCGCCGGATCGTTCAGCGTGTTACTGAGGAGCTCCCATGAGCCGAGCGAGACGCCCGGTCCCAGGCTCGCGGGCAGTGCGTAGGCGATGGTCACCGAGGCCGCGGGAGCCATGGTGAGCGTGAAGCGGCCGCCCGCGGCGGCGGCCACGCGCTTCGACTGCGACGAGAGCACGTTTCCGAATATGAGATCGCTGCCGCTGATGGTGATCGCCGTGAGGACCGTTCCCGTCATGGTCGCCGAGCCCGAGCCCTGGGCCGGCGCGGCGGGGGCGCCGAGCGCAGCGAGGCTGACGAGCACAATGAGCGGGCGCAGGCGCATGGGCGTTCGGTCCGCGGCGGCGAGGTGCAGGATTGTCGGTTCGGGAGTTCCTCAATTATACACGACCGTCAGCACGATCGGGGAGCTGTAATTGCCGATCGGTGCAGCCGTGGTGACCAGCGTCGCGCCGACCCAGAGGAACAGGCGGCCGGTCCCGCTCAGCGTGAACGTCTGCGACGTGCCGGACGGTGTGAAGGCGCTGGCAGCGCCCGCGCCGGGCGAGGTGCCCTGCAGGCCGGTCCACGAACCGACGACGACGGCGCTGTGCCCCAGATCCGGCGGGAGCGCGAGACTGACGCCGACCGGCTGGTTCGCCGCACCGTTGATGCTGAAGCGCCCGCCGTTCCTGGCGAGTACCACCTTGCTGGAGGTCGTGGCCACGGTGCCGAAGGCCAGGTCAGCCGTGCCCGACACCGTGAGCGAGGCCACGACCGTGGCCCGGGCGGACAGACCGCCGGACGTCTGTCCCCGTGCCCCGCTGGGGAGGAGTGCCAGCAGCAGCACCGCCGGCACGAGCCCCACCCGGAAATGCTGCGGCCGTGAGGCAAGTACCCTCACGGCCGCTCGCATCATGACGCCTGCTCGGTGCACTGCGCCGTCGTCAGTTGTAGACGACCGTGAGCGTCACGGGGGCGGTGTACGATCCCACCGGCGCCGCAGTCGTCGTCACCGTCGCGCCGACCCAGAGGTACAGGTTGCCGGTGCCGCTCATGGAGAGCGTCTGCGCGCCGGCGGACGGCGTGATGGCCGAGGCGCCGGCCGTCGTGCTGGTCGTGTTGGAGAGGCCGGTCCACGATCCGATCGCGACCGCGGCGTTGCCGAGATTGACGGGGAGGGTGAACGACACGCTCACCGGCTGACTGGCGGCCCCGGTGACCGTGAAAGTACCGCCCGCAGCGGGGGCAATCGTCTTGAACGACGTGGGCGCAACGTTGCCGAATACCAGGTCCGCTCCGGTCACGGACAGCGCCGCGACGACCGACGCCGTGGCGTTGATCGACCCCGACGTACCCTGGGCACTGGCGCTGCCGGCAACAACGGCAGCAAGCGCAACGACGAGCGAGAGCGAGCGACGCATGGCGACGACCCCTTGTCGAGTGTGGTGGACGGCTGAGCCGGGGTCGGACGACCTCGGCAACCGGGCGGCGGGAAGGCAACGGCTGTGCCAGTCGCTGCAGACCAGCCCCCACTGTCAAAGTCCCGGGCAGCGTCAGGAACGTTTACGCCCGAGACGCGACCCACTCGACTGGACCACGCCTAAACCTTCCGTCTTCAACGCGTTGAACATTCGATCCACACGCACGGGGACAGGCCGACGTGACCCCTGAATCAATCTCAGCCGGGGCGTGAGCCGCTGCTCGAGGCGCCCCTGCGATGGCACCGAACCGTTCGCGGATTGCTCGACGGGCAGCAAAAACGCCCCGCGAACGGGGCGTTCAAGCCTGCCTTGCCTGGTGACGTCAGTAGGCCGACGACACCGAGGCCGGGGCGGCCGTCGAGTCCATCGAGGCGTCCTCGATCACCAGCGCGACGCGGCGGTTCTGCATGCCCTCATCGCCCGGGCCCTTGGCACCCGGCACCACCTGACGGTTCAGCGCCTCACCGTAGCTCACCGCGCGGAGATTCCCGGTGAGCGCGCCGTTCGACTGGAGATACCCGCGCACCGCTTCCGCGCGCTGCATGCCGAGCCGCTGATTGAACCGGCTGCTGCCCGCGGGATCGGCAAACCCCTCCACCGTGATCGTAGCATTCGGATAGTACTCCTTCACCACGCCGGCAAAGCGATCGAGCACCGGCCGGTCGGCTTCGCGCAAATCAGCGCTCGCAAACTCGAAGTGCACCGGTACGCTGAAGCGCAGCGAGCCCTTCAGCCGTTCCATGCTGACGGTATACTCGCCGCGGAACGCAGTCAGCTCCTTCTCGAGCGCGTCCATGCGGGCATTGGTCGAGTCGATGCGGGTCCCGAGCTGACGATCGCCCGTCTGCATCTCATCGCGGATCTTGGCGACTTCGCTATCGAAGTCCTTGCGGGTCACCTTCGCGGCGCAGGCGGAAAGTCCCACCGCGAGGCCCATCGCCAGGGTTGTACGGGTCCACATCATCAACCTCCTTGGCCGTCATTGAATTTCGTACCGACCTCGGGAATGTGGCCCGGCCGAACGGCTGGTGGCTGTGACCCCGCTCACGAACGGGGAGCGCGCGTAGCGCGATCGGACGGACCTATCTATGCTTGGCGAATGAACTTGGACCTGTTTTCCGAGGGGTGGACCGCGGCGTGGTGCGAGGCGCTGAACGCAAGCGAAGCCTACCGCCTCGCCGCGCGCGACTGGGACGGCATCGTGGCACTCATGATGACCGCGGGGGACTCCAGGTCTCCCCGGGGCGCCATCCTCGACTCGGCCGCCGGCGCCTGTCGCTCCGCACGCACTGCGGATTCAGCGGGTCTTGCGGAGGCCGGGTATGTGTTCGAGGCTGGACCGGATGTGTGGCAGGCAGTGTTCACGGGGAGGATCGCGCCCGCGATGGCTCTGATGACGGGGAAGCTCAAGCTGTCCCGCGGCAGTCTTGCGGCCCTGATGCCGCATGCGGCTGCCGCGCGGGAAATGCTGGCGGCGGCGGCGACCATCCCGGTCAGGTTCCCGCCAGACCAGGACCGCTGATCAGCGGAGCCCTACGAGCTCCACCTCGAAGACCAGCGTCGCGTTGGGCGGAATGACCGGCGGGCTTCCTTCAGCACCGTAACCCAGCGCCGGCGGAATGACGAGCTTCCGCTTGCCACCCACCTTCATGCCCGTCAGGCCCTCGTCCCAGCCGGCGATCACCTCGTGGTTGCCGATGCGGAACTCGAGCGGGGCACCGTTCCGGCTGGAATCGAACAGGTGTCCATCCGTCAGCCAGCCGCTGTACCGGACCGAAACAGCACTGCCGGCCGCGGCAGCCGGTCCCTCACCGACTTTCAGGTCCAGATAGCGAAGTCCGGACGGTGTAGCGGTCATGGCCGTGGTGTCCACGTTCAGCTCCCTGGCAAATCCCGTGTGCTCGATCGGTGTGCGGCGGAAGGCGTTGAGGTCGCAGCCGGTGATGGCCACGAGGAGGGCTGACAGCAGGAGTCGGCGCATGGGCCCAGTCAGCAGAAGGAAAAAGGAAAGCCGGCCACCGGCCGGCTTCGAGCATCGGGACGGCGGGATTTGAACCCGCGACCCCTGCAACCCCATTGCAGTGCGCTACCGGACTGCGCTACGTCCCGTCGATGCGGTGCGAAGTGTAGTCCTCGAGTGGCCCTTCCGGAAGCCCTGAAGCCGGAACTTGCCGCGGCATGAGCACGTTCAATATCGCCGCGGATGCAGCGCGAATGTCATCGGCAGGGCGCAGCCGCGCGGGTGGAGGGCGGTGCCAATCGCTAAGTCGTTGACCCGTTGGCACCTAGGGGCGAAGAAACGCCGAACCCGATCCTCTTGACGCGCTGTAACATATTGCTATATTGCGTGTTAGCTGTACGTTCATTCACAAATCTGACGGACACCTTTCCCGTACAATTCGCCATCCGACGGCCGACCAGCCAGCTGGTCTTCCACCCAGGGTGTCGGCGTACGGCAAACCAGACGGGGTGGTTCCCGGACCGCATGCGCGGCGCAGTCTCGAGCCCTGACCAGGCGTTGGGTTACGGAGGGCCGTTCCGGACGGATCGGCCCATGTACACGAGCGAGAGGCAGGAGCACAGATGTCACACGCAATGCCGAATGCCACGGATACCACCACCGCCGAGCCGGCCATCGCGCCGACGGCAACGCCCGCAGCATCGTGGGATCCGTTTCAGTTGATGGATCGGATGGACGAGGAAGCGCTTCGGCGCGAGCTCGACGGCGTCCCCAGCACGGACCTGGTGTATGTAGTCCGGGAAGGCGGTCAGGAGGTCGTCGGCCTTTCCAAGACCGGCGTGGACGCCTGCTGCATGGCGCTCGTGTCGCAGGGTCAGGTGATCCGCGAGGAAGACCTGGCGTACGAAGTGATCGGCGAGGGCGAGGACCGCGAGGCGCTCTTCAAGGTCAAGGCCGCGCGGTTCGCCGTGTCGCCGGAAGGTGCCGAGGCGCGGCTCGATCAGGTCATCGGGGTCAAGCGCCAGGCGCTGTATTACGACCCGGCGCCGCTCGACCTCGACGCCCGAGTGCCCAGCCGGAAGTACAAGGGCAAGACCTATCGCGAGCTTCGTGAGACGAGCGACGGTCGCGACTATCTCGCGTGGATGGCCGACAACTTCAACGAGCCCGAAATCCGGGAGTTCGTGAAGCGCATTCTGGCTGGAGAGGAAGTCGTGGCACAGCGGGGACGGCAGTTGAATCCCCACTGGTATGAAGCCGGCGCCATGAAGGCAGCGCGGAACGCGCGCTTCCGCCTGATTCCCGGCAGCGTGCGGGCCCAGGTCATCGCCGGCGCGCGGCAGCAGGGTCAGGCCCGCGTCGTCGACTCCACGCCGACACCCGCCGCTTCACCGACACCCGCCGCTTCACCGGCGCCTGCGGAGGCACCCGCCCCGCGCGAGCTCGTCACCCGGATCGGCCCCTACGCGCCGACCGAGAAGCAGGTGGCCTTCTTCCAGCGGCTGGCGGATTCGCCGGTCTTCAGCGAGGAGGAGCGGCGGCGGGCGCTCGACTGGCTGGCCACCCGAGCCACACGCCAGACCATCAAGGACCAGATCGACTGGCTCAAGCGCCAGGTGGAAACCCGGAAATCCGCTCTGGGCGGAAGCAGCTCGGCCGCGTAACGGGGGCCCGGTAAGGCGGCCCCGGTAAGGCGAGCATGCAGTCGCGCTATCGGAGCTCCCGAAGTCTTCGGAGCTCCGGTACGCGCCACGCCGTCAGCCCCACCACGCCTAGCGTCACCATCCCGCCTAGCACCACCGACCGCGCCGCGCCCAGCAGCCGGGCGGCGACCCCCGACTCGAACTCTCCGATCTCGTTCGACGATCCGATGAAGATGGCGTTCACTGCCGCCACGCGCCCGAGCAACGCATCCGGCGTGAGCACCTGAAGGAGCGTCGAGCGCACGACCACGCTCACCGTATCCACCATGCCGCTTGCGGTCAGCAGGCCGATCGAGAGGACGAAGCTGCGGGATAGCCCGAAGCCGATCATGCAGGCGCCGAAGAGCGCCACGTTCACCAGCAGCGCCCGCCCTGCGCGCGTCATCGGCCGGCCGTGCGCGAGCAGCAGAGACATCGAGACGGCGCCGGCGGCCGGCGCGGCACGAAGCAGCCCGAGGCCCTCCGGCCCCACGCGCAGGATGTCCGCCGCGAAGATCGGCAGAAGCGCCGTGGCGCCGCCGAAGAGCACGGAGAACAGATCGAGGGTCATTGCGCCGAGGATTATGGGCTGCGACCGCACCCAGCGAATGGCCTCGCCCAGACTGTGCCGGACCGACGCCCCGCCCGGGATGACGGCGCGACGGCCGTGGCGGAGCCGAAGCAGGGCCGCCACGGCAAGCGCGACCAGCGCGGCATCGACGCCGTAGGCCACCGCCGGACCGCCGAATCCGTACAGCAATCCGCCCGCGGCGGGCCCGACCACGGCCGCGAACTGCCAGCTCGAGCTGCGCCACGCTACGGCGTTCGCGTACAGCTCCCTCGGCACCAGCTCCGCGGCGAGTGCGGTGCGTGAGGGCATGAGAAAGCTGCGGGCCACGCCGCTCATGAAGATCACGGCGTAATACGGCCAGATGGCACTTCCCTGCCCCACGGTGAATCCGAGCAGCGCGAGCGCGCATCCAAGCAGCACGAGGAGCGCCAGAAGCATGATCCGCTGTCGATCCAGCCGGTCCGCCAGGTGGCCGGCATAGAGCGCCAGCGAGACGAACGGCAGCGCTTCCGCCAGGCCGATCAGGCCCAGCGACAGCGGATCCCTGGTGATGGCGTAGATCTGCCAGGCAACGACGACGCCCTGAACCTGCGTGGCCACGGTGACGGTCAGCAGGCTCAGAACGAACCAGCGGTAGTTGGGAACGCGGAGTGAGGCGTAGGAATCATGCCGCCCGGCCGTCATCGGATGAGGCCGGGCGGAAGCAGTGCGGCAGAGCCACTGGTCGGATTTGAACCGACGACCGCTCGATTACGAATCGAGAGCTCTACCCCTGAGCTACAGTGGCGGGTGTGGAGTCGTTCGGCATGCCCTGGAGCGGATTCGAACCGCTACGCCTTTCGGCACTACCCCCTCAAGATAGCGTGTCTACCAGTTTCACCACCAGGGCGGAAAGCCCGACGAAGATAGCCGCCGTGGGACCGAGGGTCAAGCGAAAGGCGCGCTAGAGGTTGCTCGTGTACGGGCTGCCGCCGATAGGTGTGCCTTCGAGAAAAATGCTGATGAAATCCGTGCCATGACCCGACGCCGTAGGCGTGTAGCTCCCCTGGTACGTCCCATTGTTGTTGTCGACGACGGTCACGATCCTGCCCGCGTTCTTGCCGCTGACGGTCGCCGTCACCTGCCCGCCGCTGGTCCGGAGCTCATTGGCGAAGGCATCGCGCAGCTGCACGGTAAAGACCGTGAGCACGTTCCGCTCGCCGTTGGGAACGACGGCCGACGATTGCGCCGGTGAGGCCGACGCCGGCGTGACGGTGACGGTGGCCGTCTGCGAGATCGGCGTCCCCCCCGCAGTCGCGGTGAGCGTCTTCGTCTCGGCGACGGTCGAGCTGAACGCGAAGGTCGCGACGCCAGAAGCGTTGCTCGTGGCCGACGCCGGAACGATGCTGTTCCCGGTGCCGGTGGCGCTCAGCGTGACCGTGACGCCGGAGATCGGCGCGTTCCCCGCGTCACGAACCGTCACGGTGACCGTGCTCGTGACCGTGCCCGCGCTCGCGGTGATCGTGGTGGGCGCGGCGCTCACCGTGGACCTCGAAGCGCTCACCGGGAAGCTCGTGACCGTGACCGTCGGCTGCGCGGCGAGCTGCACGCTGCCATTGACCGTCGCCGTGATCGTCTTGACCCCGGTCGTCGTCGAGCTCACCGTGCCGGTCGCCACGCCGTTGGCCCCCGTCGTCCCGGTCGGCTGTACCACGACGTTGCCGCTCCCCCCGCTCACCCCAAGGGTGACCGTGGCACCGGAGATGGCGTTTCCATACTGATCGAGGACCGTCACCGTCACCGTGCTCGACGCGGTGGTGACGACACTCGTGGGAGATGCCGTTACGGTCGATACGGTCGCGCTCGGAGCCGCCGGCAAGACCGTGACCGTCGCCGTCTGGGAAATAGTCACGCCATTGATGGTCGCCGTCACCGTCTTCACGCCGGCACTGGTCGACTGGAGCGTCGCCGTTGTCGTCCCGGTCGCGTCGGTTGGAGCTGGCACGGTCACCGTGTTGCCGCTGCCGCTTACTGCGAGCGTGACGCCGGCGCCGCTGACCGGCACGCCCGACGCATCCCTCGCCACGATCGTGATGGTGCTCCCCGCGCTCCCGGCCACGAAGCTCGTGGGCGAGGCGGAGAGCGCCGACTGTGATGCGCTGATCGGCGCGGCGGTCACCGCGATGGCGCTCGACGTCACCGGCGCGAGGCCGGCGGAGAAGAACACCAGGGTCCGCGTCCCTCCGCTCCCGGAGATCGAGAGATCGGTGAACGTGGCCCGGCCGTTCGCATCGGTGCTCCGGGTGACCACACCGCCCAGCGTGCCGCCGCCGCTCGCGATCGCAGCCGTCACCGGGACGCCGGCCTGCGCGGCCGGG
>Ga0310810_10003424_pt1 | contig 17277 bp, 13 predicted proteins | sample NCmetagenome_FD_207641 | JGI IMG/M metagenome (GOLD analysis project Ga0310810, IMG submission 207641) | Soil microbial communities from experimental microcosm in Duke University, North Carolina, United States - NC | ecosystem: Engineered > Artificial ecosystem > Soil microcosm > Unclassified ... | reverse complement strand
AGATCGCGTTCCTCTGGGAGGCACACAAATACCATCACGCCGCCACCGAGTTCACGATCCTCACCGGCAATCGGATTCACGCCCTGGAAGAGGCATTCAGGAGCATCGTCACGCTCATTCCGATGGCGGCCATCGGCACACCAGCGTCGATGTACTTCGGCGTGCGGTACACCATCAACATCATCGACATGATCCAGCACTCCATGCTTGCGTGGGATTACGGCTGGTTCGGTCGCTGGGTCGCGTACTCGCCGATCGGCCACCGCATCCATCACTCGCCACTGGAGGAGCACTGGGACACGAACTACGGCAACATCCTGGTGATCTGGGATCGCCTGTTCGGCACGTGGTACGGCGGCGCCGCGGTGAACGAGACCGTCGACGTCTCGGACAACCCGTACAACCGCCGATCGGTGGCCGTCGAATACATGCTCTGCGGAGGCTGGTTCGGCCAGTCGTTCGTGCGCTCGCTGAGAACCTGGACGTGGCGAACGGAGTATCAGCGCATGCTTCGCAGCCGCCGTCGAAAGGCGCCGGCCGACGGTGCGGCCGCCTGACCCGATGCGCACGAACAAGCTCCCCATCACTCTTGCGCAGTTCGGGTGCGGCTACTGGGGGCCAAACCTGCTCCGCAACTTCAGCGCCCTGCCTGACTGCCGCGTCAAATACGTCGTCGATCCCAGCGAGGAACGGCGGCGGTACGTCGCGCACGCTTTTCCCGGCGTGACGCCCGTCGAGTGTCTCGAGACCGTCTTGGACGATCCCGAGATCGATGCCGTTGTCGTCGCCACGCCCGCGAGGAGCCACTTCCGCCTGGCGACGCGGGCGCTGGAGTCCGGCAAGAGTGTACTCGTCGAAAAGCCGCTCGCGACCACCACGGCGGAGATCGACGCGTTAGCGCGCTTCGAGTCGTCTGGACTCGTGGTGATGGCGGGGCACACGTTCGTCTACAACAGCGCGGTCCGCTACGTGAAGAACCTGATCGACATCGGTGAGCTCGGTGACATCCGCGTCATCTACAGCCAGAGGCTCAACCTCGGCCGAATCCGCTCCGATGTGGATGCGCTGTGGAACTTCGCGCCCCACGACGTCAGCATCATTCAGTACTGGCTGGACGGTGCTGCGCCATCGCGCGTCTCGAGACACGGCATGGCTTTCGTCCAGGACGGCATCGAGGATGTGGTCTTCCTCAACATCGCCTATCCGAACAAGGTCATTGCCAACGTTCACGTCAGCTGGCTGAGTCCGCAGAAAGTCCGCCGGATCACGGTCGTCGGCTCGAAGAAGATGATCGTGTACGACGATCTGGCCGAGGAAAAGATCGCGATATTCGACAAAGGCATCGACCGGACAGCCACGCTCGGCGAGCGCATGGACTTCGATCAGCCGGAGCGCACGCCGTTCAGCTACCGCAGCGGCGCCATCGTGCTGCCACGGATCGACTTCATCGAGCCGCTTCGCGTCCAGGCGCAGCATTTCATCGAGTGCATCCGGACGGGGCAGGCGCCCCTGACAGGCACTGCGCACGCGCGCGGCGTGGTCGAGATACTGGAGACCGCCGAGCGCAGTCTGGAGATGACGGCGTGAGCGCGGGCCAGAAGCAGGGCACGCCCGTCGTCAAGCGCTCCGGCGTGACCGACGTCGTCTTCGGTGACAACGTGACGGTCGTCGAGCCGGTCAATCTCTACGGCTGCACCATTGGAGACGACTCGTTCATCGGGCCCTTCGTCGAGATTCAGCGCGGCGTGACGATCGGCCGGCGGTGCCGCGTTCAGTCACACGCCTTCGTCTGCGAGCTGGTCACCATGGGCGACGACTGCTTCGTCTCGCACGGCGCCATGTTCGTGAACGATCTGTTCCGTGCGGGCCGTCCCGCCAGAGGCGACCGGTCGCAGTGGAGCCCGACAACGCTGGGCAATCACGTGAGCATCGGCACCGGCGCCACCATTCTGCCGGTCCGCATCTGCGACCACGTGGTGGTGGGCGCTGGCGCCGTCGTGACCCGTAACATCGACGAGCCGGGCGTCTATGCGGGCAACCCCGCCAGACGGATGCGGAGCCTGTAGCATGCGCGTGCCGTTGGTCGACCTGCAGGCCCAGTACCGCACGATTCAGCCCGAGATCGATGCGGCAATCGCCAGCGTGATCCGGCGGTCGGCGTTCATCCGCGGAGCCGATGTCGATCAATTCGAAGAGGCGTGGGCCCGGCTGCTCGGTGTCCGGTGCGCGGTCTCGTGTGCCAACGGCACCGACGCGCTGTACATCGCCCTCAGGGCCATGGGCGTGCAGGCCGGCGACGAGGTCATCACGACGGCGCACTCGTGGATCTCGACCTCCGAGTCGATCACGCAGGCCGGCGGACGCGTCGTGTTCTGCGACACGGACCCAGTCACCTTCACGCTGGATCCTCACCGCCTCGAAGAGAAGATCACGGCGCGAACGGTCGGCATCATTCCCGTGCACCTCTATGGTCATCCCGCGGCGATGGATCCGATCATGCGCATCGCTCGGGCCCGCGGCCTGTGGGTGATCGAGGATTGCGCGCAGGCGCATCTCGCCAGGTATCACGGCCAGCTCGTCGGCACTTTCGGCACTGCCGCGACCTTCTCCTTTTATCCAGGCAAGAACCTCGGCGCGTACGGCGATGCGGGCTGCGTCGTCACCAATGACGAGGCTGTCGCGGACTGGATGGCCACGTTCGCTCGCCACGGGGGCAAGGGCGACCATGTCATGGAGGGCATCAACAGCCGGATGGATGGCCTGCAGGCGGCGGTGCTCAACGTGAAGCTTCCACACCTGACGGCGTGGACGGCGGCAAGACAGGCGGTGGCGCGCCGCTACGACGAGCTACTCGGCGGGCTCGACGGTCTGGCGACGCCGTCCACCGCCGCAGACTGCGAGCACGTGTTTCACCTCTACGTGGTCCGCACGGCCCGAAGAGACGCGCTGCAGGCCTCGCTGGCGGAGGCGGGCATCACCACCGCCGTGAACTACCCGAGGGCCCTGCCCTACTGCCCGGCCTACAGCCATCTCGGGCACACGCCGGCGGATTTCCCCGTCGCGCACGCCAACCAATCGACGATCCTCTCGTTGCCTGTCTATCCGGAGATAACCGAACCGATGATCGCGTATGTTGCCGAACGTATCGGCGCGTTCCTGGGCCAGGCGCGGCCAGTGGAGGGCTGACCCGCGATGGCGCCGACGGTCACAATCATCATCCCGTGCTACAACGCGGAACCGTTCCTCAGGGAGACGCTGGATTCGACGCTGCGTCAAACGGTCGCCCCGCACGAAGTGATCCTCGTCGACGATGGATCGACCGACAAGTCGGGAGCGATAGCCCGTTCGTACGGTCCCCCCGTCAAAGTCATTGCGCAGCCGAACCAGGGCGAGTCGGTTGCGATGAACGCGGCGCTCGCCGCGGCGACGGGCGAGCATGTGATCTTTCTCGGCGCCGACGACGTCCTGCACCCGGAGCTGATCGAGCATCAGTTGCGAGCCCTCGACGGCCGGCCCAACGCGGTGGCGTGCACCGGGTTCGCCTTCTTCATGGGCGACATCTCGGCGGCTTTTCATCCCACCATGCCACGCGCCAGCGCCTTCTTCCCGGAAATCATCGCGTCCAACCTCTGTCCTCCGAGCTGTTGGATGTATCCGAAGGAGCGGATCATCCAGGCCGGGTGCTTTCACGCCCCGCAGCGCTACTTCGAAGACTGGGACCTCAATTTCCGCGTGGCGCTCACCGGCGCGCAGCTCATTCCCGTTGAAGTCGTCGGCTTCTATTACCGCCAGCACGAAAAGAGTCAGCTGGCATCGCTCGCGCCGGCCGAGCGCGCGTACGGTCATGCCTGGGTGATGGAACGCATGTGCCGGGCGTTCCTCGATCGGCCGGACCTGCTCGAGGCCCACGGCGACAGGCTGTTCTGGTCCGCGCTGGCGGCCGTGCGCGCGTGCCGTTCCCACGACGTTCCATGGGAGCGGCTCAGCCTGCTGACGCACGTCCTGCGGGAAGTTGTGGAACGGCGGCCGGCATGTCTCGAGGCGTCGCGTCTGGCGGTGCTGGTGAGGAAGGTGGGCGTTCGGCGGGCGGAGTTGCTCGGCCGCTTCAAGAACGGCGACACCGAGGCGCCAAACTATCGGGCACCGTGGCTCGCGCGGCCCGCCGTCAGAGAGCAGTAGCCGTCGCCACCGAGCTCATCCATAGCGGTCTCACGACCTGGCGCAGCTCGCTGCAGTTGAGCGATGCTGTCATCCGCGCTAGAATCCCGCGTTTCGTAACTCGACTCGCAACATCGACCCGGCTCGGCCATTCCAGGTCGGTCGGGATGTCACAATCCGATGTCCGTGCGTATCTCTACCATGTGGAAACCGATCACGATTGCCGCCCTGATGGTCCTGAGCGCCGGTGGCGCGGCTGCGCAGGAAGCTGAACCCACGACCCGCGAGCAGGCCATCGTGCAGGAACAGGCCGACAAGGACACGAAGCTGCATCCCTTCGTGCCGACGGCGGCGGAGAAGTGGGCGAACAAGGCCGAGAGCATCCTGACGGACGGGATGCGATGGCATCCGTTCTTCGAGAATGCGTACTCGGGCGGCGGGTTCACGCTCGGCGCCGGTTATGCGTTTTACCTCGGGTCGTACAACTTCCTCGACGTCCGGGGCAGCTACACCATCTCAGGATATAAGCGGCTTGAAGCCGAGTACGTGGCGCCGCGGTTGTTCAACCGGCGGGGCCACCTCTCCGTCCTGGGCGGGTGGCGCGACGCGACGCAAGTCGGGTTCTTTGGGATCGGCGGCGATACGTCCGACGCGAATCCAACCAACTACCGGTTCACGCAGCCGTACGGATCCGCGCTGCTGACGTTCTGGCCCACGCGGCACGTGCTGGTGCTGCGCGGCGGCGCCGAGTACTCCCAGTGGACGCAGAAGCACGGTGAGGGGCCGGATCCGTCAGTCGAAGAGGTCTACACGCCGGCGACGCTGCCCGGCCTTGGCGCCAAGGTCACCTATCTCCATTCCCAGGCCGGGCTGGGACTGGACTGGCTGGCGCCGACGGCCGGCTACGCACGCCGCGGAACCTATCTGGGCGTCACAGGGCACGATTACCACGACAGGGACGGGGACTTCGGTTTCCAGCAGGTGGGCTACGAAGCGATCCAGCACATCCCGATTCTGCGCGAGGCATGGGTGATCTCACTCCACGCCAAGGTCGAGACGGCATTCAACAAGAGCGGCGAGGAGATCCCGTTCTTCATGCTGCCCTCGGTGGGCGGCGGCTCATCACTCCGCGGCTTCAGCAGCTGGCGGTTCCGCGACAACAACAGCCTGCTGCTCCAGGCCGAGTGGCGCATCATGTTGAACCGCTTCCTGGACGCCGCGTTCTTCTACGACGCGGGCAAAGTCACAGCGCGGACGAGTGACCTCGATTTCAACCACCTGAGAGACGACTTCGGGTTCGGCCTGCGCTTCCACAACCTCTTTGCGACGCCACTGCGCGTCGAGGTTGCGAAGAGCAATGAAGGGCTGCACCTGGTCTTCTCATCTTCCGCGGCCTTCTGAGGTTGACGCCATGACCAGACCGATTCTCACGTCTCTGGCCCGCCGCGCCGGCCTCGTGCTGTTCACGGGAGCCGCGCTCTTCCTGTTCGCAGCGGGCGTGAAGACAAAAGGGCTGAAGTTCTATTCCGACGACCCGATCAGCCGGGAGCCGGAATCGCAGAACGCGGCCGGTGCGAAGCCCTACGACATCGGGTCGCTCTACGAGATGACCTACAACCTGTTTGTCACCTCCGGCTACAAGCCGTCGGGCCTGCGCGCGAAGAACATCAATACGATCGATGAGGTCCCGGACTCGAGCTGGTTTACGAACCGCATCGGCACGGTGCCCGTCACGGTGGAACAGATCACGCGCGGACCCATCGTCGGCGCCCCGCCGGATCCTTCGCACTGGACGCTCATCAGGGAGAAGACGGCGGGCGTCCACCCCGGCTTCACAGCCATTGATGGACAGGGGCAAACGTGGTTCCTGGAGTTCGATCCGACGGACTTCCCGGAGGGCGCGACGGGCGCGGTGTCGGTCGCCACGAAAATCTTCTGGGCACTCGGCTACAACCAGGTGGAATCGTTCCTGACGACGTTTGATCTGAAGAACGTCGATATTTCTCCGAAGGCCACAATCAAGAGGCCGAACGGCAAGCGGACGCCGGCCACGCGCGACGACCTCAACGCCATTCTCGAAGTTGTGGCACGAAACAAGGACGGCACGTATCGCGTGATCGCAGGCCGGCTCCTGACCGGCAAAATTCTGGGCGGCTTCCGCTACGCGGGAACGCGTCCCGACGACCCGAACGACGTCGTGCCGCACGAACACCGCCGGGAGCTGCGCGCGCTGCGCGTGTTCGGCGCCTGGACGAACCTCACCGACCTCAAGGCGGCGAACACGCTCGACACGCTCGTGACGGAGAACGGTCGCACGTTCGTGAAACACTACCTGCAGGACGTCGGCTCAACGTTCGGCATGTGCAACGACAAGTACGAGTGGGATCTGAGCTGGGAGCACTTCTACCAGGGCGGCGCGTCGATGAAGCGCCTCGCCACGCTCGGGTTCGGGCTGAGCCCGTGGCAGACGGTGAAGTACGACGAGATCCCGTCGATTGGCAAGTTCGAAGGCGACGTGTGGGATCCGAGAACGTGGCGCCCGCAGACGCCGACGACGGCCTACATGGAACTGCGCGATGACGACGCCTTCTGGGCGGCGCTGCGCGTGGCGGCCTTCACCGATGAGCTGATTCGCGCGGCCGTCCGCCAGGGCCAGTACAGCGATCCGAAAGCCGAGAAGCTGCTCGGCGATGTGCTGATCAAGCGTCGGGACAAGATCAGGTCTATCTACCTGACCGCCGTGAACCCGATTGTCTCGCCGCGGCTGGATGCCGCCGGCCGGCTGACCTTCGAGAACGCGGCCGTCACGCAAAGTGTGGCGACAGCGCCATCGATGTACCACGCGGAGTGGTTCCGCTTCGACAACGCGACGGGTGAGAGCCAGTCGATCTCTTCAACCCAGGCCTCGACGACGACGATTCAGGCGCCTTCGGGCCTGCCGTCCGCGCAGGGCAGTTTCGTGCGCGTGGACATCTCCGCCGACAGCGAAGGGCACCCGACGTGGAAGAAGCCGATCCAGACGTACTTCCGTCGCGTCGGCGACGGCTGGAAGCTCGTCGGCCTCGAACGGCTGCCCGATTCGCCGGCAGCCGGTGCCGCTGCACGGAAGGGGACGAACTGAACGACGTGAGAAAGCCTGTCGCTCGGTTCGTGATCCTGCTCGCGATCGTGTCCTTGAGTGACGTCACCTCGGCGGGCCAGTCGCCTGTCAAGTGGCCTGGCGGCAAGCAGGCCGCGATCGTGTTGACGTATGACGATGCGCTGCGGTCGCAGCTGGACGTGGCCATTCCGCAGCTCGACGCTGCGGGCCTCAAGGGCACGTTCTTCCTGACGGGGAGGTTCCCGCAGGACGAGGTCGAACGCTGGCGCAAGGCGGCCGCTTCCGGACACGAGCTGGCGAACCACTCGGTGATCCATCCCTGTGCGAAGGGCAGCTTCGACATGCCCGAGCAATACAACAACGAGCGCTACAGCGTGCAGACCATGCTGGCCGAGATCGGCATCATGAACACGATGCTGCACGCGATCGACGGCGGGACGGAGCGGACGTACGCGACGCCGTGCGGGCAGACGGTGGTCGGCGGCGAAGACTACATCGCCGCGCTGAAAGCGTCGGGCATCGTGAAGTACGTGCGCGATGCCGGCGGGCACGCGGAACGGGGTCCAGATGGATTCAGCGCCCCCGGCACGTTCTTCCCGGAGACGGTGACGGGCGCGGAGCTGGTTGCCTTCGTGGAGGCCGCGCGGGCTCGCGGCGGGCTGGCGGTGCTGGGCTTCCACGGCGTCGGCGCCGACTACCTGAAGGTGACCGCGGAGGCGCACGAGCAGCTCGTGCGGTACCTGCACGATCATCAGGACGTGTTCTGGGTGACGACCTTCCGCCAGGCGATGGATCGGGCCACGGTGCACACCAACTGACCGGCTGAAATCACTGCGGCTTGTCGTCCGTGAACGTCATCTGGTTCATCGCATCGACGACACCGTAAATCATGGCCTCGCGGCGCTTGACGTAACCCGTCACGCACGCCTTGCGGTGGACGGCCGTATCCAGGCGCCAGTATTTTTCGAGGTCGTACCCGATGACGACCGCGACAAACGGGGAGTCCGGCGGCGCCTTGTCGAAGTGCAGGAAGACTTGCTTGCCCCCCTCCCGCTTGGCAAACGCGCGGCCGACGGCCGCAATCTCGCCGCAGACCTTGACGCGTTTGCCGACGTACTCACTGGCCTGAGCCGCCGTGATGGTGGGTGGCTCGGCGGCTTCGGCGGTCAACGCGGCCACCAGGGTGACGCCTGCCAGGACTGCAACAGTTCGGCGAACGCTCAAGGGCGGCCTCCTCAGGCTGGCGCGTGGATGCGACACGGATTGGCTGGAAGCGCGCGGAGTCTAGCAACATCGCTGCCTGGTGTCGAGGGCCTTGTCACCGGGAGGTGACGGATGGGCCGCGTCCTGCTACGCTGTGTTGGTCCAATGATTCAGCTCCGAGTGATCCCGGCGGACGCCCGCCCCGATCCCCTTTTCGTCACGACGGCCGCCGAGGCGTCGTACGGCGCGGGGTTCTACAACGAGGAGCACGACGGCGCGGACGTCTTCCGCTGGATGGGGGAGCGCGCGGTCATCGAGTTCACGCCCGATCCGGCGCCGCGCTTCCTCGAGTACTGGGCCTGCTCCGAGTTCTACGACCTGTCGCAGCGGCTTGCGCTGTCGGTGGACAACCAGCCGCTCGAAGATCTGCCGCTCACGCGCGGCTGGGCGCCACGCTCCGTCGCGATTCCGCCCGGCACGACGCGGCTCGAGCTGCACGCGAGCAAGCTGTTCCCGCGCGAGCATTACCCGAACGATTCGCGCACGCTGGCGCTGCGCCTGCGCGGGCTGCGGCTGCACAAGGATCCCGAGCGGCATGCCGCCGTCCGGCGGCAGCAGGAGAACGCGCTCGCCAATGCGCGCGAGCTCGTCGACGGCCGTACCGCGCTCGACTCGACGCCGCCCAGCCTTGGCATCGACCTCTACGGGACCTGCAACGTCAAACCTCCGTGCGTCTACTGCGAGTGGGACCACGCGAAGAACCTCGAAGGCGATCACGTCGACACGCCCTTCACGCGCGACACGCTGCACGAGTGGGGCTCGTTCTTCGACAACGCCGTCAGCCTCGTGAACTGCTCGATCGGCGAGCCGTTCATGATGAAGCCCATCGACGACCTGCTCGACGCCTTCGGCGACACCGGCAAGGTGCTCGAGATGACGACGAACGGGCAGATTCTCACCGAGCGCAACATCCAGAAGCTGCTCGGCCGCCCGATCGACCTCTACGTCTCGCTCGACGCGGCGACCTCGGTCACGTATGCGCGCCTGCGCAACGACACGTTCGAGAAGATCCTGCGCAACCTGCGGCGGCTGATCGAAGCCAAGGGCGGTCCTGGGAAGCTCCCGCGCATCCACCTGGTCTTCATGCCCATGCGCTGCAACGTCCACGAGCTGGAGGCGTTCGTGCAGTTGTGCGCCGACCTGCGCGTGGACCGAATGGTGCTGCGGCCCCTCAACTACTCGCCGTCCAGCAGCCTGGCCGCCGATCGCGGCGGCTATCACTACGACTACCAGCAGGAGCTGCTGCCGTTCGACGAGCTCGTGAAGGTCAGCGCCAGGGCCGCGCGACTCGCGCAGAAGCTGGCCGTGAACCTGTCGGATCAGATGGACTTCGGCGGGGCGATGCGCGGGCTGTTCGAGGAGGCGTACGAGGCGTCCGCCGAGCCTGAGGCCGAAGCGCCGTCGGCACCGGCACCAGCCGCCGCGCTCGTTGCTGCGACAGCACCGCCCGAGCCGTCGCCGATCGTCGTCGCGCGGGCCGTGGAGCTTCCCGCGGCGTCACCGGCGCTGCCCTCGCTCGGCGGCGAGCGGCTGCCCGCGTGCAGCGAGCCCTGGAAGAGCCTCTACATCCTCCGCCGCGGTGTCATGCCGTGCTGCTACGGCGGCGAACCGCTGGCACCGATGGAGAGCTACCGCGAGACCTGGAACTCGCCGGAGGTGCAGGCGATCCGTGCGAGCCTGCTGCAGGGGCAGTTTCACGACTATTGCCTGCGGTCACCGGCCTGCCCGATCGTCCGGAAGTCGAACGAGGCCGGCATACTCCCGTTCCGTCAGCGCGCGCTGCTCCGCGCCCGCGTCGTGTGGGCCGTCGTGAACCGGCGGTTCGGGGCGGTGCCGAACCGCATCTGGGGTCCGATTCGACGCGGCTTCCATGTTGCCCACATGGCCGTCACCGATCCGCGCCGCTTCGCCCGGCGCCTGGGCGAGGTCAGGCGCGGGGCCTCGTCGAACCGCTGATCGGGGACAGTCCCCCGTGTGTCGAAAGGGGGACTGTCCCCTTGTTTACACTGACAGCCGCAGCCCTCGGCCTGGCGCTGAATGCGGCGGCGTCCACTCCGGTAGCGCCGCTCGATTTCAAACAGGTGCAACCCGGCGTCTGGAAGGCGACCGTCGGCACGCCTGAAGACCTGACGCTGCTGGGCGCGGCTGGCGTTCAGCCAGCTCGCGAGGCGCTCGCCACGCTCCCTGCCGCGCCGTTTCCGTTTCGCGACGGTGACAGCGTGGGCCGGCACGACAGCGGTCGAGTGGCGCTGCGATTCCCGCTCGCGCGCGACGAGGAGATCTACGGGCTCGGCGTGGACTTCACGTCGATGCGGCGGACGGGCCTGACGTATCAGCTGCACGTCGACCACTGGGGCGGCCGGGCCGGCCGCACGCACGCGCCCGTGCCGTTCTACGTCTCGACCAAAGGCTACGGCGTCTTCATCGACACATCGCGCTACATCACCGTCAGCATCGGCCTCGGCGTCCGGCTGTCATCGGCCGAGAAGCCGCCGGTCATCGATCGCACCACGCAATCGAAATCGTGGGCTGCGCTCCCGCGCGCGGACTCGGTAGAGGCGCTCGTTCCCGCGCCGGGGGTGGACGTCTACGTGTTCGCCGGCCCGACGATGACGGACGCGGTGCGCAGGTACAACCTGTTCTGCGGCGGCGGCGCGCTGCCCCCGAAGTGGGGTCTCGGCTTCATGACGCGCACGCCGACGGCGTACACGGCCGCACAGGTGCTCGACGAGATCGCGGCGTTCAGGTCGCGCGGAATCCCGCTCGACATGATCGGCCTGGAGCCGGGCTGGCACGATCACGCGTATCCCACATCGTTCCAATGGGACCCGACGAGATTTCCGGATCCAAGCGGCTTCCTCTCGCGTCTCTCGGTGCTGCACGTCCGCGCCAACCTCTGGTTCAACCCGTACGTCTCGCCGACGGCATCGCTCTATCGCGCGCTGCTGCCGTTTGCCGGATCGCATCTGGTCTGGAATGGCATCGTCCCGGACTACTCGATGGCCGGAGCGCGCGGCATCTTTCAGCGTCACCTGCGCGAACGCGTGCTCGGCTCGGCGTCGGCCGCGCTCGGCGGCTTCAAGATCGACGAAGTGGACGGCATCGACGCCTGGCTGTGGCCCGACCTGGCGGAGTTCCCATCCGGTCACGACGGCGAGCAGATGCGTCAGACCTACGGGCTGTTCCTGCAGCGCCTCGTGCTCGAGATGTACCGCGGCCTCAACCAGCGCACGCTTGGCCAGGTGCGCGGCACCAACGGCGGCGCATCGTCGTTTCCGTTCGTCATCTACAACGACAACTACGACTTCGACGAGTACATCACCGCCGTCGGCAACACGGGGTTCGCCGGCGTGCTGTGGTCGCCCGAGGTGAGGGGCGGCGCGGGCGAGGACATGCTCCGCCGCATCCAGGCCGTCTGCTTCTCGCCACTCGCCCTGTTCAACGGGTGGGCCACCGATACGAAGCTCTGGACGCACGCGGAGGTGGCCGGCGACATCCGCGATGCGATCCAGTTGCGTATGCGGTTGCTGCCTTACTGGTACACCGCGTTCGCGCAGTATCACTATCAGGGCACGCCGGTCGTGCGGCCGATGCCACTTGTCGAAGGCTTCGCGCCGCCGGCCGGGGAGGACCCGAACGCCATCACCGATGTCACGGAGGTGAAGGACCAGTACCTGGTTGGCGACGTGCTGCTCGTCGCGCCGATCAGGCCAGGCGCGAAATCGCGGCGCGTCGTCCTGCCCGCGGGCCGCTGGTTCGACTTCTACACGGGCCGTCTAGCAGGCGAGCACGAAACGATCGAGGTCGCGCCGCCGTTGTCGCGGATTCCGTTGTTCGTCCGCGACGGCGGGATCGTCCCGATGATCGGCGAGCGGCAGTTCGCTCCGGCCCGAGACGAGGTGGTGCCGCTCGAAGTGCGGCACTACGGGACGAGGCCCGGCGAGGCGATGCTCTACGACGACGATGGGGAGACATTCGACTACGAGCGAGGCAATCACACCTGGACACGGCTGAGCGTCCAGCGCGACGCCGCAGGCCAGTTGAAGGGCTCGGTGACGCCGGACTCCAACGGGCAGCGCTGGCGCTACTCCGAGGTGCGTTGGACGGAGATGACGCGGTAGGGAGGCTCGTCGAGAAACCTCTCCACGATCTCCGCAAACGCCTCCGGTTGTTCAACGAACGGCAGGTGCCCGCAGTCGCGCATGACCTCGACCCTGGTGCCCTCAGGCAGCTGGCCGGCGAACTTCCGCACGGCATCCGGCGGTGCGTAACGATCCTCCTCGCCCGTGATCGCCAGGCACTTCACGCCGTTCAGCGGCGGCAGCGGCCGCGCGGTCCATCCAACGAGAGCGTCTGCGATCGCGACGTAGCCGTCGCCGGACTGCCGGTCGAAGTCTTCAGCCAGCCGCGCTGTGACGTCCGGTCGCATCGCCTTCGTGCGCGCCGAGACGTTGCCCGCCACCGCATCCTTGCCAAGCCCGTCGATCCCGCTCGCGCGGATCGCGCCGATTCGTGCCGATATCCGGGCCCGCGCCGAGTCTGGAGGCTCGGGAACGCCACCAACCGCGATGAAGCGGGACGCGAGACGTGGAGACGCGCGAATCGCTTCGAGCCCGATGATGGTCCCCATTGAGTGGCCCAGCAGGGTCAGGCCCGATGCGTTCAGCGACGCGGCGAGCGCCACGACGATCTCACCGAATCCGTCGAACGTGATCGGCAGAGTCGAGGGGCTTTGACCGGCTCCGGGAAAGTCGAACGCGACGGTGCGATGGCCCGCGGACAGGAGCGGACCAAGATCGGAAAAGAAATGCGTGCCGCCGCCGAGGCCGTGCAGGCAGAGCAACGGCGGCCCCGAGCCCCACTCCTGAATGAACAGACGCCTTCGGGCGACTTCGATGAACCCGCCGCCCGACGCCGTCATCCGTTCAGGCACGTGAAGACGAGGCGGTAGAACTCAGGATGCGACTGCCACGTCTGGCCCGTGACGATGCGATCGTCGCGGACAGCCTGGCGATCGATGACGTAGGTCGCGCCCGCGGCTTCGATCTCCCACCGGCAGTTCTCGTATGCCGTCACGCGCCGGCCCTTGATGAGGCCCGCAGCGCCGAGGATCTGGACGCCATGGCAGATGGCGAAGACCCACTTGCCGGCCTTGTCGAACGCGCGCACCAGGTTCAAGACGCGCGGGTCGTGTCGCAGATACTCCGGCGCGCGCCCGCCCAGGACGAGGACCGCGGCGTAGTCATCCACCTTCACCTCGTCGAACGTCAGGTCCGAGTCGGCCCCGTAGCCGGGGCGCTCGATGTAGGTGTCCCAGCCGGGCTCGAAGTCGTGGATGACCAGGTGCAGACGCCGGCGACTGGGCGCCGCGATCCGCGGCGTGAGCCCCGCCTCGAGCATCCGGTGCCGCGCATACCAGCACTCGTAACTCTCGCCGGCATCGCCGGTGATCATCAGAATCGCCTCAGCCATGCTCCAGATTCTTCACCGGAGGATGAGCCGCCGGCAAGCACCCGGCGTGCATTTTGTTCCCACAGCGGCGGCGTGGTGACTCAACCGCGTGAAGACACCGGATTCCTCATCGGATTTTCGGCGCCGGATGGTGGCACGTTCCTTGACTTTGATGTGGCCGGGGTTACCCGTATGGCATTCGGCCATGAAAGGGACGGCGGGATGTCGCGCGGCTGGCTCCGTCTCGTTCTGGGCCTGTCGGCGCTCGGGTTGTTCATTGCCTGGGGTGCCTGGCATGCGCACCAGACGCCGCCAGCCATGCAGCCTGAGTGAGTCGACGGATGCGGATTGCACAGATTGCCCCGTTGATCGAACGCGTGCCGCCGGAGACATACGGCGGTACCGAACGTGTCGTGGCCTACCTGACCGACGCCCTCGTGGCGCTCGGGCATGACGTCACCCTGTTTGCAAGCGGCGACTCGAAGACGCGGGCGACGCTCGTGCCGATCAGGCCGAAGGCGATGCGCCTCGACCCTTCGTGCGGCGACTCGCTCGCTGACCACCTGATCCTGATCGATCGCGTGGCCGGCATGGCGCCCCTGTTCGACGTCATCCACTTCCACACCGGGTTTCTGCAATTTCCGATGAGCCGGACACTCTCGGTGCCGCACGTGACGACGCTGCACGGGCGGCTGGACCTGCCGGATCTGTTGCCGTTGTTCAGGCAGTTCCACGACGTGCCGGTTGTTTCGATCTCGAACGCACAGCGGCGTCCCGTGCCGGCGGCCGCGTGGCAGGGCACGGTGTACCACGGGCTCGATCCGGGGCTGCTGGCCTTCAGCCCGCATGCAGAGGACTACGTGGTGTTTCTCGGGCGGATCGCCCCGGAGAAGCGGCCGGATCGCGCCATCGAGATTGCCCGCGCGGCTGGTGTCCGCCTGAAGATCGCGGCCAAGGTGGACAAGGTCGACGAGAAATACTTCGCCGACGTCATCGAGCCGCTGCTTCATGGTGATGGCGTGGAGTTCCTGGGCGAGATTTCCGAAGAGCAGAAGGGGGCCCTGCTCGGAGGCGCCAGGGCGCTGTTGTTCCCGATCGACTGGCCGGAGCCGTTCGGCATGGTCGTCATTGAAAGCCTCGCGGCGGGGACGCCCGCCATCGCGTGGAACCACGGCTCCGTGCCCGAGTTGATCGATCACGGCCGCACAGGGTTCATCGTGGATTCGATCGAACAGGCTGTCGAGGCCGTGCGCTGCACCAGGGATCTCGACCGCCGGCAGTGCCGGGAAGCGTTCGAGCAGCGATTCACTGCCGATCGGATGGCGCGCGACTATGTGACGGTCTATGACGGACTGCTGACGCCCGTGCGGCGCCGGCACGAGGAGAGTCAGCGTGAGCGACCTCGTCGAGGACCCGAGCCAGTACTACATCGTCGCGAGCCGGGAGCGCAGGGACGATCGGACCCGCGTCCTGAAGCATGCTGACACCTTCGCGGTGTTCGATGCGTTCGGGGACATCGGCGGCGTCGGGCCGCACGAGCAGGGCCTGTATCACGAAGGCACGCGGCACATCTCGACCTGGGAGCTGCGGCTGGAGGGACTCCGCCCCATGCTCCTCAGCTCGAGCCTGCAGGATGCGAGCGCGCTGCTCACGGTCGACCTGACGAATCCCGACATCACCTTCGACGAGGATCGCCTGTGGCCCAAGGGCCTGCTGCACGTGCTCCGCACGAAGTTCCTGTGGCAGGGCGCGTGCTACGAGCGGCTCGCGGTCTCGAACTACGGCCTGCGTCCGGTCGAGCTCGGACTCGACGTGGTGCTGTCGGCCGACTTCTCTGACATCTTCGAAGTGCGCGGGACCCAGCGGCCGCGCCGAGGCGCCCTGCATCCGGCGGCCGTAACCAGCACGGGGCTGGTGTTCGCCTACGACGGCCTCGATGGCGTCAGCCGTTTCACGACCATCGCGTGCCATCCGGCGCCCGCGCGCACGGATGCAGGGCGCCTGCACTTCGACCTCGCGATCGAACCGCGCCGCACTGAGACCGTGGTGCTGACCATTGCCTGCACGCACAACCGGCCGCGGCACCTCGATCCGATCGAGTTCGACTCCTCGATGAGTGCTGCCGCGGCGGACATGCTGCGGGCGCGGGCCGGCTCGACGTCGGTACGGACGTCGAGTCAGCCATTCGACGAGTGGGTCGAGCGGTCCCGGAGCGACCTCTACATGATGGTCACCGAGACGTCGTACGGGCCATATCCCTACGCGGGCATCCCCTGGTTCAGCACGGCCTTCGGCCGCGACGGGATCATCGCGGCGATGTCGATGCTCTGGGCCGATCCCGGGCTGGCTCGCGGTGTCCTCCGCTATCTGGCCGCGACGCAGGCCACGGCATACGACGCCGCCCGTGACGCGCAGCCCGGCAAGATCCTGCACGAGGCTCGCGATGGGGAAGTGCCGGCGCTCGGTGAAGTGCCGTTCGGCCGGTACTACGGTAGCGTCGACGCGACGCCGCTGTTCGTGATGCTGGCGGGCCGCTACTACGACCGGACGGGTGACCTCGAGACTATTCGCGCGCTGTGGCCGCACATCGAGGCCGCGTTGAACTGGATGACGCGTGATGGCGACGTCGACGGCGATGGCTTCATCGAGTACGCGCGATCCAGCGAGCGGGGGCTGATCCACCAGGGGTGGAAGGATTCGCACGATGCCATCTTCCACGCGGACGGCACGCCGGCGGAGGGACCGGTAGCGCTTTCCGAGGTCCAGGGGTACGTCTATGCCGCGCGGCACCACGCTGCTGAACTGGCGCGAGCGCTCGGCGATCGCGCCCGCGCACGAGCGCTGCAGAAGGACGCCGAGTCGCTGCACCGGAAGTTCGAGCGCGAGTTCTGGTGCGAGGACCTCGGGCTCTACGCCCTGGCGCTCGACGGGCGCAAGCGCCGCTGTGAGGTCGTCTCCTCGAACGCCGGGCAATGTCTGCTCAGTGGGATCGCGAGCCCGGCCCACGCCAGGCGCGTCGCCGAGGTGATGGCGTCGCCGGAGGTGTTCTCGGGGTGGGGGATCCGCACGATCGGAACCGACGAGCGGCGTTACAACCCGATGTCCTATCACAACGGATCGGTGTGGCCGCACGACACGGCGCTGGTGGCGGCCGGCCTGGCTCGCTACGGCTTGAAGGATCTCGTCCTCGCCCTGACGATGGGCCTGCTCGACGCCACGCGGCACCTCGAACACCACCGCCTGCCGGAGCTGTTCTGCGGGTTCCCTCGACGCGTGGGGGAGGGGCCCACTCGCTACCCTATCGC
>Ga0310810_10003423_pt1 | contig 17279 bp, 17 predicted proteins | sample NCmetagenome_FD_207641 | JGI IMG/M metagenome (GOLD analysis project Ga0310810, IMG submission 207641) | Soil microbial communities from experimental microcosm in Duke University, North Carolina, United States - NC | ecosystem: Engineered > Artificial ecosystem > Soil microcosm > Unclassified ... | reverse complement strand
CCCACCCCCGTAGCGGCAGTCTCGACGCCAGCGCCCGAAACGGCGCCAGCGCCCGCGCCGGAGGTGGTGCCCGCCCCGCAGCCCGAGAAGAAACACGTGGCGAAGAAGCACACGCCCACCAAGGTTGCGGCCGCCCAGGCGCCGGCGATGACTCCCCCTCCCCCGCCGCCGGTTGCCCAGGCGCCCGCATCCGTTGAAGCGCCCAAGCCCGTCGTTAAGCCGGGCGTGGTCGGCACGGTCGTCGCCGTGAAGGAAGTTGAAGTGAAAGGCGATGCGAACGGCGTCGGCGCGGTTGGCGGCGGCGTGGCCGGCGCGGTTCTCGGCCACAACATCGGCGACCACAACAAGCTCGTGACGGTGCTTGGTGCCGCCGGTGGTGCGCTGCTCGGCAACCAGATCGAGAAGACGGCGAAGGCGACCAAGCATTGGGAAATGACGGTCAACTTTGACGACGGCAGCTCGCAGGTCATGAAGAGCGACGCGCAGCCGTTCTGGCACCAGGGCGACCGCGTGCGCCTCTACCAGGGCAAGCTGCAGCCGGTCTAAAGCTTCAGAGCAATCAGTCCAACCATCACCGCGCCGGTGGCCGCAAGTCGCCGGCGCGTTAGTTTTTCCTTCAGCACAACCACAGCGATCAGCGCGCCGAAGATCACGGCGGTCTCGCGCAGCACGGCGACGATCGCGATCGGCGCGCGCGTCATGGCCCATAGCGCGATGCCGTACGAGGCAACTGCGCAGCTGCCGCCGATAAGCGCCTTCTTCCAAGCCCCCACGAAGTACGCGTTGACCGCCCGGCCGCGGCGCAGCCAGCCGTAGATCGCGATGACCACGCCGTTGGCAACGAAGAACCAGAGGGTGTAGCTCGCCGGGGCTTCCGACAGCCGCGCGCCCTTTCCATCCACCAGCGTGTACGTGGCGATGACCACGGCATTAGCGATCGCGAATCCGGTTGCCCGCGAGTCATGCCGCCCGGAGGCAAAGGCGAGGATGCCGGCGCAGATGAAGAGGATGCCGAGCGTGGCGTGGAGCGGCAGCACCTCGCCGAGCACCAGCGCACCGACCAGCGCGACGATCATCGGCCCGCCGCCGCGCATCACGGGATACGTGTACGACAGCTCCCCAAAGCGATAGGCGCCAGCCAGGAACACGAAGTAAAGGATGTGCACCGCCGCGGAGGCCGCCACCCAAGGCCACGACGCGGGCGCGGGTGCCGGCAGGAAAGGCGCGACCACGAGCGCGACGAGGCCCGAGCCGATCGCGATATTGAAAGTCTCGAGCTCCTTGTCCGCGCCGCTCTTCACCAGCACGTTCCACGAGGCGTGCAGAAGCGCCGCTCCCAGGACGGCGAGCGTGACCGGAAGGCTGATCTCCACTAGCCGATGACTTGCTGCAGGAGGGGCGCCATGCGCTCCACGGCGGCGTGGCCTTCGGCGATCGCCTCTTTCGCCCGGTGGTATTCCATCGTGCGGAAGTTCGGCAGGAGCGGCGTGATCAGCACGTCGGCGGGCTCGCCGGCGAGGCGGCTACGAGCGACGCGCTGCTCGACGATGTCGAGCGCCGTATTGAACACCTCGAAGATCGACGGTATCGGCTGCTCGTCGGGCTTGCGCCCCGCGCCGAGCATGCGGCCGATCCAGCTCGGCTCCTCGGCCGGCGGCGCCGGCAGCTCGCGCCCCATGTTGCGGTAGGGGCCGAGCTTGCCCCACGAAAGGTCGATGGCGATCACGATCTCCGCCCCGAGGGCGCGGCACATCGACACGGGGACCGGATTCACTAGGCCGCCGTCGACCATCATCACTCCTTGGTGGACGACCGGCGTGAAGAGCCCCGGCATGGCAATGGAGGCGCGCACGACGTCGAGCAGCTTGCCGTGGCGCAGCCAGATCTCGCGGCCCGAGCTCAATTCGGTCGCCACGGCGCCGAAAGGTATCTCGAGCTCGGCGATCTCGCGGTCCTGGAAGGTGGCGCGGAAGAGGTTGAAGAGCCGCTGGCCGCGGATCAGGCCGCCTTTCCACGTCAGGTCCATGAGGCGCACCACCTGGGTCCAGGCAAGGCCGGTGACCCATTGCTCGAGCTGGTCGAGCTGGTTCGACGCGTAGACGGCACCGACCAGCGCGCCGATCGACGTGCCGCAGATGAGGTCGGGCTTGACCCCGCGCGCCTCCAGCGCGCGGATCGCACCGATGTGCGCCCAGCCGCGGGAGCTGCCCGCGCCGAGCGCGAGGCCGATCTTGGGTTTTCTCAGACGCGCTCGAAGATCGCGGCGATGCCCTGCCCGCCGCCGATGCACATGGTGACCAGCGCGTAGCGCTTCTGCGTGCGCTGCAGCTCGTAGAGCGCTTTCACGGTCAGGATGCAACCGGTCGCGCCGATCGGATGGCCGAGCGCCACGGCGCCGCCGTTCGGATTCACCTTCGCCGGGTCGAGGCCGAGGTCCTTGGTCACCGCCATGGCCTGCACGGCGAACGCCTCGTTCGACTCGATCACATCCATGTCGCCCGGCTTGAGCCCGGCCTTCTCGAACACCTTCTTCACCGCGGGAATCGGTCCGAGGCCCATGACCTGCGGCTCGACGCCGGCGTGGGCATAGGCGACGAGGCGCGCCATCGGCTTGTGGTTCTTCGCCTGTTTCGCGTCCATCAGCACGATCGCCGCGGCTGCGTCGTTGATGCCCGATGCGTTCGCCGCCGTCACCGTGCCGTCCTTTTTGAACACCGGCTTCAGCTTGCCCATGTTCTCCATGCTGGCGTCGGCGCGAACGTGCTCGTCGGTGGTGAATTGCTCCACACCTTTCTTGCTCTTCAGCTCGATCGGTACGATCTGCGACTTGAAGTAGCCCGCATTGATGGCGCGCATGGCACGCTTGTGCGACTCGACCGAGTACTCGTCCTGCTGCTGTCGCGTGAAGCCATATTTCGCCGCGATGTTCTCGGCGGTCACGCCCATGTGCCCGTGTCCGAATGGGTCATGGAGCGCTGCGGTCATCGCATCCACAACTTGCGCGTCGCCCATGCGCTGGCCCCAGCGCCCGGACGGCAGCATGTAGGCGGCGCGGCTCATGCTCTCGGCGCCACCCGCGATCGCTGTCTGGATGTCGCCCAGCATGATGTGCTGCGCGGCCGAGACAATCGCCTGCAGCCCAGAGCCGCACAGGCGGTTCACCGTCAGGCAGGGCGTGCCGACCGGCACTCCCGCATCGACAGCCGAAACGCGAGAGAGATACATGTCGCGCGCTTCGCCGTGGATCACGCTTCCCATCACGACGTGGCCTACCGTCGCCGGATCGATTTCACCGCGCTTCATCGCTTCCTTGATCGCGATCGAGCCGAGCTTCGTCGGCGGAATGTCCTTGAACGCGCCGCCGTAGTCGCCAATCGCCGTGCGCGTGCCTGCCACCACCATCACGTCTGTCATAACTTTCTCCCGTAGAGATCGTGCTCGTCAGCACGCTCGACCAAAACCTGGGCAAACTCGCCCGCCTTCCCACCCTTGAATTTCACTACGCCATCAATGTCCGGGGCATCGGCGCTTGAGCGGCCTACCCCGGGTTCATCAATCAGCACCTGCAGGGTCTTGCCGACCTTGCGCTGTAGCTTCGCTGCGCTGATTTTCGCCTGCGTGGCCATGAAGCGTGCGCGCCGCTCTTCCTTGACGTCTTCCGGCACCGGATCAGGCAGCGCGTTTGCCGCCGCCCCTTCGACCGGTGAGTATGCAAAGCACCCGACCCGGTCGAGTTGCGCTTCGTCAAGAAAATCGAGCAGCTCCTGGAACTCGCCCGCGGTCTCGCCGGGAAAGCCGGCGATGAAGGTCGAGCGGATGGTGATGTCCGGGCAGATTTTCCGCCAGGCGCGAATGCGCTCCAGGACTTTTTCTGCACTCGCCGGGCGCTTCATGAGTTTGAGGATGCGTTGGCTCGCGTGCTGGAACGGCACGTCGAGATACGGCAGGATTTTCCCTTCCGCCATCAGCGGAATGACTTCGTCGACGTGCGGGTATGGATAGACGTAGTGCAGCCGCACCCAGACACCGAGCTCGCCGAGCGCGCGACACAGATCGGTCATCTTCGTCTTGACGGGCTTGCCGTTGACAAAGCCGGTGCGGTACTTGACGTCGACGCCATAGGCGCTCGTGTCCTGCGAGATGACGAGCAGTTCCTTGACGCCCGACTTCACCAGGTTCTGCGCTTCCTGCATGACTTCGGCGATCGGCCGCGACACCAGGTCGCCCCGCATGGAAGGGATGATGCAGAACGTGCAGCGGTGATTGCAGCCTTCGGAGATTTTCAGGTAGGCGTAGTGCCTCGGCGTCAGCTTGATGCCTTGCGGCGGCACCAGATCGACGTAGGGATCGTGCGGTTTCGGCAAGTGCTCATGCACGGCCTGCATCACGCCTTCGGTGTCGTGCGGGCCAGTAATGGCGAGCACCGAAGGATGCACCTTCGCCACGACGCCTTCCTTCGCGCCGAGGCAGCCGGTGACGACGACTTTTCCGTTCTCGGCGAGTGCTTCGCCTATCGCATCCAGCGATTCCTCTACCGCCGAGTCGATGAAGCCGCAGGTGTTGACGATGACGAGGTCGGCATCGTCGTAAGTCGGAGAAGTGACGTAACCCTCCGCGCGAAGCTGCGTGAGGATGCGCTCGGAATCGACGAGCGCTTTCGGACAACCCAGGGAAACGAAACCTACCTTGGGACTACTTGTCGCTTTCGCCCTTGTCGCTCTTTTGACCAGAGGGGAAACCGGGGAAGGAAAGTCCGGAGAACATGTTGCGCGCCTGGCTCTGCATCTGCTCCTGGAACTGGCTGAACATCTTCTGGCTCTGCTCCATGTAGGCCTGCATCAGGCTCTGCATGGCCGGGCCCTGCAGATTCATGAACTGCGACCAGAGCTCCTGGCCAGCGCGCGAGTTATCGCCGTACATCTTCTTCGACTGGTCCTGCAGCGCGGTCTGGATGTCCTGGAACGCCCTGATGTTGCGCTCGAGGTAGGAGCCCATCATGCCCTGCATGGCGCCGCCGTAGGAGCGGATGAGCTGCGAGAGCAGATCTGGAGAGAAGAGCGGCATGCCGCCGGACTCTTCCTCCAGAATGATTTGCAGAAGGATCTGCCGCGTGAGGTCGTCGCCGCTCTTCGCGTCGACCACCTGGAACTCTTCCTGCTTCAGCACCATCTGCTTCACGTCGGCGAGCGTGATGTAGCTCGACGTCTTCGTGTCGTAGAGCCGACGATTGGGATATTTCTTGATCAGCCGGAGCTGGGTGTCTTTGGACTCGGGCATCTTTGGTTCGGGTAGAGCCACGGGCTAGTCTACTCCTTAGTACATGTGCTGGCCGCCGTTGATGGAGATGTTGGCGCCGGTGACGAACGCCGCCTCTTCGGAGCAGAGATAGATGATGAGGCCCGCGACCTCGTCGGGCTTGCCGAGCCGCGAGACCGGGATCTGCGGCAGGATCTTGGTGTCGAGGATTTCCTTCGGAATCGCCGTCACCATCTTCGTGCCGATGTAGCCCGGCGAGATGGTGTTGATGGTGACGCCCTTCCTCGCGACTTCCAGCGCGAGCGCCTTGGTGAAGCCGTGAATGCCGGCCTTCGCGGCCGAATAGTTGGTCTGGCCGAAAGCGCCCTTCTGCCCATTGACGGAGGACACGTTGATCACGCGGCCCCAGTTGCGATCGACCATGCCGTCCATCACCTGCTTCGTCATGTTGAAGCACGAGTCGAGGTTGGTGCGCATCACCGCGTCCCAATCCTTCTTCGTCATCTTCTTGAACGTCATGTCGCGCGTGATGCCGGCGTTATTCACCAGAATGTCGATCGGGCCGATCTCGGAGGTGATGATCGAGCACTGCTTGGCGCACGAGTCGTAATCGACGACGTCGACGGGAAATGCCTGGAAGCTGTAGCCGCGGCTCTTCATCTCTTCGAGCCACGACTTGTACTTCGTATTCGATGGCGAATAGGTGACGACTACACGGTAGCCCGCGTCCGCCATCTTCGTGCTGATCGTTTCACCGAGACCACCCATGCCGCCGGTGACGACGGCGATGCGTTGCTTTGCCATGCCCTCCTCCGGGCTTTATTTTCCTAGGGGATGACCCAGTCTACATCATGTGCATGCCGCCATTGACGCTGATGTTGGCGCCGGTGATGTAGCCCGCTTCCTCGGAAGCCAGGAAGGCCACCACGGCCGCGATTTCCTCCGGACGCGCGAGGCGTCCCATCGGGATCGAAGCGACGATCTGCTCGCGAATCTCCGCGCGGATCGCCATCACCATGTCGGTTTCCACGTAGCCCGGCGACACGGTGTTCACGGTGACGCCCTTGCGCACGACTTCCTGTGCGAGCGCCTTCGAGAATCCGGCCATGCCGGCTTTCGCGGCCGAATAATTCGTTTGCCCGAACTGGCCCTTGATCGCGTTCACCGACGAGATGTTGATGATGCGGCCCCAGTTGCGCTCGACCATGCCGTCGATCACCTGGCGCGTGACGTTGAACACGCTGTTGAGATTCGTGTTGATCACTTCCATCCAGTCCTTCTCGGTCATGCGCTTGAACACCGAGTCGCGCGTGATGCCGGCGTTGTTGACGAGGATGTCGATCGGCCCGACGACGGAGCGCACGTTGTAGAACATTTCGGAGCAGGAATCGAAGTCCGCGACGTCTCCTTCGGCGGCATGCACGCGATAGCCTGCAGCGCGCATGCTTCCGAGCCACTCGTCTTTCTTCTCGTAGCCGGGCAAGCAGCCGGCCACCACCGTATGCCCCGTCTGGCCGAGGCGCTTGCAGATCGCGCTGCCGATGCCGCCCATGCCGCCCGAGACGAAGACGATGCGCTGGACGACGGGTCGCGTCGTGTCGCGCCAGCTCTCTTGTTGATCGATGACTTCGCCTTCTTTGCCCATTTGCATTTCCTTTGTTATGACCGCTCGACTGCCAAGGCGACGCCCATCCCGCCGCCGATACAGAGCGAGGCAAGCCCACGCTTGGCATCGCGCTTCTGCATTTCGTGAAGCAACGTGACGAGGATGCGGCAGCCCGAGGCGCCGATCGGATGGCCGAGCGCAATCGCGCCGCCGTTCACGTTGACCTTGCTCGTGTCCCAGCCCATCTGCCGGTTGACCGCGATGGCCTGTGCTGCAAATGCTTCGTTGATCTCCATGAGGTCCAGATCCTTCGGCTCCCATCCGGCGCGGGCCAGCGTGCGCTTCGAGGCCGGCACGGGTCCCATGCCCATGTATTTCGGATCCACGCCCGCGGAGGCGAACGCCTTGATGCGCGCCAGCGGTTTCAACCCGAGCTCCTTCACCTTGCGCGCCGACGCCACCACGACCGCCGCAGCCCCATCGTTGATGCCCGAGGCGTTGCCTGCGGTGACACTGCCGTTCTTGTCGAACGCGGGCTTGAGACCCTGCATTCCCTCCAGCGTCGCGCCATGGCGCGGATATTCATCATCCTTGAAAACCACGGTGCCTTTGCGCGACACGATCTCCACCGGAACAATTTCGCCAGCGAAACGACCGGCCTTCTGCGCGGCTTCAGCCTTGTTCTGGCTCGCGACGGCGAACTTGTCCTGATCCTCGCGCGTCACCGCGTATTCCTTCGCCACGTTCTCGGCGGTCACGCCCATGTGGTACTGGTTGTAGACGTCCCAGAGGCCGTCGACGATCATCGTGTCGACGAGCTTGGCGTCGCCCATGCGAAAGCCGTCGCGCGAGCCGTTCATGGCATGGGGCGCTAGGCTCATCGATTCCTGCCCGCCGGCTACGACGATGTCCGAATCGCCGTTCGCGATCGATTGCGCGGCGAGCATCGCCGCCTTCAGTCCGGAGCCGCAGACCTTGTTGATGGTCATCGCCGGAATCATGTCCGGCAGGCCGGCCTTGATCGCCGCCTGGCGCGCGCCGTTCTGCCCGATGCCGGCGGTGAGCACCTGCCCCATGATCACTTCGGAAACCTGCTCGGGCTTCACGCCCGCGCGCTTCAGCACGTCTTTGATAACGAGGGCGCCGAGCTCGGCTCCCGGTGTCTTGGCGAGCGTGCCGCCGAATTTGCCGATCGGGGTGCGGGTTGCGCCGACGATGTAGATGTCTTCCATGGTCTCTCTCCTAATGAACGACGCGGTGGCGTACATAGCGCCCCGGCGCCGCTTCGATGGGTTTGTGTTTGACACTGCCGGCGCTCTTCGGTGCCTTGCGCTTGCCGCCGGCGTGCGCGTCGAGCCACTTGATCCAGCGTGGCCACCAGCTTCCTTTGTGCTCCGTAGCCTGGTCGAGCCAGGCGTTCGCTTCCTTGGGATACGGCTCGCCAATCCAATGACTGCGGCGATTCTTGGACGCGGGATTGACCACGCCGGCGATATGGCCGCTCGCGCCGAGCACGAACGTCTTGTCATCGCCGCCCAGGAGATTCAGCGTCCGATAAGCCGAGCGCCACGGCACGATGTGATCCTCGCGCGTCGCGAGACCGAACATCGGCAGATTCACTTTGCCGAGGTCAACCGGCACCCCGCAGTTCGTGAGCGCGTTCGGCGTGCGCAGATTGTTCTCGAGGTAGGTGTTGCGCAGGTAGTAGCAGTACATCGGCCCGGGCAGGTTGGTGCTATCGGCATTCCAGTACAGCAGATCGAACGCCGCCGGCTGCCCGCCGAGGAGGTAGTTGTTGACGACATAGGGCCAGATGAGATCGTTCGCCCGCAGGCTGGAGAAAACGAACGCCAGATCGCTGCCGGGCAGGATGCCGTCGTTGCCGATCGTCGCCTCGCGCGCAGCGACCGAAGTCTCGTCGACGAATAGACCGATTTGCCCGGTCTCGGAGAAGTCGAGCATCGCGGCGAGGAACGTCACGCTCTCGACGATGTCCTCGTTCTTCGCCGCCATTACCGCGAGCCCTGCGCCGAGCAGCGTGCCGCCGACGCAGAAGCCAAGCGCATTGACCTTGTCCGCCTTCGTGATTTCCCGCGCGATGCGGAGCGGCGCGAACACGCCGAGCTCGAGGTAATCGTCCCAGCCGAAGTGGCCATGCTCGGCCTCGACGTTGCGCCAGGACACCATGAACACCGTGTGGCCGCCGTCGACCGCGTAGCCGACGAGCGAGTTCTCCGGCTGCAGGTCGAGGATGTAGTACTTGTTGATGCAAGGCGGGATCATCACCAGCGGCCGCTTCGCGACTTCGGCGGTACGCGGTGAATACTGGATCAGCTGGATCAGATCGTTCTCGTAGACGACGTCGCCCGGCGTGGTGGCGATGTTGCGGCCGAGCTCGAATGCGCTCTCGTCGGTCTGGCTGATGCGACCTTTGCTCGCATCCGCGAGCATGTTCGCCATGCCGCGCGTGAGCGTCTCGCCTTGCGAATCGATCGCGGCGCGTAGCGCCGCGGGATTCGTCGCCGCGAAATTCACCGGGCACATGGCGTCGATCCACTGGCGAGCGGCAAAGCGCGCCCGCTCTTTCGCCTGCGCCTCGAGCGGCGCGGTCTCGACCACTTCCTCGATGTACTTGGCCGCGAGCAGGTACGACTGCCTCAGGTAGTTGTAGTAAGGGTTCTCGCGCCACTCGCGTCCGGCGAAGCGGCGATCGTCCCCGTCGACGAGCGACTCGTTGCTGCCCGCGAGCAACGCGCCCCAAAGCTTCGTCTGCTGCTCGAGGTAGCTCGCCTGCAGCGCGTTGTTTCGTTCCAGGTTCGGCGGCGTGGATAACAACTGCATCCAGCCTTGCGTGGCGGCGTTTCCCGCTTTCGCGATGGCCGCTAGCAAGGCATCAGCGGAAGCGTTCGGGGCTGTCGGGGATGCCAAAGCCTGACGATTTTGCGACGCACAAGGGTGCCCGTCAAACCCTAGGCAACCTACTGATCCATAGTCCCTTTTACTCAGTGCGGGAGCAGCATCCGGACCGCTGCGATGCTCCCGATGCCCAGGGCTATCAAGAGCGCTTGCGAGGCGGTGTCGCGGAGGTGCGGCCGGCGGTGCAGGCCGGGGATGAGATCGGCCACCGCTACGTAAACCATGCTCGCGGCAACGAAGCCGAGCAGGGACGCTTCCCATCCCGAGAAGATCGGCAGGAGGTAGTAGCCCCCGACACCGCCGACCAGCGTGGCGAGCGATGAACCAAGGTTCAGCGCGAGCGCCTTGGCGCGCGAGTAGCCCGAATGCAGCAGGATCAGGAAATCCCCGACCTCTTGTGGAATCTCGTGCGCGATGATCGCGAGCGCCGCGATGAGTCCGAGCTCGGTGCTTTCCAGGAAAGCGGCAGCGATCAGCACGCCATCCACGAAGTTATGCACGGTGTCTCCGACCATGATCAGCGCGCCGGTGCGACCCTGATCGCCATGCCCGTGCTCGTGGGGGTCGTGTACCTCGCAGTCTTCCGTGTGGCAGTGCCGCCAGAGAAGCAGCTTCTCCAGCACGAAGAACACGAAGATGCCGACCAATATCGAGAAGCCCGCCTGGCGCGGCGCCTTCTCGAATGCGTGCGGAATGATCTCGAGGAATGCGGCGCCGAGCAGCGCGCCGATCGCGTACGACACCAGCATCGGAATCCAGGTCGTGCGTAGCGCGAGGGCGAATGCGGCCAGTGCGGCGGAGAGCGTGCCGCCGACAAAGCTTGCCAGGAGGATCCACCCTAGAGTCATAACCAGATCACCGCCGCCATGCGCGACTGGCCGTGGTCGCGGCGGTAAGAGAAGAACCGCTCCTTCTCGCTGTAGGTACAGAAGCCGCCACCGTGGACTTGGGCACCTTTCGCTTCCAGCTTGCGGCGTGCGATGGCATAGAGGTCCATCAGCCAGTGCCCGGGCCGGTTTGGTTTGAACGCCGCTTCGTGGCCTGGAAAGGCGGCGCGCACTTCATCGCCGACTTCATAGACTGCGGGCCCTATAGCCGGCCCCATCCACGCGTGCACCGCGCTCGGCGCGCCCATCGCATCGATGGTGCCTTCGAGCACGCCGGCTGCCAGCCCGCGCCAGCCGGCGTGAGCAGCGCCGACCACAGTGCCCTTTTCATCGGCGAAGAGGACCGGCATGCAGTCGGCCACCTTCACCACGCACACGGTGCCTCGCACGCGTGCGACGGATGCATCTGCCTTGACGTAGGTGTTGGCGCTATCTGCATCGATCACGTCAGCGCCGTGCACCTGGTGCATCCAGCGCGGCTCATTCGGCACCAGCGCCCGCAGGCGGCTGCGACCCGGATCTCCCGCCATATCGCCCATCGCGGCCGTGGTTGCGAGCGCGCCGACATCCAAGGGCCAATCCGGTTTGATCAGATCTCGCATGCGCGAAGCTGGTCGACCAGTTTCTTGAAATCGCGCGGCAGCGGCGTCTTCCACGTCATCTGCTCGCCGCTCGATGGATGCTTGAGGCTCAGCTCCGCGGCGTGCAATGCCTGACGGGGGAAGGCGATGCCGTGGCGAGTGCCCCGGCGATAGACGGTGTCGCCGACGAGAGGATGCCGGATGTGCTGGAAGTGCACGCGAATCTGGTGCGTGCGCCCGGTCTCGAGGCGGCATTCGACCAGCGCGGCGCGGCCGAACCGCTCTAGCACGCGGTAGCTCGTGCGCGCCGGCTTGCCTCGGTGCGTGACCGCCATGCGAGTGCGCACTTTCGCGTCGCGACCCACCGGCGCGTCGATGCGGCCCGTCGCAGGCGGATCGCCCTGCACAAGCGCGATGTAGATGCGCTGCATGCTGCGCTCGGCGAGTTGTCTTACGAGGTCGGCCTGCGACTCGACCGTCTTCGCGACCACCAGGAGGCCGCTCGTGTCCTTGTCGAGCCGATGCACGATGCCGGCGCGCGGCACGTTGGCGAGCGCCGGCGCATGCGCGAGCAGCGCGTTGAGGAGTGTCCGATCAGGCTGGCCCGCGCCCGGATGCACGACCAGGCCCGCGGGCTTGTCGATGACGATCAGCGCCGCATCCTCGTGCACGATCTTGAGCGGCATCTTCTGCGCGCGCGGCGCCGCGCCATCGGGCGCGGTCGGCGGCGTGACCACCACCTGCTCGCCGCCGGAGACCGCCATGCGTGCGGGCGGCGTACGGCCGTCCACCTTGATGTGTCCAGTGCGGAGCCATTCCTGCAGGCGGCTGCGCGAATACTGGTGAAAGAGGCGCGCCAATGCCTGGTCCAGGCGAAGACCGCCCATCTCCAGGGGGACAATTGCCGAGAGCGGCGCGACGAGCGTCGCGTCCCAGTCGCTATAATCCGGGCGTCCCATGATCCGAAGTTTAATTGGTGCCGCACTTCTGGCCGCTGCCGCCCTGTCCGGCTGCAGCTCGCTCGACTCGAACGACGAGACCGTCGGCTGGTCGGCGCAGCGCATCTACGGCGAGGCGAAGGACGCCCAGGCCGAGCGCAACTGGCAGAAGGCGATCAAGCTCCTCGAGAAGCTCGAGGCGCGCTATCCCTACGGCCGCTATGCGCAGCAGGCGCAGCTCGAAGTGGCTTACTGCCAGTACAAGGACCAGGAGCGCGCCTCCGCCATCGCCGCGGCCGACCGCTTCATCAAGCTTTACCCGAACCATCCGAACGTCGATTACGCCTGGTACCTGAAGGGCCTGATCAACTTCAACCAGCTGGAAGGCGCTCTCTCCTGGCTCACCACGCCGGACATGAGCGACCGCGACCCGAAAGCCTCGCGCGATGCATTCCTCGCGTTCAAGGAAGTGGTGACCCGCTTCCCCGATTCGCGCTATGCGCCCGACTCCGGTGCGCGCATGCGCTACCTCATCAATGCGCTCGCCAACAACGAGGTGCACGTCGCGCGCTACTACATGAAGCGCGGCGCCTACATCGCGGCAGCGAACCGCGCGCAATACGCGATCGAGCACTATCCGCAGGCGCCGACGATCGAAGAAGCGATGGTGATCCTGATGCAGGCTTATGCCGCGCTCGGCCTCACCGACCTGCGCGATTCCACGCAGCGGGTCCTGCTCACCAACTTCCCGAAGAGCCCGTACATGCAGCCGGGCGGCGTAAAGAAGAACGTCCCCTGGTGGCGTCTTTGGGATCCTGATTGGTAAGAAGGAAGTAATGCGAAGAGCCCTCATCATCGGCGCGGCCGGCATGATCGGTCGCAAGCTCACCGAACGACTCGTGAAGGAGGGTGGGCTGGATGAGCTCCTGCTGCACGACGTCGTCGCTCCCAGGCCTCCGCAGGCGTCCTTCAAGGTCCGCACGATGGTGTCGGATGTCTCCTCGCCGGGCGAAGCAGACAAGCTGGTTGCGTCCAAGCCCGGCCTGATCTTCCACCTCGCGGCGATCGTCTCCGGCGAGGCGGAGGCCGACTTCGAGAAGGGCTACCGCATTAACCTCGACGGTACCCGGCTCCTCTTCGAGGCGATACGCAAAGCCGCCTACCGCCCCCGGGTGGTCTTTACATCGTCCATCGCGGTGTTCGGCGCGCCGTTCCCGGAGGCGATCGGAGACGAGTTCCTCAATGCGCCGCTTACGAGCTATGGCACGCAGAAAGCGATCGACGAGCTGCTGCTGGCCGACTACAGCCGGCGCGGGTTCTTCGACGGCATCGGCCTGCGGCTGCCGACGATCTGCGTGCGGCCCGGCAAGCCGAACAAGGCGGCGTCCGGCTTCTTCTCGGGAATCATCCGCGAGCCGCTGGCCGGACAGGAAGCGGTGCTACCGGTGCCGAAGAGCGTGCGCCACTGGTTCGCCTCGCCGCGAGCGGCGATCGAGTTCCTCCTGCACGCCGCCAAGCTCGATACCGCCCAACTCGGCGCGCGCCGCAGCCTCAACATGCCGGGGGTCACCGCGACGGTGGGCGAGCAGATCGAGGCGCTGCGCCGCGTCGCGGGCGAAGCGGCGGCACGCCGCATCCGCGAGGAGCCCGACGCGACGATCATGAAAATCGTCGAAGGCTGGCCGCGCAATTTCGATGCGAAGCGTGCGTCGGCGCTCGGCTTTCGCGCCGATGCAAGCTTCGACGACATCATTCGGATTCACATGGAAGATGAGCTCGGCCAAAGAACGCCTGCACCTCAGCGAGGTCGCGGGTAGGCTTCATCGCCGGCAAGCTTTTCAGGATCCGGGCACCGTAGGGCTTCGACAGCAGTCGCGGATCGCACAGCATCAATACGCCGCGGTCCGTTTCATCCCTGATCAGGCGGCCAGCACCCTGCTTCAGCGCGAGCACCGCCTGCGGCAGCTGCAGCTCGTTGAACGGGTTGCCGCCATCGGACTTGATTGCATCGATGCGTGCGGCGAGCACCGGGTCGTCAGGCGGCGCGAAAGGCAGCTTGTCGATGACGACGAGCGAGAGCGCCTCGCCGCGCACGTCCACTCCTTCCCAGAAGGAAGCGCTCCCCAATAGGACCGCATTGCCGAGGCTGCGAAAACGCGCGAGCAGCTCGCTGCGCGAGCCCGTGCCTTGGACGAGGAGCGGGAACTCGATGCGCCCGCGCAAGAGCTCGTGTGCGCGGCGCAGTGCGCGCAGCGTAGTGAAGAGCAGGAAGGCACGCCCGCCGCTCGCCTGCAGGACGGGAAACGCAGCCTCGATGACGGCGTCGGTGAATGCCGAATCATTCGGGTCGGGCGGCAGATTTTTCGGCAGATAAACGAGCGCCTGCTCGCTGAAACGGAAAGGGCTCTCCCATCGCATCGTCTGCGCACCCGGCACGCCGAGCTCGCGCGTGAAATGCGTGAAGTCGTCTCCGACGGCGAGCGTCGCCGAAGTGAAGATCCAGGCGCGCGGGTGGTCCTCCATCTGCCGCTGGAACAGCTCGCCCGAATGGAGCGGCGTCACATGCAGCTGCACGGTGTGGCCGAACACCTCGGCCCAGCGCACGTCTTCGTGTGCGTCGGTCTCCATCAGCCGCCGCAGGACCGCGTAGGCGTTGGCTGCGCGGCGCGCACACGCGCCGAGGCCTTCGGAGCGCTCGGCCTGCGCCCCCAGCGCCCCATCGAGCATCTTGAGCGCCGAGCGCAGCTTGATGAGTGCTTCGGGAAAGCCCGCGCAGGTGAGCGCCTGCGGCCAGGCAAACCGCTGCGGCCCTTCGCCCAATGCAAGGCGCAAGTCGCGCGCCGCCTTGTCAACGCGATTGGCGAGCGCTTCGAGCTCGGGCGACCCGCCGCCGGCTGAGCGCAGCTCGCCCCGGGCGTCGCGTGCGAGCTCGACGATCTGCGACGATGAGATCCGTTCGCCGAAGAAGAGACGTGCCGTTTCCGGCAGCTGGTGGGCCTCGTCGAAGATGAGCGTGTTGCAGGCCGGCAGGAGCTCCGAGATGCCCTCGTCGCGCAGCACGACGTCGGCGAAGAAAAGGTGGTGGTTGATGACGACGACATCGGCGGCAAGCGCGTTGCGGCGCGCGCGCATGACGAAGCAATCGCTGTAATCCGGGCAGCCCTGCCCGAGGCAGTTGTCGCGCGTCGAGGTCGCCTGGATCCAGATCGGCGCATCCTCGGGCACGTCGGCGAGGTCCGCGCGGTCACCGGTGACGGTCGTGCGCGCGAAGCTCTCGATGCGCCCGAGCTGCGCCGCTTCTTCTCGGGTACTCGCGCCCCCTTCCGTGACAGCCCGTCGCAGGCGGTAGAGGCACACATAGTTCGCCCGCCCCTTCAGGAGCGCGGTGCTAGCAGCTGAAGTGAGCGCCAGACGCACTGCCGGCAGGTCGCGATCGAAAAGCTGGTCCTGCAGCGTCTTGGTGCCGGTCGAGACGATGACCTTGCCGCCGGCGAGGAGTGCCGGCACGAGATACGCGAAGGTCTTGCCGGTTCCCGTGCCGGCTTCGGCCACCAGTACCCCGGTCGATTCGATCGCATCCCAGATGGCGCCCGCCATCTCGAGCTGCTGCGGACGCTCGCGATAGCCGGGGATCGCGCTGGCTAGCTCGCCCTTGGGTGAGAAGACGCGATCAAGGTCGTTCATCGACCCTGACCCATAGTCGCCGTGTCGCGCCTCCCGCTGACACTGCAATCTGGCCGAGCTCGAACCATTCGCCGAGCTTGCCGCTGCGCTTGACCGGCTGCCGCGCGATCTCCACCTGCACTTGGTCGTCCAGCACGTGCGGGATGAGCTCGATGGCGGCGGTCGATTCCTGAACGGTGGTCACCACCTGCGGGATCGGGCCGGCCGGCGACGGGATGTAGTGACGCTCTTGTACCGGACGCGGCGACGCGACCATCACGATCGACGGCATGCCGTCGACCGCCTTCACCGTCTGGCTTGCCTCCTGCGCATTGTCGAAGCGGATGGAGAGCAGCAGCCGCTTCTCGCTGATTTGCAACGGGTTCTGCGCCTGCGCCGAGGTGCAGAGCGCAAGCGACACTACAAGTCGGACCAAGGCGCCGCGATTCATCTTTCTTCCTCAACGCGCCAAGCTGTGCTCGGTCTACGCGCCGCCCATTATGAAGTACAAGCTCCTGTTTATCTGCGCCTTTCTTTTGGCCGCGCAGGCCGCCCAAGCCAATACGCCCAGCGCGGGCGACTATCGCAGCGCCGCCGCGCTCCAGGCGCGGCATGCGGTCGGCGTGCCTTACCACTATGGCGGCGCCTCGCCAAAGACCGGGTTCGATTGCAGCGGACTCGTCGCGCACGTCTACGAACGCGCTTGGGGAATCGCCGTGCCGCGGAGCACTGAAGGGCAGCGCCACGCCGGTCATGCAGTTAAGCGCTCGCAGCTGCTGCCGGGCGACCTGATCTTCTACAACACGCGCAACCGGCCGTTCTCGCACGTCGGCATCTATCTTGGCGACGGCAACTTCGTTCACGCGCCGCGCCCAGGGCAGCGCGTGCGCATCGAGCGCATCGACAATCCTTACTGGCGCGCCCGCTTCGACGGTGCGCGCCGGTTAGACCCGCCGCGCTCCTAACGCCGCCCAGATCTTTTTCGGCGTAAGCGGCATGTCCAGGTGCAGGATGCCGAGCGCGTCGAGGACCGCGTGCACTACCGCCGGCATCGCGCCGATCGTGCCGAGCTCGCCGACGCCTTTGACGCCGAGGAGGTTCGTCTTGCACGGCACACTCTCGTCGAAGCTCGCGTTCACCATCGGCAGGTCGGCCGCGCGCGGCACGCTGTAGTCCATGAGCGAGCCGGTGAGGAGCTGGCCGCTCTCGGTGTCATACACCGCCTCTTCGCGCAGCGCCTGTCCGGCGCCCTGCGCCACGCCGCCGTGGATCTGTCCTTCGACGATCATGTGATTGATGATGCGGCCGATGTCGTCGCAGCTCGTGATGCGCACGACATGCACTTCACCGGTCTCGCGATCGATCTCGACTTCGCAGGCTTGCGCCCCGTTCGGCCATGACGGCGTCGACGGCGTCTCGGTCGCCGACACCC
>Ga0310810_10003422_pt1 | contig 17279 bp, 10 predicted proteins | sample NCmetagenome_FD_207641 | JGI IMG/M metagenome (GOLD analysis project Ga0310810, IMG submission 207641) | Soil microbial communities from experimental microcosm in Duke University, North Carolina, United States - NC | ecosystem: Engineered > Artificial ecosystem > Soil microcosm > Unclassified ... | reverse complement strand
CGGCGCTGTACCGCGCCGCCGACGTGCTGGTGGTCACTCCCATCCGGGACGGGATGAACCTGGTGGCGAAGGAGTTCATCGCCGCCCGCACCGATGGGGACGGTGTCCTGGTCCTCTCCGAGTTCACCGGCGCCGCCGCCGAGCTGGCCGAGGCCCTGCTGGTCAACCCCTACGATCTGGAGGGCTCGGCCGACGCCCTGTGGCGGGCGCTGCAGATGCCGGAGGAGGAGCGGCGCATCCGGATGGCCGCGCTGCGCGCGCGGGTGGAGACCTACGACGTGCACCGGTGGGCCCGCGAGTTCCTCGCCCGCCTGGGCTCGGACCTCGAGCCGCCGCATGCGCTCCGCCCGTCGGCCCAGCCGGCGCTCGCCGCCGCCCAGGCGAAGATCCGGACCGCCCCCTCCGCGACGCTCCTCCTCGACTACGACGGGACCATGGTGGAGTTCGCTCGCACCCCGGACCTGGCGGTCCCGGACGGCGCGCTGCTCGCCCTCCTCGAGGCGCTCGCGCGGCGCTACGTGGTGCACGTGGTGAGCGGTCGGCGGCGCGACACGCTCGAGCGGTGGCTCGGGGGGCTCCCCGTCGGCCTCCACGCCGAGCACGGGTACTGGTCGCGGATGCCGGGTGAGCGCTGGCACGGGGCGGTGATCGATCCGAGCGGCTGGCTCCCCCAGGTCCGGGAGATCCTCGAGGAGTACGCGGCCCGGACGCCGGGGGCGCTGGTGGAGGAGAAGACCGCGGGGCTGGCCTGGCACTACCGCGCGGCGGATCCGGAGTACGGCGCCGCGCAGGCCGGGGACCTTCTCCTCCACCTGGCGACGCTGCTCTCCAACGCGCCGGCCGAGGTGCTCACCGGCGACCACGTGGTGGAGATCCGGCCCCAGGGCGTGAACAAGGGACAGGTGGTGCAGGCGGTGGTCGCCCACGCCCCGCGCGGCAGCCTGGTGGCCGCGCTCGGGGACGACCGCACCGACGAGGACCTCTTCGCCGCGCTCCCGCACGGGTCCATCTCGGTGCACGTCGGGCCGGCGGCGAGCCGCGCCGAGCTCCGCGTCCGCAACGTCACCGAGGCGAGGGCGTTCCTCCGGGGGCTGCTCGAGCCCTGAGCTCGACGGACCGGGAGCTCACTCCGCCATCGTCTGCCCCGTGCCTCCCATCGGCGCGGGAAGGTCCTTCATCTTCGGCAGCCCATCGGGCAGCCGGAGGGCGTGCTCGGCGTAGTTCATGTGGAACTGTGGATCGAACGGGAACCCCGGCAGCACCGCGGCGGGCACGTCCACCAGCCCCCAGCGCGGGTGCTCGGTGAAGAGGTGTCCGCCACAGCGGGTGCACCACTTGCGGACGGAGCGCTCGCTCCGGGCGAAGGTGCCGATCAGCTTGGCGCCCCGGACGATGGTGACCGCGATCGGCTGCCAGAGGGTGAAGGCGTTCACCGGGCTGCCCGACCATTGCCGGCAGGAGATGCAGTGACAGAAGCCCATCGCCGAGGGACTTCCCTCGATCCGTAGCTCGATGGCGCCGCAGAAGCATCCGCCGACGTACGCACGCTCGCTCATCGCTTCCTCTCTCCGCCCCTCGAGTCGAGGACGGGAGGGCGCGCGGAGCGTTGCGCCCCGGAAGACTGTGCAGGGGCATCGCCGGGGAACTGTGCCGTCACGCCTGTCCGAGCCAGGTCGTTGACGCGCGCGGTCAGCGCGTGGCGGTCGGGTCGGCGGCGGGGGGACGCGGGTCCGGAACCCGGTTCTTCACCGCCGGGATCGACCGGAGGTAGGCGAAGATGGCGCGGAGGTCGTCGTCGGTCGCCTCCCGGTAGTTGAACCAGGGCATCGGCGGCAGCAGCGGCCGGCCGCGGCCGAGGTGCCGTCCGTTCCGGATGGTGGCGATGAAGTCCTTCTCGGTCCACGCGCCCAGCCCGGTCTCGGGGTCGGGGGTGAGGTTGCGCGAGAACGAGGTTCCCCACGGACCGGAGAACGCGGTCATGGTGCTTCCGAAGGCCAGGCCCCAGGGCTCGTCGTGTACCGGCGCCGCCGGCATCGGCAGGGTGTCCGGATGTCCGGAGAGCATCCGGTCCATGTCCCAGGCCGGGCCCTCGGGCGTCTTCTTCAGCGGGGTGTGACAGTCGTTACAGCCGCCGATGGTCACCAGGTACTTCCCGCGTGCGATCTGCTTCGGGTCCGGCTTGCCCGGCGGCGCGGCCGAGGCGCCGAGGGCAACGAGGGTGGAAACTGCGAGGGCGAGGCGGTTCATGGTGCTTCCTCCAGCACGGGGTACGGTCGATCAGCGCTCGACGAGCGGTCGCGAGACGCGCTCGGTGGGCTCGAGCGTCGAGATCCAGGTCCGGACCAGATCCACGGCGTCGGCGTCGATCCGGTGGGTGGCGATGGGCGGCATCTGGTCGGCCGGGGCGCGGCTCGACATCCGGTGGAGCAGCGCGCTTCGCTCGGGCCGTCCGGGGGCGATACGGAGCATCGCCTCCCCGGCACCCGGTGGGTGGTAGCGGGCGGGGACGTCGACCGCGGTGGCATCCGGACCGGCGTCGGGCCGGGGGACCACCCGCTGGGTCAGGTCGAGGCCGAGCGAGGCCAGCTCGCCGCGCAGGTCGTGACACCCACCGCAGTTTCCGTGCAGGTAGCCGAGCGCGGCGCGCGCCACGTCGGTCCCCGCCTGGATCCGCGGCGGGGTCTCGAGGAGCGCCCGCGGCGGCCTGTGCACGAGGCCAGCGCGTACCGCCGAGGCCAGGTCCAGCGCGTCCGCCGCGGGCGGCTCCGCATGCGGCGCGAGCGGGTCACGGTCCGGCGAAAGCTGAAGCGCCGAGAAGCCGAGCACCGGCGTGCGGCCCGCGCCGTGACAGGCCTCGCAGTCTCCGACCGAGGGAAGGTCGTGCACGGAGCCGCCGGCGAGCCGTGCCGCTGCCGGAACGCCGGTGGCGGGCGCCCGGAGCGCGTCGGTGCCGTCGGCGGTCCAGCGGTAGGTGGCGTAGAGCCACGAGCCGTCCGCGCGACGCTGCATGTAGCGCGTCTCGACCCGCCGTCCCTCGAAGGAGAACTCCTTCCACAGGCGGGTGCCCACCGGGAAGACCCAGGCGTCGGGGTCCGACGCGTCGATGGAGCGCCCCGGCGGCAGCAGGATCCATCGTCGCTTCGTCGCGCCGTCGGACCACAGCGGGTACTGCGGCGTCCAGGTGCGGACGTGCCGGGCGAGGGTCTCCGCCCCGGACCCGGCGTAGAGCCCGGTGTCGGCCAGCCGCGGTGGCGCCTCGACCCGTCGTGTGCCTCCGGCGAGAGCCGTGGTCGCGAGGAGGAGCGTCGCGAGCCCGGCGGTGAGCGCGAACCGACGGGTCGCGGGCACACGAGTGGCCCTGGCGTCCACCCGCGCGGGGTGGCGCCCGGTGCAGCGGTCCTGGCGCACGGGTCAGCTCAGCTCAGCGGGATCTGCTTCGCGTACTTCGCGAGCCACTGGCGGAAGGTCTGGAGCCCCGGGTACAGCTTTCGGGCCTCTTCCACCGGGCGCGCGGCGCGGAACTCTCGCTCGAAGTCGTGCTTGTACTGGAACATGTTCCCCAGGTCGTCCGCGCCGGGGAAGCCGAACTTCCGGTACGCGTCGAAGGACACGGCCTCGTAGCGCACCGGCTGCCCGAGCGCGGTGGACATCTCGGCCGCCATCTGGGCGCCGGAGAGGTGCTCGCCGGCGATGCCGACGGTGCGACCGATCAGCTCCTGGCCGCGGGTGAAGACCCCGAAGGCGCAGGGACCGATGTCCTCGGCCGCGATGCCGGGGAGCTTCATGTTCCCCAGGGGCAGCACGAGCGCCAGCTGGCCCGAGGCGTCCTTCTTCGGGCCGGCCCCGAAATAGATGAAGTTGTCCCAGTAGAACGAGGTGACGAGCAGGGTGTGGGGGACCTTCGCCTGGGCGAACACGGCGTCCGCCTCGCCCTTCCCGTCGAAGTGGGGAACCTTGTACTTGCCGTGCAGCGTCGGCATCCGGTCGTCCGAGAGGGGGATCCGGAGGCGGGTGTCCTCGAGGGTGGACCAGATCACGTGCCGCACATCCGTGCGCGCGGCGGCCTGGGCCATGGCCCGAGCCTGGGCGATCTCGCGCTCGGCCGAGAAGTGCTCCCAGAAGTTGGTGATACAGAAGACGCCGGTGGCGCCGGCGAACGCCCGCTCGAGGGTCGGTGCATCGTCGGCGTCCGCGGCCACGACCTCGGCGCCCTGCGCGGCGAGCGCACGGGCCTTCTCCGAGTCCGGCTTTCGGGTGATCGCGCGGGCGACGAAGCGCCGCTCCGGATCCTGGAGGATGGCGCGGACGAGGCCGCTGCCCTGCGCGCCGGTGGCGCCCACCACTGCGATGACTGGCTTCTTCGATGCCATGACGCTCTCCTCGCCGGCCCGGGACGAGACCACCTCGTCCAGAGGCCGTCGGTTGCGGGGGGCATATACGGATCCGGGGCCGCCCCGGGGAACGCTCGTAGATGCACATGTGTTGTGCGAATCTGAGGGGACCCATGGACTGGAATGATCTCAGGTACTTCCTGACCATCGCCCGGTCGGGCTCCCTGGCGAAGGCGGCCCGGGAGCTGTCGGTGGAGCACACCACCGTGAGCCGCCGGCTGGGGGCACTGGAAGGTGACCTGGGCACCCGCCTCTTCGCGCGGGGCCACGCGGGCCTGACCCTCACCCCGGCCGGGAAGAGCATCCTTCCGGTGGTCGAGTCCATCGGAGAGCAGATCTCCGCGCTCGAGCGCTGCGTCACCGGCGCCGATGGTCGGGTGGCCGGGAAGGTGCGGCTCACGATCCCCGAGGCTGGCAACAGCTACTTCATGCAGCGCCTGGCCGAGCTCCGCGGCCGGCATCCCGAGCTGCTGATCGAGGTGATCAGCGACAACCGAGCACTCGACATCCGGCGGGGCGAAGCGGACATCGCGGTGCGCTTCGCCGCCAGCCCCGACCAGGAGCTGGTCATCCGGAAGGCGGGAAAGGCGGGATGGTCGCTCTACGCCTCTCCGGCGTACCTGGCACGGCGGGGCCGGCCCGAGTCGATCGACGACGTGACGGGCCACGAGCTCATCGGGTACGCGGATCTGCTGGCGATGGTGGAGGGCGAGCAGTGGCTCCGTTCGCTCCGGACGCCACCGGCGGTGGTGATGCGTGGAAACAGCGTCGCCGCCGTGGCACGCGCCGCGGTCGAGGGAATTGGCATCGCTCCTCTCCCCTGCTTCGCGGCCGCCCAGGAACCCGGGCTGGTGCGCATCACCCCGCGGCTCATCGGGGAGCGGGACATCCTGCTGGTGGCGCATCCCGACCTGGTGAGGGTCGCCCGCGTCCGCGCGACGCTCGACTTCCTCTTCGAGCTGTTCCACCGGGAAGCGGCGCTGTGGAGCGGCGCGGGCTGAACGGAGAGCGGCCGGCCGCGCGACCGGTCAAGCCGGCTGCAGGAACCGCGCGATGACCCGCTTGAGTCCCACCGTGCGGAAGCGGACCGTCAGCTTGGCGTTCGGGCCCGAGCCGTCGCAGGCCATCACCTCGCCGTCGCCGAACTGGGCGTGGCGAACCCGCATCCCGATGACCGAGCCCTCCTCGATGTAGTCCGCATCCTGGGCGTAGCTCCGGTCGATGCGGGGGCCGGTGTCGTCGTGACGTGGCCGGCGCTCGGCGCGTCCGTAGGACTGCTGGGGCGGGGGCGCGCGCAGCTCGGGCTGGAAGTCGAAGAGCTCCTTCGGGACCTCGCGGAGGAACCGAGACGGCGGGTTGAAGCGCAGCTCTCCGAAGAGGGAGCGCGCCTGGGCCAGCGAGACGACCAGCTGCTTCCTTGCCCGGGTGAATCCGACGTAACAGAGCCGCCGCTCCTCCCCCATCTCCTCGTCGTCGCCGAACTCGTCCAGCGCCCGCTGATGCGGAAAGACGCCGTCCTCCATGCCGGGGAGGAAGACCGCGTCGAACTCGAGCCCCTTCGCCGCGTGCAGGGTCATCAGCGAGACCCGGCCCTCGCCCGCCTCGGCGTCGGCCTCGGCCACCAGGCTGATCTGCTCGAGGAAGGCCTGGAGCGGCGGGGCCTCGGCCTCGAGCGCCTCGGGGCCAGGCGGCGGACGCGCCGCGCGCTGGAGATCGAACTCCTGCGCCGCGCCCACGAATTCGCGGAGGTTCTCGGCCCGGCCGAGCGACTCGTCGTCGCCGGCCTCCATCAGCGACTCCACCAGCCGGGTCTCCTGGAGCATTCGCTCCAGCGCCGCCGCCGACGACGGAGCCTCGATGGCGAACTGGACCAGCGGCTCCATCAGCGCACGGAATCCCCGGAGGCGCTTCTGGGCCGTGGCCTGCAGCGTGGTGATGGACTCCACCTGGTCCAGCGCTTCCCAGACGGAGATGCCCTGGTCCGCCGCCCAGGCGCTCAGCCGCTCCTGGGTCGTGTCCCCGATGGCCCGCGCCGGAACGTTGACGACCCGGAGGAGGTCCGCGTCCGAGCGCGGGTTGGCCATGAGGCGCAGATACGAGGCCGCGTCCTTGATCTCCGCCCGCTCGTAGAAGCTCCGGCCGCTCACCAGCGCGTACGGCACGCGGGCGAGCCGGAGCGCTTCCTCCAGCACGCGGCTCTGCGCATTGACCCGGAAGAAGACGGCCATCTGATCGTAGGAGACGAAGCTCTCCCGATGGAGGACGTGGATCCGCCGGGCGACCTCGTGTGCCTCCTCCCGCTCGTCGCGCGAGATGAGGAGGTGCAGCGGCTCTCCCTTGGGCCGGTCGGTCCAGAGCTTCTTGTGCATCCGCCGCGCGTTCTGGGCGATGACCGCGTTGGCGGCGTCGAGGATGTTCCCGTCGCTCCGGTAGTTCTGCTCGAGCTTCACTACCCGCGCGCCGCGGTAGAGGTCCGGGAACTCGAGGATGTTGCTCACCTCCGCGCCCCGCCAGCGGTAGATGGACTGGTCGTCGTCGCCCACCACCACGAGGTTGGACCCCGGCGGCGGGGCGATCTGCTGCAGCAGCTCGTACTGGACCGGGTTGGTGTCCTGGAACTCGTCCACCAGCACGTGCTGGAACCGGGCGCGATACTTCTCCAGCGTCTCGGCGTCCTTGCGGAGCAGCTCGACGAGCAGCAGCAGGAGGTCTCCGAAGTCCACCGCGTTCGCCGCACGGAGCAGCTTCTGGTAGGCGCGGTAGGCGCGCTGGACCGCGAGGCCGCGGTAGTCGTCCGGTGAGACCCGCTCGACGTCCGGCCCGCGCCCGGCGTTCTTCTCCACGTCGATGCGCCGGAGCACGTCGCGGGGGTTGAGCACCGGGTCCACCCGCTCCTCGCGCATGGCGCGCTTGACCAGCTGGAGCTGGTCGGCGTCGTCGTAGATGACGAAGGAGCGCGTGAGCCCCACCTTCTCCGCCTCGCGCCGGAGGATGGTCGCCGCGGCCGAGTGGAAGGTGGCGACGTTCAGGTCGGAGGCCCAGGGACCGAGCAGGGCCTCCAGCCGCTCGCGCATCTCGCGGGCCGCCTTGTTGGTGAAGGTCACTGCGAGGATCCGCCAGGGAGGGACCCGGCGAGCGATCACCAGATGGGCAACCCGGCGGGTGATGACCCGCGTCTTGCCCGACCCTGCGCCGGCGAGGACGAGGAGCGGACCGTCCCCGTGGAGCACGGCCTCGCGCTGGGGTGGGTTGAGGTCCTCCAGGAGCTGATCTGCGGACGTGAGCGGCGACGGCCCGGACATCGGAGCCCGGCACCCTCGCATTCCTGCGTCCAGGATTCCAGGTCGCGGTTGAACACTCGCCAGTCCGCGGTCTGTACCACGATGGACGGTTCACAGAGCGCCCTCGGCCAGGCCCTTCGCTCGCTCCGAGCACGCACCGCCTTCGCGTGCGGTGTCAACGATTGTCACAGCAGCCAATCGGCAGCGTGGTCAGCGTCCAGGCGCTCGTGCCCTGACGCGACTCGACTTGTGAGAGGAGCGCGACGCGCGAACTGTCGCGCCGCGCCGGGCAGAAGCTGGAGCCGGGCCGTGCGCGGCGCAGCGCGGCCCCACACCACGGAGGGAGAACTCGATGATCACTCGAAGGCTCGTGCTGTTCCTGCTCCTCGCCCTCGGCGCACCGGTTCGTGCCGTCGACCAGGGCGATCCGACCGCACGTGGCGACCACGGCGACCGGGACCACGGGCGCCAGAAATGGGTCGCGTCCTGGGCGACGTCACCCGCGACCTTCTTCACCTATGTGGCCCCGCCACAGCCGTTCGTCCTCACGCCCGGACAGCCCATCCAGTACGCGGTGGCGAACATCCAGCCAGACCTCGCCTTCCCCTTCCCCAACGCGACCACCACCGGGGCGACGGCGATCGACCAGACCTTTCGCTCCATCGTGAAGCCCGACCTCTGGGGCAAGACCATCCGGATCCGCTTCTCGAACGTCTTCGGCAGCAAGCCGGTGACCTTTCGCAGCGTCACGGTGGGCCTCCAGGAGTACTCGGCCAACGTCGTCAACGACACGCTCACCGCCGTGAGCTTCAACGGCAGCGGCTCGGTCACCATCCAGCCCGGGGAACGGGCATGGAGCGACCCGATCCGGCTGTGGTTCGTCCGCGACGATGACGACCGGTCCCTCCAGGGTCGCAATCTGGCCGTCAGCTACGCGGTGTCGGGCGACAGCGGGCCCATGACGTACCACTCGGGCGCGAACCAGACCTCGTTCATCACCGCCCAGGGAAGCGGCGACCACACCTGGGACGAGGATGCCTTCGCCTTCCAGTTCACGACGACCTCGTGGTTCTTCATCGAGACGCTCGACGTCAAGGCGTCCTCGGACACGGTGGTCATCTGCGCCTTCGGGGACTCGATCACCGACGGGACGCACACCACGCTCAACATCAACGACCGGTGGATGAACGTCCTCTCACGCCGGCTCCACAACGCCTACGGCAACAAGGTGAGCATCGTGAACGAGGCGATCGGCGGGAACCGGGTCGTGAACCCCGTCGTCCCCAACGCTGCGTCCGGTCCGGCCGCCGTCGACCGGCTGGATCGCGACGTGCTCGGCCTCTCCGGGCTCACCCACGTCATCTGGATGGAGGGCATCAACGACCTCGGCGGAGCGCACACCACCGACTCGATCATCGACGGGTACAAGGACGTGGTGAGCCGGCTTCACGCGCAGGGGGTGAAGGTCTACGCCGGCACCCTCACCTCGGCGCTGGGCGTCTTCGGAGTGGCGTTCCCCACCGGCGACAACGGGACGGCGATCGATGCGGACCGGAAGGTGCTCAATGACTTCATCCGGACCTCCGGGCTGTTCGACGGCGTCGAGGACTTCGACGGAGCGACGCTCGATCCAGCGACCGGGAACATGAAGGACGTGTACCTGCCGAACAGCCAGTTCACCCAGCTGCCGTGGGACTACCTGCATCCCAACCACGCCGGCTACAACGCGATGGGCCTCGCGGTGAACATCGCGCCGTTCTCGCCGCACCGGCACGGACACCACTGACGGGGATCGCAGAAGGCGCCGGGTCCTCGATGGGCCCGGCGTCCGCGGACGAGACGGTCAGCGACGGCGCTCCGTCACGAAGGGCGCCGGCCGCCCGGGCCAAGCCACCCGAGCAAGGTGCCGATCAGCCCGGAGGGCCGCGCGGGCTCGCAGCGGCAGCGCTGGTCCTCCGGAACGCCCCGGAGGACGGCGTCCACGTGGCGGCCACACCCCGCGTAGGTCGCCTTCCCGCAGGCGGGGCAGGTGACTCGAGTGCACATGCTCGTTCCATAGCACCCCCGCCGCGCAGAGCTGGGCGGCATCTCCGGAGAGTGCGCGCCTCGCTCGGTGCTCGCGGTCGGTCGGTCCGGTGCGCGGTCTGCCCTGAAGGACGCCGTCGCGCCGCGGACCCTCCTGTGAGCGGTTCCATCCGGCCTGCGCGATCTCGCGGCGCTCGGGGCAGCCGCAGTGGTCACACTCGATCGGGGCGCACGTGCGCTGATCCAGGAAACCGGGCGTGGGCTGCTAGGGAAACCTTCTGGAACGCTCGAACGCCCGGCCGCCCTTCCGTGACTCGACGAACCGTTCCATTCGGTTTCGCGTACGTCGTTCCAGCGTCATCCTGGAACGGACCGCGAACGCGGAGGCGTTGGAACCCCCTCCGAAGCGTTCCATTCGGTTTCCCATGCGCCCCTCGAGGGCCATCTTGGAACGCTCGGTCGACCGGACGCTTCGCTCGACCATCCGTCGGGGGAGCCGCGCCGGGTCGGCACCGGGAGGCAAGCGCTCGAGCGAGCGTTCCAGGACGAGCCTGCAGCAGCACATGGGAAACCGGATGGAACGGCTCCGATAGCGTTCGGAGGGCGCCGGCGCCGCGGCCCGTGCCAGAACGTTTCCCGAGCGGGCTGCGGGAAACCGCAGGGAACGTCTTGCGGCATCACGCGAGCACGGCCGAGCGTTCGAGCGTTCCGAAATGTTTCCCGAAGCGGTCACCTCGGGTTTCCTGGATCAGCCGTGGGCATCTCCGGGGCCCTTCTCCTGCGGTTCCCGGGAGCGCCGCGGAGTCACGCAGGCCGGCCGGAATCGCCGATCCGCGGTGGGCCCCCCGCGCTTCCGCGTCCCGTCCAGGCAGCTCTTCCTCGGGACCCGCGAAAAAACCATCCTCAGTGCCCACCCGAGGCGTCGTCGACCGCCACGGTCACCCAGGGCGCGACCGCGAAGCACGCCGCCATGACCAGGTACCCGAGCGCCCAGGGCCAGGCCGGCGTCAGCGACAGCACGGTGTCGGCCGGAGTCCACCGGTAGGAGTGCACGAGCCCCAGCGCGGAGAGCGCCGCGCCCGCGAGACACCAGACCGCGGCCTGGCGGAAGCGTCGCTCGATCACGCAGACGGTGGCCGCGGCGAGCAGGACGCTGCTGAGGATGAAACCCTGCTCCAGCCGGAGCGCGCCGTCCATCCACAGGTCGGCGCGGAGGAACGTCGCGAGCAGCTCCTCGGAAAACGGCTTTCCTCCCGGCACGCCCAGCCCGGCGGCGTGCAGGCCGGACTTGGCCATGTACACGCCCCACGCGGCGAGCCCGGGGAGGAGCCCCACCACCACCGCGGGAGCATGTGACCGCGGCGTCGCCTGGAACGCCTGCGCCACCATGACGATCCCGATCCACAGGACGATGGCCATCCCGGCGTCGATCGGAACCGCCCAGGCGATCCACCGCACCGTCCCGGTGAGGCAGATGAGCGTCATGAATGCGCCGTTGAGCACCGAGTACCCGGCGCGGGCGCCGAGGGCCTTCCACCCCGGATGGCCGATGTAGATCGTGGTCGGGAAGCAGGAGCCGAAGGCGCAGGCGGCGAGCGTGCCCACCCCGTTCACCGCCAGCGAGCTCCGGGTGGGGTACTCGTCTCCCGCGGCGCGTGCGGACTCGATGTTCTCGATCGAGCCCACCGTCGCGAAGAGCCCCATGGGAAGGATGACCGAGAAGTACGCGGCCCAGAAGCCTCCACCGAAGGCGGAGACGAGGGCACCGATCACCGGAACCGGAGGATGGAAGGCAGCGGCCGGCGGCGCGGCACCGGAGGGGGACAGGCCGGTGAGCCAGGCGAACGCCGTCCCGAGCGCGATCGCCACCAGTCCGCCGGGGAGCCCTCCGCGGAAGCGGACCCGGCCGAAGTACACCAGGAGAATGATCGCCAGGGTGCCCAGCCCGATGATCGGCCGGGCATAGGCCCGGAAAAGGAAGCCGATGGCGATGAAGGTCAGGGCGATGCCGGCCAGGGTGGAGAGCAGCGCGGCCCTCGGGGTGGAGCTGCGGACGCGCTCGGAGACGGTGCTGCCGAGCAGCTCGATCGCCCCCGAGCCGAAGCAGGCCACCAGACCCGCGTGCCACGCCACCTGCGCGGGGTCCGACGCTCCCGCCGCCTCCGCGGCCAGCTTCGCGGGGAGCATCACCAGGAACACGTGGGCGAACAGGGAGACCGTGTTGATGCCGTAGGGCAGCGCGCAGACGTCGGTCCGGCCGCTCGAGCGCGCCAGGCGCATCGCCTGCCAGGCGTAGAAGAGGTTTCCGACCAGGATGGAGATCGCCGCCCCGGGGAGGATGCGCCCGTAGATCAGCGCGTCGGGAAACCCGAGCACCGTCCGGCACAGCTCGGACAGCACCAGCAGCTGCACCAGGTTGTCCAGCGCGAGGCCGAAGAACCCGTCGATGTCGCCGCGCACGAACCAGCGCATCTGGCGCATCTGGGCCATCCGGGCGCGAGACCATTGCATGGCGAACCCGCGATGCCATCCACAATCTTGCGACGGGCCGAGCGCCCTCGGGCGGAAGGCGCGCTAGGCTGCACCTCGATGAGAAGCGTCTCCCGCGCGGGGGGACTGCGCTGGCCCGGAGCCTTCGTTCTCGGCCTGACGCTGCTCGTCGCCTGTCGTCCGGCCCGCGAGCAGCCACCCCCCAAGGCCTCCTCCGCAGCAGCTCGCGTCGTCCTCGACGGTGGGCCTGCCGCGCCACGCCCGCCATCCCTTCCCGTCGTCTTCCCGCTGCGGCCGGCGCCGGGTGGTCGGTATCTCCAGGACCAGCGCGGCGTCCCGTTCCTGATCAAGGGGGAGACCGCCTGGCTCGCCCTGGCCAACCTCACCGAGGCCGAGCAGGAGACCTATCTCGCGGACCGGGCGGCACGGGGGTTCAACCTGATCGAGGTGATGCTCACCAACCACGACTACACCCGGCCTCCGAATCCGATACCGCCCGCGAATCGGCGCGGGGAGCAGCCGTTCCGGAGCCCGGGAGACCTCTCCGCACCCGTCGATGCGTACTTCGATCGGGCGCTCAGCTTCGTCGACCGGGCGGCCGCGCACGGGATCGCGGTGCTGCTCGCGCCTAACTATCTCGGCTTCGATGGAGGCGAGGAGGGCTGGTGGAAGCCGCTCCTGGCACCGGCCAACACCCGGGAGGTCTGCGCCGGCTTCGGTGCATACCTGGGTGCACGCTTCCGCGATCGGCGAAATCTCCTCTGGCTCGCGGGCGGTGACTTCGCGCCACCGGCGGGCTCCGAGGGCGAGGCACGCCACGCCGCGATCGTCGACGCGATCCGTACGGCCGGCGCCAGCCAGCCCTGGTCCGGTCACTGGAACGTGGACCACATCGGCGGGATCTCCACCGACCAGCGCCGGTTCGCGCCGCTGATGGACCTCAACGGTGTGTACCAGTACGCCGAGCCCTACCGCTTCGCGATGCGCGCCTACGACCTGCAGCCACCGCGGCCGGTGTTCCTGCTCGAGAGCACCTACGAGCACGAGCACCCGGGCGGAAACACCCAGCCGTTCCGCAAGGCGTGGTGGTGGACCATGCTCTCCGGCGGAGCGGGCGTGGTGTGGAGCAACTTCTTCCTCTGGCGATGCGAGTCGGCGCGGGGGACCTACGCCGCCGACTACGGCGACACCGATCGTTCCGTCTCCTCCTGGAAGGCGGAGCTCGACTCGCCCGGAACCCGGCAGGTCGTCCTGCTCCATCGCTTCTTCGAGGCGCTGCCCTGGTACCGGCTCGTCCCGTCGGGAAGGTCGGGCGTGGACGGAGTCGCCTCCGGTCAGCGCCGGGGGCAAGGTCACATCGCCGCCGCCGGAACGGTGGAGCACGATCTGATCGTCGCCTACGTCCCGCCGACCGGCAGCGAGCGCCGGCGGTTCGCGCTCGACCTGTCGAACTTGCCGGCGCCGGGGAGAGCGCGGTGGTTCGATCCGGTCGGGGGGGGCTATCTCGACGACCGCGAGCTCCCCGCGCGCGCCGGAGAGGTGACCTTCGAGGTTCCGGGGAGGAACGCCGCCGGCGACGACGACTGGGTGTTGCTGGTGGAGGTCAACCCGCGCTGAACAAGCTCACGACGTCAACCTGGGCAACACCTCGTCCGCCACCGCGGCGACCCGCGCGGCCAGCGCCTGGGCCTCACCGAGGAGCTGCTGCTTGCGCGCCGAACGATTGCCCAGGACGAAGAACAATCGCGCGTCCCGGATGGCCTCGGCCCGGCGGGCAACGAACCGTCGCGTGAAGAGGGCCAGCGGAAGGGCTGCGACCGCGAAGCACACTCCCCACCACGCGCCGAGCCAGGCACCTATCGCCACCGCGATCGCGGCGACGTACACTGGCCCGAGCACCAGCGCGGCGAGCAGCTTCACCGTGGCGACCATGTCGGGCTCCGTCCGGGAGAGCTTCAGACCGAGCCGTGTGACGATCACCGGAAGCGCAAAGACGACGACGCCCACCAGGGCGAGCGGCAACCCGAGCGCCAGGGCCACCATGTTCCGGGCGACGAAGCGGAGGACCGTCCATGGCCGGTAGCGAATGCCGAGATCCGAGGCATCGGCGCGGGTGACGGCGAGCCGACGCTGGAAGGCCAGCACCTCGCCCGCGAGCTGCGCCACCCGGCCCGGCTGCTCGGCACGAAGGAGCGCGAGCCCACGTGCGAACAGACGCTGTCGCTCGGCGTCGCGCGCGGGAGCGTCGGTGGCCAGGACGTAGAGCGCGTCGGCGGCCTCGATGAGCCGAAGGTCCTCCCACGCTGCGAGGTCGAGCGTCAGGCGCCGGAGAGGCTCGGCGATGCGATCGGTCAGTGCGTGGACCCGGTCCGGATCCGCCTCACCCGGAAGCACCTCGAGCGCCGGTCCGAATTCGATGTGGACGGCGCTCCGGAACCTCTCCTTCTCGGCGTAGGTGAGGCCCACCGGGACGATGCGAACCGGGACTCCTGCCTGCAGCGCGAGCCGGGCCGCGCCAGTCTTCAGCGCTCCGAGCGACGGTTCGGAGTGGCTCCGGCCCTCCGGAAAGAGCGCCACCGCCCGGCCCGAGGCCACCCCGTGGGCGGCGGCACCGAGCGACGCGAGATTCTCGCGCATGCGCTTCGGATCGTCCTGGGCGCGCACCACCGGGAGCGCTCCCAGCGCGCGAACGAGGCTCCCGAGCAGCGGCATGCGAAAGATGGGCTCCTTGGCCAGGAAGGTCAGCGGTCGGGGCGAGACCGCGATCAGCAGGCCCGGGTCGATCAGGGCGTTGGGGTGGTTCCCCACCAGCAGGAGGGGGCCTCCGGGCAGTGGCGGGCCGGCGCGCTCGATCCGGTAGAAGCACCGGAGCGCGACGGACAGCACCCACCGGACGGCCCGATAGGTCCGGGTGCCGGCCTCGGGTGGGGGCTCGCTCCCGCCGGATTGAAATGATCTCGTCTCAGGCATCTCGGTCGGTCCGATTCCGGACCTGGCGTCGTCCCGGATTGGCTTTTCGATCCTGCCACTCACGCCTGCCTGTGGCGTGAACTACCTTGCGCGCCCGCTTTCCTGGAGGCCCGGTGGGCGCATCGAGTCGCGCGTGGCAGGTCCCGGTCATCGCGGTGCTCATCGCCCTGAGCGGGTCCGGATGTCTCGGCGTGGGGGGAGACAAGGTCTGTGGCGGCGCCGGCCAGCCGTGCTGCGCCGAAGCCTCCTGCAACCCGGATCTGGCGTGCGGTGTCGACGACCGGTGCGACTTGCCGCCGACGTTCACCATCGGCGGGATGGTCACCGGGTTGAACGCCCCGGCACTGATCCTGCGCAACAACGGTAGCGAGCCGCTCCCGATCCAGGTCGCGGGGCCGTTCACGTTCCCCACCCCGCTCGCGACGGGCAGTGTGTACGCGGTCACGGTGTCCACCCAGCCGCCCGGACAGACCTGTGGCGTCTCCGGCGGATCGGGAACGGTGGGACGCGCGAACGTCACCGGCGTGCTCGTGGAGTGCTCGAACCACCCCGTTCCCACCTACGCCGTGGGGGGCGTCGTGACCGGCCTCGCGGGCTCGGGCCTGGTGCTCCAGAACAACGGGGGCGACAACCTCACCGTCGGCAGCGACGGCCCATTCACCTTCCACACCGGGCTCACCCCCGGAGACCGGTACCTCGTCACCGTCCTGGAGCAGCCGAAAGGACAGACCTGTACCGTGGAGAACGGCTCGGGGGTCATCGAGTCCGAAGCGGTCGTGAAGGTCGCGGTCTCCTGCGTCTCGGATCCCGAGCCTCGCTTCACCATCGGAGGAACGGTCAGCGGTCTCGCGGGGACCGGGCTCGTGCTCCGCGACAACGGCGGGGACGCGCTCCCCATCACCCGGGATGGGCCATTCACCTTCGCCACCGCTCTCGCCAGCGGGGCCACATATGCCGTCACGGTGGCCGGACAGCCCTCGAGCCCGTCTCAGACCTGCACCGTCTCCCGCGGGTCCGGAACCGTGGGGACCGCAAACGTCACCAACGTCGCGGTGACCTGCGTCACCAACCCTGTTCCGCGATACACGGTGGGCGGGTCTGCCAGCGGCCTCAACGGACCTGGGCTCGTCCTCCGGAACAACGGAGGGGACGACCTCGCGGTGACCTCCAGCGGTCCCTTCACCTTCGCGACCCCTCTCACCTCGGGCAGCGGCTACTCCGTCACCGTCTTCTCCCAGCCCTCCGGGCAGACCTGCACGGTGTCCGGTGGCTCCGGGACCATCGGCAGCGCCAACGTCACGAGCGTCGCGGTCTCCTGCATCACCAACCCGCCACCCCGGTACACGGTCGGAGGCGCCGTGAGTGGCCTCGCCGGGTCGGGCCTGGTGCTGCGGAACAACGGCGCGGACGGCCTCGCGATCACGACGAACGGAGCGTTCACCTTCGCCACCCCGCTCACCTCGGGCAGCGGCTACTCGGTCACGGTGTTCAGCCAGCCCTCCGGACAGACCTGCACCGTCTCCGGTGGCTCCGGGACCATCGGCAACGCCAACGTCACGAGCGTCGCGGTGAGCTGCGTCACGAACCGCTACACCGTGGGAGGCACGGTCAGTGGCCTCACCGGTTCGGGCCTGGTGCTGCGAAACAACGGCGGCGACAGCCTCCCCATCGCGACGAACGGCCCCTTCACCTTCGCCACCTCCCTCACCTCGGGGAGCGGCTACTCCGTCAGCGTCTTCTCCCAGCCCGCCGGACAGACCTGCGCGGTGTCCAGCGGCTCCGGCACCATCGGCAACGCGAACGTCACGAACGTCGCGGTCTCCTGCGCCACCAACCCGCCGCCCCGCTACACCATCGGCGGCACGGTCAGCGGTCTCACCGGTTCGGGCCTGGTGCTGCGGAACAACGGCGCGGACAACCTCTCCATCACCGCGAACGGAGCCTTCACCTTCGCCACCTCCCTCACCTCGGGGAGCGGCTACTCGGTGACGGTGTTCAGCCAACCGTCCGGGCAGACCTGCACGGTGTCCGGCGGCTCCGGCACCATCGGCAACGCCAACGTCACGAGCGTCGCGGTCTCCTGCGCCACCAACCCCCCGCCCCGCTACACCCTCGGAGGGAC
>Ga0310810_10003421_pt1 | contig 17280 bp, 12 predicted proteins | sample NCmetagenome_FD_207641 | JGI IMG/M metagenome (GOLD analysis project Ga0310810, IMG submission 207641) | Soil microbial communities from experimental microcosm in Duke University, North Carolina, United States - NC | ecosystem: Engineered > Artificial ecosystem > Soil microcosm > Unclassified ... | reverse complement strand
AAACAATTACAGAAGATTGGTGGACCTGGTCGGGATCGAACCGACGACCTCTTCCATGCCATGGAAGAAGCATAGCAGCCGGAGCTTGAGTTTAAAGCAGTTAACAACCGGAGAACTGGTAACAAACGGGTATATCGGGCGATATTTCCGGCCAATTTCCGGCCAATCGGTTAAACGAGAAAAGCAGAGCGGCGTGGGCGGGGGTTCATGCTGGTCGACTTTCATGCTGGAAAGCTGGATTTGCTTCGCGGACTGGAATTCAAAATCAGAAATCCGCTTTGTGCGTAGTGCCCGGATTTTACGCTCATCCGACTCTACCTTCTACTCGTGCACCTCTACCCTGCACTCGCGATCCAGCTTGCTCTATTGTCGGCTACCAACTTCGACGAACATCTGTCGCAACTCGGTTTCATGCCGCCCTCTCGGATGCGAGACAGTCGCTAATCCCCTCCCTCTCAGGCAGCGAAGCTTGCTGATGCGACCGGCTTTCCAGCGCGGCTTCGTCCAAATAGAAGGCAAACTGCGACTCAGGTCGCGATGCGTCCTCATCCACGAGTCCGTGGTAGATGCGAATGACCTCGAGAGCGCGCTCTTTAAGATTGTGGGCCTTCTCGGTATTCAAGGCCAGGATTTGCCATGCCACCTCGCGATCGAAGACAACGAGAGCAGAAACCGACTTTGCTCCGAGTCGGCGCATCGCTTCAAGCCGGTGACGACCATTTGGGGTCCAGAACCCACCCTTTGGAGCAGTGACCACAATAATCGGGTCAAGAAAACAACCGGTCTTATTAATCACGTCTGCGAGGCGCTTGTGATGCGCATCGGACAAGTCCCGCTGGAACGGAGTCGGCTCGACGGCGTCGATGGGCAAAACGGCAATCAGAACGGGATGGCCGCCTAGTGGTTCCCTATACGAACCGACTACGCATCCGCCGGCCTCTTGGATGGTGTTGGCAATCTCGGCTGCAGCACCTGACGGCTCGGTTAATCGGCATTCCGCGGGAGCCAACCCCTTCGTGCCTGGCTTTGCCTTGCGAGGCCGCCTTTTTGGTGCTGCGCGCTTCACCATCGTTGGACACTGTAGTGCGCGAAGGTGATTGGATGCTGCCGCTACTCAGCTGTGGGCTAGGACAGGGAATTGGAGTATCGGTGCCGTATTTATTGCGAAAAAGGCGAAAAAAAGATGCACGCTTGTGATATCGGCCTGATTACATCAACCAGGAAACTGTCGCATTTGCAAAACAGCGCAGACCGCTTACTTCTGCGCGGTATTCTGGATTTTCGCCAGGAGATCGTGGGCATCCTCGGCACCTTCGCCTGTGGGCTGATAGTGGAGATAGGTGCGCAGTTCCGTGGCGGCTTCCGTATATCTACCCAGACCGAGCAACGCATGCGCTCTAGCGATGTGCAGCAGAGTTCCGCGGTTAGCACGCAGAGCGGCTTCGCTAACCCTTAAAGCGGGTGCATACTGATGCGTTCCAATTAGTGCGCGACAGAATTGATACTGAGTGTTCCAGTCGTTGGGGACGAGTTGGAAGGCGCGCTGCGATACTGCCAGGGCATCGTCGAAGCGGAGTTCTCTGCTATAAAGCTCACCTAGTAGCAGAAAAGCTAGTGCAAATGTGGGATCACTCTTAGCGGCGGCCTGCAAACTCAGCTCGGCTGAGCTCAATTGATTCGTGTTCAGTTGAATGAAACCAGACATGGTTAGTGCCTCTGGATAAGCTGGATATAGCTGCAAAGCCTGATTCAGCATCTGTTGCGCCTCAGGGTATTCATGTTTCAGGACTTGTTTCTGTGCCTTCTCGCAGAGTTCGCGAGCTTTGCGAGGTACACGCAATCGCGCTATTGAAATGGCTTGGTTTGCAGCTTGGTGAGATAACTGAACATAACCGGGAGGATCCTGATTTTGACTATTCGAGTCAGAATTTTGTGACCGAAGGTAGGTAGCCGCATCGGAGCGCATTTGTTGCCACGCTAAGGATGACGGTCCGCCGGTGCTTCTGATCTGCGGCCCTTGAGCTAGGCTGTCAACGCTGAGCAGAAGAAGGCAAGCAAGAACGATCCTCAACCACCGGGTTTGCACATTCATGATCGAGTTCGGCAATGCACCCTCCTTGCCGCTCATTACAGGTCGCGGCGTGATGCTTTTCTCTCGGAGCTTAGGTTGGATCAAGAAACAGACTGAGCAAACTGCTAGAAATAGCAGAATTACCAATACTGAAGGACAGATCTCAGCGGACAATTGCGGCGGCGCGTGCCCCAACCTGCATACTGCTGCCAGAACTAACAGGGGGTGGCAAGCACAGATCCATTGGTCGGTTTAGGTACAATCAGGCGACTTCTTTGTGCTAAGCGTTTGCGAAGACCTATCTTCATGCGTAGATATTTGATCGCCATAGCTGGTGGCACAGCCCTCGGAATAGTCGATTACGTGATTGGCCCTTTGACACTACGGGCCTCAGCGACGCGGAAGGCACGGAAATTTCCGGCTTCCTCGGATTTAGGTTGCTCCGCCTGCTCGATATCAAGATCGACGATCGCGATGCACTCGTGGAGTTCACATCCGACTCCGAACGCCGGGGCCGATAGGCGATCACTGCCCTGTGTCAGCGTCAATGACAGCCGTTCAGAAGTAGAGGCGAAAAGCATTTCATGATTTTGCCTTGACGCGGAGCACGAATTGCGTACCGTGTTCCAAATGGACGTTCTGGCGATCTGAGATGATCACAGAGTCTTGCGACGTCTCGCCTTGCGTGCTCAGAGAAAGACCTTTGATCCCGACAACCCCGTGACTTGCTGCCGAAAGTCCTCGCGACCCGTTGGATTTATCCGTGAGGCTGCCGATGGAGCTTGCGGCACCCGTTGCTGTTCCTCCTCGGGCACCTCCACCGGATGGAGAGCCCCGCCCACCAGAACCCGCCACAGTCCCGCCCATCGAGCCACCCATTTCGCCATAGCCCGTGCCGGACTGCTCGGAGTCATTACTTGGCGCTATTTCGGGTGCCGCTACGGCCTGAATTGAAGCAGATAGCGGAATTTCGGTACCGCCCTTGATGACCAGCCGATCAAAAACTATCGCGATTTGCGACTGTGGATCCTCTTTGCTGCGTGCCTGAATCCGCGTGATGTGGCCAACGACCACGCTATTCTTCGGAACGATCACTTGGCCTTGTGACCTGAGGTCCTCCACAATCGTGGTCGTCACCTCCTCACCGACTTTGTTCTTTTTCGCGTCCACATTTTTAACGAGCACAACGTGAAATACGCTGCCATCAGCTACACGGAAGGAGTCATGTGCCTGATTTGATGCAGTGGCGGTGGCACGACCTCCCGCGCCAGCGGAAGTTGGACATTTTGTTTGCCCCCCCGCACCTTGTGCCAAGGCCGCGGTGCAAAAAAGCACTACTGTCAGCGAATTAAGAGTCCTGTTCATATCAGCTCCCTGGAAGAATCTCAGCGCAGTGGTTCGAGACTCAAAGCAAACACCAGTGCGGCATCGTTGTCGGGCAAGCTAACACTCCGTACCTCTCTATTCGGATCGAGATCGAACGAATACGCGTACAGATAAAACGTGCGCTCGTCTTTTCCGCCTGCACCCGAGAGTCGATAGGGCATGCTCACTGCTTTGAACTCTCCTGGGAAGTTGGACGGAGCATACCAGTCGCTCAGGCTCTGCTCGACAGTCTGCCGCGTTCCGTCTTTGTAGTTGACCGTAAAAGTCTGATCTCCCTGGCTGCCGTCCACAGCAGTCGCGAGCAGGCTTAAGCTCCGGAACTTGGCGGTTGGGAGGGTGATCTCTTTCCCACTCGCCGCGTCGAGACCATTGGGAACGCCAAGCTTGAATTGCACGCCATTCCATGTCTGTTGCGATCCAAGTAGATTGCCCGAATATGCGAAACCGCCGCCGTCCATGCTGTTCGAATTCGCAAACTTTGATCCGTCGCTATAAATGGCGTGCATGTTGAATGCGGAAGAGAGGTCAACCGGAACAGAATCGTGCTTCATGGGCACTACGGTGAGATTGAATGTGGTCGAGCGCGAGAGGCTTCCTGCCGAAGCAGAGATGGTCACGGTGGAAGAAGCAGCGTTCGCAGACCCACTTGCGATCAATGTCAGTTTGTTCGCTTCGGCAGTGCTTCCTGGATCGAATTTAGCTGAAACGCCTGAGGGAAGTCCTGATGCAGTGAAAATCGTCTTGTCTTCAAATCCATTCAGCGCTGTGAGCGCAAGCTGAATGGTTTCAGTGCTGCCCTGAAGCAGTGTCACCTTCGGCGACGAACTCGCAAGAAGAAAATCAGGATCGCCGCTCTTCGGGAACGGGAGAATATCATAGAGCGGCTGCGTAGGACGAACAAGAGCGCCTTCGTCACTTACGGACATGGCGAAAATGCGGATGTTCTCATTCGCAGGTAGCTTGACGCTCTTGGTGCCCGGCGGCAGGTTGATGGGGTAGGCGAAGAGATAGAAATAAGAATAAGGGACGTTCTCTCCTGCAGAGTTGTGATGATGCGAGGAATACCACGCCAGGTCAGCACGTTTTATATAGCCGGGTTTCAGCCCTGTCATCTCGCCGTAATCGTCATTGGCGCCATTCTTTGACCAGGTGCGGTTGTCCCATTGGCCGATGAACCCGCCCCAGTTTTCGATGCTGAGATCCACCTGTTTACTACCGACTTCGAACGTGGCTTTCTGATCGCCATTCGCGGCAGCAGCCAAAATGTACAAGCGTCCGAATTTGCCCACGGGAAGATCGATACTCTGACCCTTGGCAACGACAGCGTTAGGGCCAGCGGCTGAGGCGAGCTTAAATTTCACATCTCCAAGAACGATCTGGGGTGGAAGCATTTCCGCGGGCAGCGTGTTTCCGTGACCATCGAATCCTGATTCAGAATGTGTTCCATCGGAGGTAGCTGTCACGAGATCATAGGAGAGCTGGACGGGCTCGGATCGAACACTCACAGTTTTGCCTTTTGATGCTGCGAGCGTGATGGCAAATGTGCGTGGCTGATAAGCAGTGAACGAAGTTACAAGAGAGCCGTTCGTCAATGTCGCGGGGCCGACCGGCTGCTCCTGGCCATTGATTTCTCGCGCTTTCGCGATCGGCGCAGCGAAAGAAATGTTGACGTTCTCCTGCGGCTTTCCGTCGAGTTCGACCGCGCGGAGCACGAGCTCGTCGCTCTGTTCGGCTTTCTTCAGCGCCAGAACGCGAATGCGTGGATTGCTCACATTCAGCAGCGAAAACTCGCGTCCCATCGGACCCGCGTGAGGAGTAGCGTCAAAGGCGATTAGCGGATCATTCAAGCGCTGCGCTTGCCAATCAGTCTGAGAAGAACGCCAGTCACCGCTGTGTCCCGAGATGCCGAACACGAACTCGTGGTGGCCGATGTCCTGCGTGGCCTGATCGGGATATCCGCCGCGCACTCCGGGAGTTCGAATCAGAGTTAAGCGGATGATATTGTCGCTTGGCTTGTCGGAACCGTTTTTGCAATCGGTGAGAATCGTCGCGCCAAACGTGCCGCTCATGTCGGTGAGATCAATCCACTGGTGTGACGGAACTTCGAATTTCTTCGGCTCGGCAGTCGAACGCTGGACGGTGCCGATATCCCAGTTATAGGTTGCCAGCCGGTTCGTGGCAGTCAGAGAGAACACTGCCTTGAGATTCGATTCTTTCGTGTTCCAGTCAATAATGTTTCCGAATTCGACGCGTTTTCCTGCCTCTCCGGATGACAATCGGATGATCTGCACAAAGTTGGATCCCGCCGTTTGACGTGTCACCTCGATGGCGACTCGCACTGGCCCATTTTCGACCACACGAATTTTTGCCGGGCCGCTTACATACTGCTTCGGCGCAGCTTGCTCCTGATCCCAATCCATGTTCCACGCCGGCCACTGCTCGGGATTGTCATAAGAAATCGCGAGACGCATAGGAGCGGCAAGCAATTCTTTGTTGAGAGATTTATCGAAAATGCTGGACACGTCGCCATTCGAATTCAACGTCACTCGGTAATAGTGGTTTTCGAGTGAGTTTTCGGAAACTTGCAGGGTTGATGGTTGCTTTGAAATCGTAGAGTCAGTTTGCAAATCGTAGACCGCGTAACCAACCGGCGGGGCTTTCGCGAGAAAAACAACTTTGCCGTTTTGCACCTGCGTGGGAACTTCCTTGCCGTCGGGATCAACCACGCGGGTACCAGCGTTTCTGGAAGACTCAACAGACGCTTCGACGATATCCTCGCGTGAAATGTTCAGGGGATTGAAAACCACGACTGGCGTACCCTTCGTGTCTGTATTCATCGAGCTCGCAACGCCCTCGCTTGCGCTGGTGAGGACCCCGGCGAACTGGTTCAGGGCGATCACATCGTCATTCCAGGCAAACTCATAAGCTTTCGGCGTGGCTGTTCCGGCTGCAATATCATGAAAGTGGCCGCCCATCTGTAACGTCCACGCGTTGTTAAGTCGTTCCAGCGGATATTTCCTGGCGCCCAGCCACTCTGCCGCGACGGATGCCTCTTCGGCTGCCTCTGCAAGCAGTTCTTCTTTTCTCAGCCATCTCTTTTGATACGCCTGAGAGGTCAGCGATCCCGCAGAGTGGTTCGTAAGCTCCATTTCGCCTGTGTAGCGAGGCAGACTCTTAGCTTGCTCAGGATTAATATCCAGAAACATCTGATCGGCAGTTGCCGAAACTACATGTACTGGACCGTCACCAACCCTTCCTTGCCAACCCTGAGGATTCGCTGGACTAGGCGGCAGATTCGCAGTCCCAGTGGTCACTATGGCTTCCAAACGCTTGACGGAATCTTCTTCCGGCGTCCCGCCGATGTCTCCGGTGCCATAATAGTGGTAGTCGGTGAAAACTCCACCAATCTTGCCGTTCTGCTCCACGCGACGGGCCCAGTCATTTTGATAGTGATGCAATTCGTCTTCCTGCTGTGCGCGATTGAATCCGTCGCGCTGACGGCGTAACTCGTAATACTGCTCGAGCTCTTTTGGGTCAAGCTTGTTGTTACGATCATCCTCTTCAATTTTCGCTCTGAGATCGTGAACCCTTTTCTTCAGTTCATCCAGTGCATTGTTAGCCGGAAGCGGCGGCAGTGGCTTGCTCAAGTCACTCTCAATGCCTCCGCTATAACTCCCGGGATTTAAGCCAGCCAGAACACTCTCGCCATCCGGACCAACCCAGACACCTACATTGAAAGGTGTGCCTTCGGGAGTTTTCTCGACAGATTCGGGTCCGCCGCCTGGAGCAGAAGAGCCCCACACGAGTTTCTGCGTAGAAAATCCTTTGACGCCCGAGTGCGCGAGAATCGTCGGCAGGGAAGAGGGAAATCCGAAGCAGTCCGGCAACATGTACTCAGCACTGGCTTTGCCGAATTCGCGGCGAAACCAGTCGTTGCCGTAGAGAATTTGGCGAATAATCGTTTCCGCGCTCGGCGTATTGACGTCACCTTCTTCCATGGACGAGCCTGCAGGAAACCATCTACCTTCATCCACGTATTTTTTGAGCTTCGCGAAATCCTCCGGGTAATACTCCTTCATCAACCGGTAGCGATTTGCCCCGCTGAAGTTGAATACGTAGTGTGGATATTTGTCGAACAGCTTGAAATTGTCTTCCATGGTCTTGCGCAGATACTCATTGATGACCTGGGGATACTCCCATCGCCACTCGGTGTCGAGATGCGCGTACCCGACCACGTACAGCGTCTGATCTTTGCCCAAATCAGCTCCCGAAGACCGTTGTGCCGAAGCTGCCGAGCCAAGCAATAGACTCACGAGTCCGACCACTGGGGCAAGTTTGCTCCTCGCAAAATCCATTAACTTGGCGGAAATGGCTGTGTTAGCGGGTGAAGTATGCATTAGTCCCCCAATACTCAAACGAACCTTGGCCCAGCGCAGCATTTTGAATGACTTTAGGAATTGTATAAAGAGAACCTTTAGGCGCCTTGCTTGCCGAGAGCTGCCAAGTGGAAGCAGAAGCATTTCGATATGGGAGTATCGGACAGAAAGGCCGTGAAAAGAAATAGGACACGGTTAACATTGTTTGTACTAAAGTCACGTTCTCGCTGCCTGCCTCCATGATCACTTTCAGACCATTGGGGCCGGCGCTCGGACGCGCCGTGACGAGTACGGGTGCAAGTCGCAGGATTGAAATACTTAGAGCCCAGAGTAGAATCGAACGAGCCATGCGGTGGTGTCTTTTCTCGGCTCCGAATCCCATACGCTATGCCAAGGCGATCTGTGGCTGCGCTCTTGCCACCTCGATTTCGATATTTCCGCTATTGGCTGCCTACTCACAGGCGGACCCTGACGCGAACGATCCCCGCGTAGTCGAGCTCTACATGGGAGCTAAAGCTGCTGAGCAAAGCGGCGACATAGCCGGAGCAATCTCAAAATATAAATCGATTCTGACGGTTGCGCCTCGCCTTGGGCCTGCGTACAACAATCTTGGCGCACTCTATCTGAAACAGCACGAATACGCCAAAGCAATTGCAATCCTGAAGCAAGGCTTAAAAGAGCAGTCCACGATGCATTCCGCAGATGTCCTCCTGGGCGTCGCTTACTACGAAGCCGGCGAATATAGCGATGCGCGGCAGCGATTAGAAGTCGCGGTTCGGGCCAATCCGAAGGACAACAATGCGGAACTTTATCTTGCGAAGGACCTCATCAAGCTTCGGGAATTTGGTCCTGCGGCGACGCACTTGCAGGAGTTGACTAAGCGCGAGCCCAACAACCAGGAAATCTGGTACATGCTGGGCAACGTTTATATTCAGCTCTCGGAAGCGGCTCTGGCGAAGGTTGACGCGATCGATCCCAATTCAGTGCTTTCTCACCAGATTCGCGGCGACATCATGTCCAGCATGAAAAATTTTGATGGCGCGCTGGTGGAATACAAGAAGGCAGTTGATTTGGCTCCCAACCAGACTGGCACACATTACAAGCTCGGCGACGCCTATTGGCAGCTGGAGGACTGGGCCGATGCTACGGAGCAGTTTCAATCGGAACTAGCCAATGACCCGGGAAATTGCAACGCGCAATGGAAGCTCGGAAACATTCTGCTCGAACAGCACTTGCGTCCTGAGGAAGCACTCGACGATGTCAATAAGGCCCTGCAGATCTGCCCGTATCTAACCGAGGCCAGGCCGGACCGGGCCACTGCGCTAGTTCGGCTGAATCGGTATGCAGAGGCTCTGCCGGATTTGAAAACGGCGATCAAAGACGGTCCCGATGAGCCTCGCTTCCACTTCATGCTGGCTCAGGCCTATCGCGGCCTGGGGAGAACAGCGGAGGCTAATACGGAAATGGCCACGTTTGGGAAGCTAGAACAGAATGCACGTGCTGCAGAAGCAAAGCACGCCGAAGAAGTAATGAAAGAGAAATCCAAAGTACCCGATACGCCGCAGCCATGAGCGATCAACCTCTTTGTGTTTTCTCCCGGTGCGCTCCAAAAAGCCTGCAAAATGACACTAGGCCCGCGCCAAGTCACTCCATAGCACTGCGATCCGGTGGGTGTTCTTTCTGCAGAGCGGCGCAGCGATCGAACTCCGCCTTTGCTTGAGGCGCGGTCCCCTCTTTTCGGTAGATTTGGCCGAGAATGCAATGCAAGCGGCCAGTGTCAGGTGAGAGGTTCACCGCTTCTTCCAATTCCGTTTGTGCTTTGGCAAGACTCTCCGTGTGAAGGTAGGCCTTTCCCAACAATTCGTGACCTTGAGACACCGACGGGGCAACTTGCGTGGCCTTCGCTAATAGTGGTATCGCATCCTCGGGACGATTTTCATCCAATAGCAGGGAGCCAAGAGCGAAGTAGGCTTCGACATCTTTCGTGCCTGAACTGGCCTGCCAGTCAATTGCGGTTTGATAAGCTTTGATCGCTGCGGCATCGTCGCCCAGTCCTGCATAAGACAATCCCAGATTCTCCTCTGCTTTGATATTTGTTGCATCGATCGCCAGGCATTTCTTAAATGCGTCAATCGCTTCGGTGAAACGATTCTCGTTGTACTTTGTGCGACCCAACTGATACCAGCCGTCGGAATCAGTTGGATTCCCTTGGAGGGACCGCGTAAGCCACTTATCCGCATCGACGAAATCACCGAGCAAAATGTAGTCCATGGCGACAATCTTCAAATCAAACGGGCTGGGCGTTCGGTATTTGGCTCCCGCTGTGAATTCGGCCAGGGACTCTTTTGCATTTTTTTCCCTCAGCTCAATGAGAGAGTTTTTGGGCGCAGCATAGACGGCATTCGGATTGGGATCGATTCGTTTCGCTTGCGCTTGAATCTCCCTGTAGAGGATGTACCCGAGCAGGAAATGCGCAGGCCCCGATTCCGGTGCCTGCTGTAGGTCCTGGCGGACGGCAGCCTCGGCCTCGCTCAGTTGTCCCTTTTCCATCAACGATTCTGCTTCTGCGAACTTCAGGTCCGGCGAATTGGACAAGGCTGATGAGCGCGAAACATTTTTATCAGTGTTCGAAGCTTGGGCGGCCGACGGCAGCGAAGCAGGGGATTGAGCTGTAGCGCCTCCGGCAATCAAGAGGAAAACAGCTCCAGCGAAGAAAAGAGCGGGGAAAAACCGCTGCAGGGGCCTCGAAACTAGCGGGAATAGCCAATGCTTGGAGTCCACAGAAAGGCACGTCTGCTCGGGGAGATTATACGGCCCTCGAAAGCGCGTTTCCGCAGGATCCAAGCACTCATCTGTTCTAAGGAACAACAACTGATCCCCTGCCCTCCATTATGGTAACGATCCGATCCACTTCCGGCGGCGCAACTTGCTCGATCAAACCACTAGGCCAATGAATCTCGAGCTTGCCAATCCTGTTTGATGGTCCGAGTCCAAAGTGCGCTCGAGGGTCCGAACTGGAACAATAGCTTCCACCGCTGAAGATGTCCGCACGCTGGCGAACTTCCCCCGCTGTGACGAAAATCTTTGCCCCAATCGCGTCGCGCGGGCTCTTCGGTCCGCCGATTAATTTCAAAGTGATCCAGTGATTCGCATTTTTGACCGCATTTCGAAGTAGTGTCGGCTCATGATCGATATTGTTGATCACTACGTCGATTTTGCCGGTATTGAAGAGGTCACCGAACGCGGCACCACGGGCGGGAATAACAACCGCGAGGCCCGATCCTGTCGCCGGGGAAACTTCCTCGAATTGGCGCCCATTCAAGTTGCGAAGGAGCAGTGGCCTCTGCGCCCAGGTTGTTCCCCAATCAGCTCCATCCGCCTGTACATAGACGTGGCCGTTTACGGAAAGAATGTCCAACAAGCCATCGTTATCGAAATCGAGAAAACCGGTGCCCCAGCCAAGAAAAGGAATTGCCGGGTGCAGAAGGCCGGCTCCGGATGTAACGTCGCTGAATTCACCTTCGCCGTCGTTCCGATACAGAGGTTTGTAATCGGCGGAGAAGGTAGTGAGATGAAAATCAACCTTGCCATCGCGATTGTAGTCACCGATGCCAATTCCCATGGAAGCCTGGGCGCGACCATCGGCGTTCACTGCCAAACCAGAAACGTAGCTGTCGTCCTTGAATGTGCTGTCATGATTGTTGCGGTAAAAAAAGTTTGGCACAGAGTCGTTCGCCACCAGCAAGTCGAGCCAGCCATCGTCGTCCACATCTACGAAAACGGAAGACCATCCGTAAGCGCCGGTCGGATCGGAAACCCCCGCCTTCGCGGTTACGTCTGTGAACGTGCCATCGCCATTGTTATGAAACAGGTGATCTTTCTCACCAATCAGTCCAAGGGGGCCGCAAAAGACATGCACACCGCGGAACTCGCAAGAACTCGGGGGCACTCCATTCTTACCGGCAAGCGCCGGGTGGTCGGGATCAAATTGGACATAACCCGGAACAAACAAGTCCAGGCGGCCATCGTGATCGTAATCGCCCCAAGTGGCGCCTGTTGACCAGCCGCCCACCGCTACTCCCGCTTCTTCAGCGACATCCGTGAATGTGCCGTTGCGATTGTTGCGATACAGGCGATTCTTACCAAAATTCGACACGTAAATGTCAGGCCAGCCGTCGTTATCGAAATCTGCGACGGCGACTCCGAACCCCCAGCGCTCGTTAGCGACTCCTGCCTTTTCGGTCACGTCGGTGAACGTGCCGTCGCGATTGTTGTGAAACAACATGGCCCTCGGGGCAGGCTCAGTTCCTTTTAGGGCGGCAAACGTGGAGCTGTTCAGCAGGTAAACATCCAACCAGCCGTCGTTGTCGTAATCGATCAGCCCTACACCGGAGCCATTTACTTCTATGATTGTGGCCTTCTGCGCCGTGCCGCAGCGATGTTTGAATGCGTTGAGCCCCGATTGTTTTGTGTAATCCTCGTAAACGATTGGTGCTCCGTCCACAAAACCACCTGCGGTGATCGGGCGATGACGCGCGTCATACACGGGCGCGTACTCACCTCCAGTCACAACTCCAGAAGGTGTGGCGGTTTTCGATTGCTGGCCCTGCAGTGCCATAGAAAACTGTTTGCCCAGAATCGGCATGGCCGCTATGGACAGCAGTGAGAACATCATCGAACGGCGATCCAGTGCCGGCCCCCCTTTGCCCTGCGCGTCCGCCTGCCTCGGAAAATGCCCTGAACGGCGTCCCAGTATTTCCGCTAAAGGTTTCAGGATGCTGTTCATCGGTGCGTCACGTTTTTATTGGAAGTGGAAGAGTCATTCGCGACAGGTTCATCGATTTGCATTACCCGGTCACCGCGGACACTCTGTAGTTTCTGGATGATTCCGCTCGGCCAGCGGATTTCCATCTCCTCGACTACTTCATCCATACCAAGGCCGAAGTGCAGGCGCTTATTGCTTGAAGAAAGATAACTGCTCGCCGTTGTAACGATGCCAAGCTGAGACCCATGCTGGGTCTTCAGCTTCACCTCTGCACCGATCGCATCCCGATTGCTCTGGTGCCCAATAAGATTCAGATCAAACCAATGGTTGGCTGTTTGAGTCTCGTTGTGCAGGACGTGAACCAGTCCATCGTTCGTGGTGACCACCGCGTCCAACCGGCCGTCGTTATCGATGTCTCCGACCGCCATGCCACGCGCGACCCAGGGAGTTTGAAATACGCTGCCGGATTGCGCAGAAACATCTACGAAGTTCTTGCCCATATTTCGGGCGAGAAGCATGGGCTCGCGATAGCGCAGATTGGGCGTGGTCAGTTCCACGTTGTCCAAATCGTGCCCCTGCGCGACCATCACATCCTTCCACCCGTCATTGTCGTAGTCCATGAAACGAACGCCCCAGCCGGACAGCCGTTGCGTGATGGCGCCGAGTCCGGATGAAAAACTGGCGTAGGTAAAGCTGCCGTCGCCATTGTTCTTGTACAGAGCATATCGTTGGTTTCCCAAGTCGGTAATGATCAAATCCGGAAGGCCATCGTTGTCACAGTCCGCGAAATCTATTCCCATACCTGCGTAGGTGTTACCGTCGCTATCCACAGCGATGCCCGCAGGTAAGCCGACTTCTTCAAACGTGCCATCACCCCTATTGTGATAGAGGTGTTCGAACATGGAATCGTTGGCAACAAAAACATCGACATGCCCGTCGCGATCGTAATCAGCGATACCAATTCCTAATCCACGTCCAGGTTTCGATATACCGATCTTCTGTGAAACTTCCACGAAGCGACTGTTTCCCTCGTTGTGATAAACCAGCGGAGCAATGGGCTTGAAAATGTCGGGCGTGCAGTAGGAGCGATATCCTTCTTTATGTGTACCGCACCAGACGTCAGAAAAATCCCAATCCAGGTATCTTAGGACCACTAAGTCCAGCAGGCCATCGTTGTCCAGATCGACCCAGGCAGCGCTGGTTGACCATCCTTCACCAGTTGTGCCCGACTTTTCGGTGACATCTGTGAACGTGCCGTTACCGTTGTTGTGATAGAGGCGATTGCCTCCGTAGGCAGTCACGTACAGATCTTCGAATCCATCATTGTCATAATCTCCAACTGCCACGCCCATTCCGTATCCAACGCCCTGGAGTCCCGCTTTTTCAGTCACGTCTTCAAAGGTGCCATCTGTTTTCTGGTGATACAAACGATTCCAGTATTGCGGCCCGGTCTTCTGAGGGATGGCCGTTTTCCGTGTGGGATCGGTCAGCGGCGCTCCGTTGACCAAGAAAATATCCAGGCGCCCGTCAACGTCAAAATCAAATAGCGCAATTCCCGTTCCCATAGTTTCGATCAGATATTTCTTCGCGGTATGAGAAGGGAGGTAGTGGAAATCGATGCCAGCTTCGAAAGTGATGTCTGTGAAGTTTCCAGGGACCGATGATGGCGGTTGCAGGGAAGGCAAGCGCGCGGATTGCGCATGTGAGACGAGCGTGGCGACGCTCGCAATGGAGGCCGCCATAAACGCAAAGACTAGTAACATCAAGCGGCGATCGAATTGGCGAGAACGAGCCTTCAATGTTTTTGGTTTTCCCCCGGCGGTCGCGATTCGGCAGTCCGTAAATCGGTGCAGTGCTCGAATTCAGTCTTTGCTTTTGCGGTCATTTTCTGCTGCTGGTAAACCTGACCGAGCTGGCAGCGCAGGGAAGCCTTTTGTGGCGAGAGCTGGACCGCTTTCTCCAACTGCACTTGTGCCTCGGGCAAGCGGCGCAAGGCCGAGTACACCTTTCCTAGTTCCTCATGCGCCAAAGATAGTTGCGGGAAGCTGCCAACCGCCTGCTCGAGATACCTAACAGCCTTTTCTGGCTCATTCTGATGCAGGTACAGTCTCGCGAGACCGACAAAGGGATCAGGGGACTGGGTTTCGTTGTGCTCCTGCCAAGCGATTGCATTTTGATAGGCTTGAATCGCTTCGTCGTTTTGATTCCGGCCCTCGTAGGAAAGTCCCACGTTGTACTCCGCGGTCGCATTTCGGGGATCAAGCTTCAGGCAGTGCTGGAAAGCTTCGATTGCACCCGCGTACTTGGTCTGGCTGTATCTCGTCCGGCCTAAGTAAAACCACGCTTGCGTGTCCTGCGAGTTGAGTGCAACGGATGCGGTTAGCCATTTCTCGGCCGAGGGCAGGTCCTTCAGCAGCAAATAATTGAGGCCGACTATCTTCAAGTCTGACGCGCCAGGGGCACGGTATCGTGCGCCGACAGAAAACTCTGCGAGTGACTCTCGCGCTTTCGCGTCGCGTGTCGCGGCTAGCGCAGCGTCAACAGTATCGACGTAATGGAAGTTTTCGCCTTGCTTCTGCTCTTCACCGGCGTACTTTTCGCGTATTTCATCGAAGAGAATATGGCCGAGCAGGTAGTGTCCTTCAGCGGAATCCGGGTGCGATTGAAGGAATTGGCGCGTGGCTTTTTCGGCCTGAATGACGGGGCCTTTTTGCAAGAGGGACCTTGCTTCCGCTAGTTCCGTAGGCGGCGCAGTTTCGGTCTGCTTGGCAGCTCTCCCGACCGTAACAGACGACGAGCCGTAGCTCATTTGCTGCCGCGAGGACCCGCTTTCACTCGGGGAGGCTGCCGCGGTTTGTCCTGTTGCACCAGTCACACAGAGAACATGGACGATCAAAGCGAAGAAGACCGCTCGATGCGAACAGGAGTAAGCAGTTGTGGTGCGCCGAGACGCTGGGGAAAGTAGCACCAGAGAATACTAATCCGGAAACCGCCATGATAACCCTGCCGGCGATTGTGGCCCGGCAGGGTGTCGCGGCTAGAAGTTAACCTGCAATTTCACCTGGCCCTGTCTGGGTATGATCGCACCGTTATTATTTGCTCCCTGACAAGGAACGCCAGGGCTGCTGTTGAGACCGAAATTGGCATCGCCGACGTTGGTATCCAGACAGTTGCCGGTGTTAAATCGGTTCAAGGCGTTGAAGTACTCCATCTTTACCTCGAAATTTACGCGTTCGTTGATGAAGAACTTCTTTCCGAGCGAAAAATCTTCCTCGTTGTACCACGGATTGCGAAAGTTGTTGTACAAAAATCCCGCATTGCCTATGGTCCAAGCGCCCGGCGAACTGAATATGGAGGTGTCAAAGATTGGCGTGGTTCCCCCGTTAAGATTGTTGTAGTAGTTGTTCCAATTCACATTGAAATTGCTGTTCTGGATATTGGGACGGTTGTAGCCAGCCGTATAGAGGAGCGGAGTGCAATTGAGCACACCGTTGCAGGATGTAAACTGTATCGGCGTTCCACTTTCGTAATAATTGACGAACGCAAACGACCACCCGCCCAATGCATTGTTTACTATCCTATTGGCATTGTTCAGGATCTTCTTGCCCCTACCGATCGGAAGTTCGTAAACTCCCGCGATCGAGATCACGTGCGTGCGATCGTCATTGCCAACCGACCACTCCCTCCTCGGGTTGTTCGGGTCCAGGCCCCTGAAATTGAAGGTCGAGAACCCGCTGTCCGTATTCGTGAAGTATCTCGAAAGCGTATAGGACACGAGAAACGTCAGGCCGCTTCCTGTGCGCTTCCGTAAACTCATTTGCAATGCGTTGTACCTGTCAGCACCGTTCGTATCGAAGTTGTTAGTGATGCCTCGGAACTGCGGATACTTCAGGAATGCTCGGGCGGTCAAACCGCCAGCTCCATAATCATCGCAAAAATTGGTATACGGGACCCACAGGGTCATCCCTGCACAGGAGCCGAACGGGAACGTGTATTGGCTAAAGTTATACGTGGAGGCTTGCGACGCCATGAGTGTCTGCGCCGCGGGAGAGGTCCAGGATTGACCAAGGACACAATCCGTGAAGTTTGCCAGCCCAGGAGGACACACGCTTTGTACGAAACCATAGTTGAGATAATTTAGCCTTCCACTGCCCGCCAGCAATGACGGCAGGTGAACGTCGTGGGTATGGACTCCGGAAACCGAGAGGAACATATTCCACGGCAACTCCCGTTGAACCCCCAAAACAAATTGCTCGTCGTAGGCTTGGCGAACGTGCTTGGTCATCGCTTGTGGAAACTGAGTGTTGAAGAAATCCGTGGTCAGAGGAAGTTGCGCCGGTGCAGGAAGCGGCCCGGCTGCTCCACTCACACCGCCATCCCACAAGCCATAGCTTGGAATGGTGTAAGAACCGATCGATCCCTGGCTTCCGCTGTCAAAGGTCTCAGAACCATTCAAATTGTTTCCGTAGTTCACAGCTACCTTGTTAACACCGTATTCGAAGGCGCCGGTGTCGAGCCAATACCATGACGCTCCCCCAAGCACAACAGTCTTGTTATTTAGTTGGTACGTAAATCCCAATCGCGGGCTAAAGTGATTCCACATCATGTCCATTTGGCTCCAGCCGATGCATAGTGGGCATCCTTTGCCCAGTTGCGCCATACCGCCCAACAGTGGCTGTCCG
>Ga0310810_10003420_pt1 | contig 17281 bp, 13 predicted proteins | sample NCmetagenome_FD_207641 | JGI IMG/M metagenome (GOLD analysis project Ga0310810, IMG submission 207641) | Soil microbial communities from experimental microcosm in Duke University, North Carolina, United States - NC | ecosystem: Engineered > Artificial ecosystem > Soil microcosm > Unclassified ... | reverse complement strand
TCCAACATCTCCGGTGGGATAGTTAAAAAGTCCCAGCACGACGTTGTCATCAAGACTGTCGAACCGGCCAATGGTTTGAAATTGGTATCGCCCAAAACCCAGACGCCTTCGCGTTGTGACTTCGGCACAGGACCATTTCCCATCCCGCTGGCTGATTTTCAAATGCAGGTTGGTAGAAGCATCCAGCCACGCATTGTTCTCATCCCACGCGTTGGGGCCAGGACCACCCCTGCCTGACCGCACGGTCCACATATAGCCTCCGAATTCAATGTCTTTGGCATACATAGAGAAACCCAACGCCAGAAACATCCCCGTCAATAGGTATCGTGTTTTCGGTTTCATCATCGAGAAGAGGCAGAGCATCCGGTTTCACTCGGTCGACCGTAAGAAATAACCACGCGCTAGTCGATCGCCCGTACCCTGTAGCCACCAGACTTCTCGTCCGACTCCAGCTTCAGCAGACCACGCTTCTGACCTTCCAGAAGCAAGTCGTTAAAGGAGCGGAATCCGTAAGCGCGCTCGTTGAAGCCAGGGTTTCGTCGCTTGATCGCCGGCTTGATCATCGAACCCCAGATCGGCTCATCCGTCTCGCGCTCCTGAGTGAGTGCTTCCAGCGTTGCCAGCACCAAGTCGAAGGCCTTTTCCAGCGAGGGCCCTTTTTGCTCGCCTTCCATCGGTTTCGTCGAGGGTGCGCTTATTGAGATGCGTTTTCGCGCTTTAGACGGCTCCGCACGGACGAGGTCGTCGTAATAAATGAACTCATCGCAATTACCGATGAACAAATCCGAGGTGGAGTTCTTCACTCCTACGCCGATGACCGTCTTGGCATTCTCGCGGAGCTTGCTTACCAAGGGAGAGAAGTCCGAGTCGCCGCTGATAATGACGAAAGTATCGACGTGGCCCTTGGTATAACATAGGTCCAATGCATCGACCACCATCCGGATATCGGCAGAGTTCTTGCCGGACTGCCGCACGTGTGGAATCTCAATCAGCTCGAAAGCAGCCTCGTGCAGGCCGTGCTTTAATGCCTTGTACCGGTCAAAGTCGCAATAGGCTTTCTTGACGACGATGTGCCCTTTGAGCAGCAGGCGTTCAAGGACTTTTTGAATGTTGAACGTGGGGTAATGGGCGTCCTGAGCTCCCAGAGCAATGTTCTCCAGGTCGAGGTACACCGCCATAGTGGCATTGGAATCTTGCGCGTTCATAATCGTCTGGATGAAAGTTGGTCACAGGTCGGCGTTGCAAGCAAGATGAAGATTGGGGACGCAATTTACAGCTTCGGCCGATAAACTTCTTTCTGGACGCGACCCAATTGCCCGGGCGGAGTCAGTCGGCAAGTCGAAGCATTCCCGCCCCAACCATCCCCAAGTCGCGGCAATCATCTTTTACCAGCTTAACCGGGCAGGGAGTCGTCGAGCAGGGTCTCCCGCGAGGAGCTAGCAGTTTCATGCGCAAGAGGGAACCGCTCGATGCGCTTTTTGTCCGAGGTATCGCGGCACTTGCCGAAGTAGAAGGGCGTCGCGGCGCTCATTATGAGGGGAATGTTCTTCGCGTGTTTGCGCCTTCGCTGTTAACAACTAGGACGCGAAGACCCCAAGGAAACTGCGGAGCAAAGGACACTCGCGCAGTTTGTCCTTCCCGATGAGCATTACTGCTCGATTTCCTGGACTTCGAGGAAGCCGTGCAATTGGCGGATGCGGGTTGGGTGGCGCATTTTGCGCAACGCCTTGGCTTCAATTTGGCGGATGCGTTCGCGGGTGACCTTGAATTGACGGCCGACCTCTTCCAACGTACGCGGATAACCGTCCCCCAGGCCGAAGCGTAGTTCCAACACTTTGCGTTCTCGCTCCGAGAGGCTGGCTAAGACATCGCTGAGCTTGTCCTTTAACAGGCTAAAGCTCGTCATCTCGGAAGGACTTTCCGTCGTCTTATCCTCGATGAAATCTCCGAAGCTGGTGTCTTCGCTGTCGCCCACAGGGGACTGGAGTGAGATCGGTTGTTGAGCCATTTTGAGCACGGCCCGGACGCGCTCGACCGGGATCAGCATTTCATCGGCGATCTCCTCCGGGCTGGGTTCACGGCCGAAATCCTGCAACAACCGCTTTTGAGTGCGCATGAGCTTGTTGATCGTCTCGATCATGTGCACCGGAATGCGAATGGTTCGGGCTTGATCGGCAATCGATCGGGTAATCGCTTGACGAATCCACCATGTCGCGTAAGTCGAGAATTTGTATCCGCGCCGGTATTCGAATTTCTCGACGGCCTTCATCAGGCCCATGTTGCCTTCCTGGATGAGATCGAGGAAGGAGAGGCCGCGGTTGGTGTATTTTTTGGCAATCGAGATCACGAGGCGCAAGTTGGCTTCCACCATTTCGGTTTTAGCCTGGAGCGCTTTGGCAGAGGCGGTCTTGAGCTGTTTATACGCCGCCAAATAGTCCTGGTGCGGCATACGCAGAAACTCTTCGAGCGTCTGGATCTTGCGCTGCTCGGCGGCCGCGATGGCCTGATGCTGCGGTGATTTACCTTCCGCCTCCGAGTCGTTCAGCAGCCGCAAACTCAACTGAATTTTGTCGTGAATGTTCTCCGCGACGAGCGTCATCTCCTCGATCACCTTCTGTTTGTAATAAAATCGGGAGAAGGTGCTTTGGAGTTTCCGGTCGAGTTTTTTGAAGCGGGTGGCCCATTTGGTGCGAGCGGCCTTGGATCCATCGTGAAGTCGACGCGTGTAGCACGCGCCGACTTCCAGATCGATTGCCTGAACAGTCTTGACGAGTTTGCGCAGCGCCCTCAAATGCTTCTCCCGCCCCTCGATCTTCTTGTCCAGGATGACGCGGTCAAAACGCTCTTTGGGCGGTTCCGCGATCAGTTTTTCCGCTAGCGCGATGTGTTCCTTGCCGGCAAAGCCGAAGCTGTAAATGATTCGCTTGACCTCGTTTTCAGCAGTTTCGATGCGTTTAGAGATTTCGACTTCCTGTTCGCGCGTCAGCAAGGGCACCTGGCCCATTTGCTTGAGGTACATCCTGACCGGGTCATCCAGAATGTCCAACCGAACCTTTTCATCATCCTCCTCGGGCTCCGGTTGCTTGACGCGGTCGACCTCGGCCTGGTCGACGATGTCGACCTCGAGATTGCGCAGCTGGATGTAAATATCATCGAGGTCCTCCGGCGTGACCAGCGTGTCCGGCAGGGCATCGTTAATGTCGCCGTAGGTCAGATACCCTTGTTCCTGCGCCAGCCGAACCAGCTCCTTTATTTTTTCCGCTATCTCCAAGGCGTGAGTTTTGGCCTGGTCAGCCGCGGACGCCGCGGTCAATGGGCCGGTAGTGGTGCCGTTTTTTTCCGGGAGAGAGTTTGTTGATGGAACTTGCGGGTTAAGAGAAGCGGGATGGTGGGTTGAGGAATCGCTATCGCCAGGCGATTTGTTGGGAGCTTCGGGTGTTTTGTGCGGTCGTGGGTTCTGGCCGCTGTTGCTCACCTTTGATCTGGGCATATTACTTCAAAATTCTAAACGTCACTAAAGTCGAGAGTGCAATATTAGAAGCGACCGGACCCTAGTCAAGCGGGTAAAGGAAATTCAAAAAGCTGAACAGATGATGGGCAAGGGAAAGATTCGAATGATGAGAACTGATCGGTCGATTCATCCGCCGGGCAAGATGCCGGCTCTATGGCAGGCAGGATGCCGCTACGAGGTGAGGAGAAAATCGCGGATGAGTTTGATAAAGGCTTCGCGATTTTCGACATGCATCAAGTGGCCTGCGTGGGGAAGTGTCTCGAGACGTGCACCTGGAAAGAGTTGTTTAATAGCAGGCAAATCGGATTCGAGTAAATAGTCGGAATACTCTCCCCGAACGAACAATGTCGATCCCTTGAATGTACCTGCACCGTCCACCGCCTCGCGCAGGCGGTCGTAATTGTGGAATATTTCTTTGAGCCCGATTTTCCAGCGCAATCCCCCGCCGTGATCCAACGAGAGGTTCTTGACCAGGAACTGCCGCAGCGCCAAATCTGGAATCGGTGGCGCTAGCGCTTGAAGAACCTCTGTGCGCGTTTTGAATGCAGATAAATCGAGCGCCAGCAGCGCAGAAAAAATTGTTGCGTGACGTGGCGAATCGGCGCGCGGTGAAATATCGGCCACGATCAGGCTTCGGACCACGCTGGGGAACAGAAGCGCGAATTGCATCGCAGTCTTGCCGCCCATTGAATGTCCAAGCAAGTGAGCGCTGCGTGACCCTTCGCGCTCGAGGAGTTCGGCGAGGTCTTTTGCCATGGCGGTGTAGGTCATCTCATCAGAATGCGGCGAGTTGCCGTGGTTGCGCTGATCGACGGCCAGGACATGAAATCGATCGGCGAGGTTCTGGCCGACCGAATGCCAATTATCCAGGGAACCGAAAAGACCGTGGAGGATGATTAACGGTTCCCCTGTGCCATAACTTTTGAAATTCAACTGCATGCGCGCGCGTAGACCTGGAGCATTTCGGTCGCGGTCTTTTGCCAATCGAATTTGTCAGCCTGGGCGAGCCCAGCCGCCCGCAAGCGGTTGCGCAAAGCGGAATCCGTTGCCACTTTGTATAACTCACGAGCAATGGAATGAATATCCTCAGGCTCCACGATTGCGGCGGCATCGCCCAAGACTTCGGCAAGCGACCCGCGTGCTGAGGCAATTACCGGGCAGGCACACGCCATGGCCTCTAAAGGCGGCATGCCGAAACCTTCATATAATGAAGGATACACAAACGCGTCGGCGGCTCGGTAAAGCTGCGGCAGGTCCTCATCGGAAACGAAGCCCAGGCAGCGAATGTCAGCCGCCACCGAGGAAGCTCGGATCGCTGCTTCGATAACCTCTGCCCCATGCCACTTACTGCCGGCAAAAGCCAAACACCAGTCGGAGTGTGTCGCGGCTTTGAACTCTTCAAACGCTGAAATCAGTCGAGTGTGGTTTTTGGCTGGATGTTCCAACCGCGCGACATAGAGGAAAAACGGGGATTGCAGATCATACTTGCCGGCCGTCCACTCAGTGGCGGTCTCTTTTGCCCCTGGGTGGAAACGATCGTGTTCGATTCCGTTGTAAACGATGGTGACACGCTCTCGCGGAATGTGAAAAAATCTCTCGATATCCCGCGCGGTGTTGTGACTGATAGCGACCAAGGCATCCTGGCGTTTGGCGAGGCGCCGCGCGACCACCTTGCCATAGAACATGCGTTTCCAATCATATTTCTTGGGCACATGGAACGGTGCGAGGTCGTGAATGGTGGCGACGACCGCGCACGGTTTACGCCACAGCATCCGGCGATAGCTCGGCACGTGCAAAACCTGCAGCTGATGCGTCCTGGCCAGCGCCGGCAAATGCGTTTGATGCCACAAGATGTTTTTTACCGGCGGCCGAAAAGCCTCAGACACGCTCACCAACTGCATTCCTTTCCTGGCAAAGTCGAAAAGCGGCAGATCATTCTCGAGGACAAATAATGTGAAGGTGTGTTCGCCCGAAAAAGGAATCAGCCGGCGCAGCAATGCCAAGAGATATTGCCCAACACCACTCTGCCCACGTTGGATTACGGAAGTGGAAATGCCGATGCGCATGTCTGGGGCTAGGAGTTGCGGGACGCGATGGCACCGAGGTGATTATGGAGGCGGTAAAGGCGAAACCGAACCGTTTTTCGCCACAGCTCTTCATCACCGGGATTGATCTCAATGCCGATGGCACTTGGCCGTTTAGCTTCGCGCCCTTGATAGAGCCGCAAGACATCGTCAGTGTTCAACTGAAGCGGGCTGAGGAGAAAGCCGGCGGCAAGCATTAAAGGCGGGGCTCGGAAGCGGAGCGCCTGCGCGTCGGCGGACGTGCTGGACCATACGAGCAAACGGCTTTTGGCAGGTTGGTAGAAGAATTGCCTGAAATATCCAATTAGAGTTGGTTCGAGGTCGAGCTCAAGCCAGAGGTTGGTTTCACCGAATTCTGAGAGGCTTAGGCGTTCGCCGATTTGAAAGGTGCCTTCGCGCAAGAGATTTAGCGATGCCGTTTCGTTTCGAGCGGACTTCAACAACAGAAAGGCACCTTCACTGCCGGCGGGTTCATAATTGATCAACAGGTTTCTCAGCAGCAGAGCATCTTCAAGCGAGGGAAACTTGCGGTCCATGGCCATCAAACGAAATAACACAAATTCAGGTCGGGCGGAGGATTGATAGAAACGTTCATTCCAACGCATCAACGGTGAAGAATAGGCGGCGTAAGTCTGGAAAACGGGTCGTGGCCGATAATTGAAGTCATTAGCGAGGACGGCCATTTGTTCGCACCCAAACATATCGACAGTAGCGCGTCCGGCAATTAGGCGTAAGGCAGGCAATTGGTACTGGTGTCGTTCCGCCTCTAATGGCTGGCGTAATTGGTCGCGATACCGGGAGGGCTGCACCAGATGTGAGAAGTTAGTAGGCAGGGACCGCAGTGGTTCCAGGAATGAGTTTTTCCAATCTCCGGGGAGGATCATTGTTTGGACCGTGAGCAAGGACCAGATACAGCAGACTGTAGTGAAAACAGTTTCCCAAAACTTCGGTCCTGGAAATTTCCGGAACCCCTCTCGGAGCATTGTGATCCTGAACAAAGTCTCTCGGCGCTCGTTGGGCATTTGCGGAGTCAAGCCGCCGAAAACCAGAGCGAGAATCGGTGCGAACCCAAAAAAGAAACCCGCATGGTAGAGATCTGTGCGGACGAAACCGTGCTTCCAGACCAGGAACAACGTCGCACAAGCCCAACAGAACAGGAAGCCGCGTTGGATCGTAGAAGATGTTGTCGTTTCAGCGCCTGCTTTTGAAGCAGAGGCTTTGCACCTCTGTCTTAGAGGACAAAGGCTGGCCGTGAAGACGGCACCTATTGCCAAAAGACCCGTTAGCAGGCCGCGTCCGCGGAGCACGACGGAACCTTCGTAGCCCATTGCGCTGTTGTAGCCCTGAGATGTGATTAGCGCGCGCGCGAGGAAGGTACCCAGATTTAATGGGCTTTGGCCCGCAATCATCCACCCGGCGATGAAGCAGACCAGAGCGAGAGCAGGTAATATCCGACTGAGCAGCCTATAACCGCGGAAAACCAGGCAGCAGCTGATTACCGCCAATGTCCAGCAAGCTATCAGCAACAAAGTGATTTTGACCAGCGCGGCAAACGCGGCGACACTCGCGAGAACCGACACATAAATTGCAAGATTTCGACCGACTCCGACCGTGCAGAGCAGCGCCCAGCACAGCAGGTTAACTTCGAGCAAAAGGTCCGCTCTGGGATAAGTGTTGGACAATAAGAACAGGTACACGCCGATGAGCGCAACCCTCCGCACCCACCTAAGATGCGTGGCTACGAGGCAAATACCGACCGCGCCAAGCAAACTGAGCAGAAAGTCCGTTAGCAGGCGGCCGAGCGAAGCAGAGGATGCGTAAGGAGTGGCGAGGAATCCGAGTGGTCCGTATGTAAATACGATATCTGTGCCGAATTGCAGCCGGTGCACGTGTGCGTATTGGAGCACCGCGCTCCACGAGGCATCGGCAGTCGCCGCGGTATCTGATGGGTCAGGCACGCGGGGGTTCGGTACCGTTGCCAGTGCCAGAACGATTGTGCTGCAGATTAATAGGCAGCGGGTGAGGAAGCCCGAGAAACCCTGAGGATCAGTATTCGCTGCCGGACCGGGCTTCGGCGGTTGCGCACCCATTTCCGCCACACTGGAATGCGGTCCTTCAGCAGGATTTTCTTGGCGATCAGAAGAGAGCGGCATTTAAACACGCGTGAGCTGTTGGTCTCAGCAGAGACAAATTTTTACCGCGATGCAACGCCTTTTTCTTCCCCGAGTCCCGCTGCCAGGATGCGGCCGACAGCGTCGTGTTCCGTGCATCAGGAAGACACGTGCTTAGGCTCACCGAGAAGGAACTCTTCAAGATGGGCCAGGCGAAGGACGTTGCGTACGGCGGGCTGCAGACCGCTAAAGGTGAGTTCCACTTGGCCCTGGCTGGCCAACTTGCGAAGCCGGATCATTAATCCCAAACCGGAGCTATCGAGGAAACGAACATTCGAAAGCTCAATCATCCAACGTCTACTAGTGGGGCTCCTTTCCATGTAAACCTGGGTTTGGTCCCACACTTTATGAATCGTAGCAGACGTGATATCACCGTGCCATTCCACCGAAATAACTCCCTCGCCGATAGAGATCGCCCGGACGGCTTGTTCACGCATTCTGGTATCAATTAGTTGTCGCGCGCACAAGGGATCGTTGGCGCGCAGGAAAAAATCCTCAAGCCGTAGCAGGCTGAGTGCCCGCTGAACGACTGAGCTTGGCGAGACCAGAACAATTTCGCGGCCACGGTCCTGAGCGACTTTTTTCCATTGGATGAGTAGCCCAACTCCGGTGCTGTCAATGAATTTGACCTGACTCATGTCGAGGAGCCAATGTTGTCTGGTTTCGCGGATTTTTGGTGTGGTGGCCTGGTACTGACGAGCGGCGATTAGGTCCAACCGTTCGGGCAGGCAAACCCATTGGCAGGCGCTGTCAAACACGCTCGCAACGTCAGGTGATGCGTCGCTTTTGGCCGGAGCAGAAGCGGGTTTTGTTGGGGCGGAGTGAGTTTTCACAGAAGACTTTCGTTGCGCGTTAAACGCACGGCGGGCCTTCAGCTGCCACCATTGCGGCAGAATACTCCAGCCAAAGATACCAAAATCGTTCGCATAGCGACGGAACAGCCGGCGCGGTTCCTGAACCAGGCGGAAGAGCCATTCGGTCCCGCTCTTTTGCATCCAGACAGGAGCGCGTTTAAGTGTGCCGCCAAGGAAATCAATGGTGCCGCCGACACCTGCGGTGAGAGGCACACCAAGGCTGCGATAGTGCATCGCAATCCATTTTTCTTGTTTAGGGCAGCCAAAGGCGACGAAGAGCAGGTCGGGTTCGGCGGCAAGGATGCGCTGTTTGATTTGGTCATGGTCCATCTCCAGCAATTCGGCAAAGGGCGGGGAGTAATAACCGGCGATGCACAATTCGGGATAGGTGTGGCGAAGCTGTTGCACCGCATGCTCCACCGCAACGGGAGTCGCCCCAAGGAAGAAAAGACGGTAACCTTTTTGCGCCGCAACGTGAATGAGCTTCGGAACAAGATCCGCCCCGGCGACCCGCTCGGGCAGCGGATTGCCGAGTAATCTTGAGGCCCAGACCAACGGCGTGCCATCGCACACCACCAGGTGTGCCTCGAAAAGGATCTTGCGCAACTCGAGGTCGCGTGACGCTTGCACCAGGAAATCTACATTGGGAGTGACGAGATAATGCGGGCGCCCCGAGGCGATCATTTGCTCAATCAACGAGATAGCCTCCGCACCGGTCACATTATCAAAGGGAACACCCATGATCGCGATCGGCGGACGAGGCGCAAACAGAGAATCTGACGCCGCTTCACCGACCAGCGGAGCTGGCGGCGAAGTGGCAGTTTCAGAAGCCTGGGTGCTGCCAGCAGTCGACGTGGTGTCCCGCTCCGCTAACAGCGAGAGCGGCGACGAAGCCGTGCTTGGGTGTGAGTTCATACAACGACCACAAACTGTTCTGATAAGGTGCGGGTAACCGAAGCAAGCGGGCGGGCTGCCCAGAAAGAAACGAGACTTCAACCTGATTGAGCAGGTGAGTGATTCCTTCGCCGGTGGCTTTTAACCAGGCTTCCTTACGAGTCCAAAGATTGAAAAAAGCCGGGAGTTTCTGCCTCGGGTCTAATTTTTGAAAAGCCGCGCATTCAGAGGGCGAGAAGAACCGCGCCACCAGATCTTCGATGTCATCCAGCAAGCGAACCTGCTCGATATCGATGCCGATGGAGGTTCTGCGTGTCACCGCGATCAATAGCAGGTCTTCCGAGTGAGCCAGATTGAAATCCAGCGCGCGATTTCGACTAGCGGGGATCAAAGCTGGCTTTCCATTTGGACCATATACAAATTTCAATGAAGAGGGCTCCGTATTTAGATAAATCGAAAGGAGGCGCCGAAGCACCCCGCGGCCTGCCGTAAAGCGTCTTTGATGGATAGCGAACCGGAATCGCGCGGCTCGTTCTCGTTCATCTGGGGCGAGGCTTTCAGCGAGGCTTGCCAGCGTGTCAGGCTCTAGATCGAGCGAGGATGCCCATACATGAACGTGGCCGGGCACACTTAGGCTGGAACCGGATGTTGCTTCCGCTTCTCCCAGCTGCGCCTGCCAATTTGGCGGCGGCAATGGCCAACGGATATCGGTCCGGTTATCGGAGCCTATCCTCTGGCCCGGGGCTGTCTCGATTGCGCTATCAACCATACTGTGGCCAAATATTCCTATAAGCAGCGAACCAGCCGCTCCAGTCGACTGCTTTGGTCATCAGCTGTTCTTGCAGATGACGTCGCACCTTGGGTTCATAAGTTGCCTCGTCTTGCCACAAAAGTAGCGGCAGCGTGTTGAATAGACGCTCTCGCGGATAACGATTCAAGGCGCGGCCCAATAGAGCTTTCGGTCCGAACGTGCGCAGGTTTAGTAGGTAATTCAAAAATGTCCGGGAGCCGGCGCATTTCTCGAGCGGACTTAGCGCATAATCGAGTGGGGTCAAGAATGCGTGACCCAACCGTCGGCTCTCTAACCAAACCCATATCTGAAAGGCCAGTTGCGAAAGCTCATTGGCCTGGCTCTTGAAAATCTTATTTGTGTAATTAATGCGCCAGGGATGGAGTTTGAAGTCGATTCCCTGCGCATGACCACTTTGTATTGTCTCGAACTCAGGAAGCATTTCTGCCGCATTTGAGGCGAGCAGTCTTTTGTGGCGTTCGATACAGCTCCAATGGTATTGCCCAAAAATTGTCAGCAGCGCATCGCCCAAAGCGAGTCGCAACTTTGATAAGTTTCGACCAATGAAGTCGGCCTGGTCCTCGCTCAGGATGGAGTGTTCGGCTAACAACGACCTGGCCAGCAGCAAGCCGGTGCACCGATTCAGCAGCAAACGAGTGGCTTCGACACGCGGGAGCGCTGTCGGATCGAGGTGATGTTCGCAGCCATCAAAGGTGTTTTCTTTTCCCCAGACCGTTCGGTGCTTCGCCACGAGGTCATATGAGAACATTGAAATTGGACGGCGCTGCAATTCGGCGAGCGAGTCGATTTTAAATTCGATATGAACACCGGCGTCGGGAGAGAGCTGTTCGGCGAGAGCTTCAAGGACTTCTGAGTGCCGGCGGGCATTCAGCCAGGCAGGTCCCTTCAAGAAGACGTAGAATTCCAAGTCGTTATACGGCTTATCGCCGGATTTGGTCTTCAGAACACCGCCCTCTCCGCGCCCATAGCCGCCGCCAAGTATGATCGCTTCGAGCTTTTTTGTCGGAAGCAGAGCCCGGAGCCCCTCGGAGACTCGTTCGCAAATCGCGCCGAGCTGTTGTTCCAGCCCCGCATCGCCGTCCTTTGTGAATCGTTGAGGCGATCTCATTGAATGCTGGTGGATTGATTGGGTTCGGCTCGGTAAAAGGCCCAGCCAGCTTTGAATCCGGCGAGCTTGGCGCGGCGTTGTTTCCACCGGATTCGGGCAGCGTGCGGCAGTTGACCCAGTCGACGGGTCCGCATGCAAAAGCGGAAATCACGGCGCAGGTCGTTCAGCCAGCCAAGGAATACGGTTTTCGGCCAGTTAATCTCGCTTGCCGCGCCGGTCCAAACGGCGGCAAGGGCCCTGGCTTCGCCAAAGCTGCGTTTATAGGCCTGTTGCGGGGTATAGTTATGCGAGTGCATGACGACCGATTCGGGGCAATAGACGACCCGATAACCTTGCGCACGGCACCACCGCGTATACTCGTCATCCTCGGAATATTGCATTTTTTCGAGAAAGCCGCGTTTGGCCCAGATATCTCTGCGCAGCCCGCTACTCACCATGCTGAAAAAGTGTTCCCATTGGCTCGACTCCCTTTGCATGCCGAAACAGCGTTCGTAATCGTGAACGTAAACGGCCGGGCAGCCCGGTCGTGGGATTTGACGACCAAAAACCGCGGCGGTATTCGGGTCTTGCAGGGCGTTTACCAATGGCTCGAGCCAGTTTGAACCTTGTGGAGTTGCGTCGGCGTTGAGAAAAATCCCGAAATCGGAGCGGGCAAGTTGCATGCCGAGGTTCATCACGCGGCTGGGATTGTATTGTTCGGGTCGGAGCTCAACCAGATTGCGCGGCTTGGCCTGACGAAGCAGTTCGAGTGAATCGTCAGTCGAGCCAGAATCAATCGCGATCAATTCCCAGTGTTTATAGGTTTGCGCGAGCAACGCCGGCAGTGTCTCGCGCAGGGCCCAGGCCTCGTTGAATGAGCGCATGATGATGCTCACCAAAGGCGGGTTCATAACGCTGCGATCTTTTCTCGGGCGACTCCCCGCGCCGGGTCCCTGCGATTTGTGCTTTGGGCCAATTCGGCGTCGCGGGTCATTAGTCCGTAAACATGCGGGATTGCAGAAAGTTCCTCAGGGATCTCCTGATTTGTGCAGAGCGTCGCATAACTGTGTTTCTCACTCGGGTGATATCCGTGCATGCCGCGGATGGGTTTTTCTCCCATGTGGCTTGGCACAATGAGAACCCCTTCTCTGACCAAGAATATGAGCTCGCCAAAATATTTATCGGGGAACAATGTGCCTAATTGTTCGAGTTCCTGGTCTGGAAGGATGCGACCCTCCGGGACTTGAGTCAGGCATTCTTCAATTTGGCGGCGGGCATGTTCATTGAAGAACCAGAATCGCGCCATGGTGGAATCGTAGACTACGGCGTAATCTTGTCCCATGCGGCAGGGCAGCGCGTCGATTCGTCGCCTCAAATCCAAGTGCTCGACGCAATTGGCCATGCCATGGTCGCTGAAAACGTAGAGCCTAACCGCTTCGTAATGGTGGTGTGCTACAGTGAGCAGTTTGTCAATCCACGATTCATAAACACGCAATTTGAGAGGGATTTCGGGCGAGTCATTGCCCACGCGATGCAGTAAGGCGTCCAAGCCAGGCCAATAGACAAACGCAAAATCAATCCGCTCGGATTGAATGGCGTCCTTCACTGCACTCAGGTTCGCCTCTTCGCTGCTTTCCGGCGTGCTGGCGTGATAAGCGATCCCTTTCTGTTCGAGAAAATCAAACAGGTTGGTTTCGCGATTTAGTCCTCCAGGGCGAAGCGGGCTTTTTTTCTCACTGAAATCAAATAGTGAGAGGTGTTCAAAAGGCAGATTGTAAAGATCGAAGTACCCGCGGAAGCCAAGTTGTGCTTTAACAAAGCGCGAGAGCCACCGGCGAAACACTCGCCGACGGGTAATGGCAGTGGGCAACCAGCGAAGGGGACGCAAAGAGCGAAAGGGGGAATTCGGCGGGTCGTAAACAAAGTAACTCCAATTGCGGTGTTCGACGGGCCAACGCCCGGAAACAATCGAGGGCACGCAAGCCGAGCTGTAACCGAAAACGGAGGTTAGTCGCTTGCGTTGCGGCGCAAACTCAGTCACGAACGGGTCGTGCTTGACGATTTCCCATCCGCAGGCGTCGATAAAAATGAATAACGGCAGCACCGGTTTCATGCAGCGTCCTTACGCAGGTGGACCGAGGTTTATTTTAGGTCCTCGGCCAATCAAAATATATCGGGTGAACTGCCCAGAAATACCCGCGCAGGGCCGGGCTCGAGGCCCTCCGCTTTACTGATGTGATCGCCGCTTTTGAAGCACCAATGTGTTGCCCTCGGGCGCTTTATGATAGTGGGTCGAGTCCATCACAGCCTTGATGATGAACAGGCCGCGGCCGCGTTCACTGGTAGCTTCGGGGAGAGTGGCGCGCTCAGGCCAGCTGAGCCCCGGCGTATGATCGGTCACTCGCACTTCAATTTGTTCAGGTCCGGACACAGCCTCGATACCGACCTCACAGCGCGCGGGATCGGGCGCGGCGTACAAAACGGCGTTGTTGCACGCTTCTACCAGGGCCAGTTCGCAATCATTCACATCTTTTTCAGCGCAGCCGGTTTGTTTCAGGAAAACGCGGACTTGCTGGGCGATCCCGGAAACAGCACTGACATCACATGCCATGCGAAGGCACAGGCGTGCAGGCTGGGCCGGGGTGCGGAATTGGGTCATGCGGGCAATGCGAGCACTTCAAAAATGTGATCCATGCGGGTCAATTCGAGTATCTGTTGCACAGCGGGTTGAGGACCGAGGAGCCGCAGTTTGCCGGCCCGATTGCAAGCCGTCTTGTGCAGAGCGACCAGCGCGCCCAATCCGCAGCTGTCCAGATAAGTTGTTTGGGAGAGGTCGATTTCAATATTCCTCAGATCATCCGCCAACGATCGCCGAACCCAATCACGAAATTCGGTCGCGTTGACGGCTCCCAGTTGTTTGACGGCAGACACCCGCAAGGTGTCGCCTAGTTTTTCGAGTTTCATGAGAATTCATAAATCAGATGTCAAGATTTGGCGATGGGGAGTTACCATAATGCCGCGGAGATTCTCGCAATACGTCACGGATCATCGCGGCCGTTTTAGCCCCAATTCCTTGAACTTGTTCCAAGTTCTGCCGGCTCGCCGTCATTACTGCCTCCACCGTGCCAAACGTGGCCAATAATTGCGCTGCTCGCCCAGGTCCGATGCCCGGTAGGCCCTGCAAAATATGTAGTTGTAACCTGCGTTTCCGCTTCGGACGTCGCCCGTAACGGGCCCCACAAATTTCTTCGCGCCGCTCCGTTTGCTGGGCTGCATACATCATCAAGCTTGCCGACTCTGCAGCGCCCAGAGCACGCAGCACGGGAAGCCGAAAGATCAGACTTAAACAGATCATTGCACCCTGCAGCGATTCACGGCGAACCTGAACTTGCGCCAGGTCGGCAAGTCGGCCCTCCAGGATAAGAGCCGCTGGTATAGATAGGCGGGCTAGTTTTCCAGCTTGGGTAAAAAGCCGCCCGTCTATGACGGATGCAGCAAAATCCGCTACCGTCTTTCGCTCGAAGACGCAGCGCCCGTTTACCAGGTAGTCTCCCACGGCGAGCCGTTTGAACTGCAGGTTGATTCCTGGGATTTGCTTTAATGCCGCCGGGACCGGGCTGCCGGCTTCCCGATCATCTGCAAAAATCAGCACGGGTGCACAATCGCATCGTTTCTCGCCTCCGTTTTCAACCTCGATCATTTGGCACTTTCCTGAGATTTCGCTTTCTGCACCTCGGATTTGATAGTCTCGGGCACGGGCCACGCCAGGTGCTTGTGCAGGAAATCGAATGTCCCGATACCATTTATGGTATGCGGGCCGTTGAAGAACTCGATCGCGGTGCGTTCGCCGATGCCGAGTCTATCGTAAAACCGCCGCACCTTGGCGTATTCGGCAGCAACCCATTCATCAATCCCGACACCGTCATCATGGCCGCGCTCAACCATGAATGGACGCGGTGCGATGAGCGCCGCCATCTCGGCGTAATTGAAAGTGCTGCCCAGGTCGAATTCGGGCAGTTCATATTCGCCCATGAACATATAGCTGAGGGGAAAATCGGTATCGGCGTTCTTGCGGACCCAATCATTAAAATCGGCTGAACAAATCGACAGACAATAGCGATCCAGAATCGCCGGCACACGCATCGCGGTTTTGCCGCCGTAGGAGAGGCCGTAAAAGGCGATGCGCGCCGGATCGACAAAGGGTTGTTCGCCGAGCCAATCCAGAATGCGGGCGTGCTGCGCAATGATAAACGAAAAGAGCGATAGCCCGAGCGGGTTGGCTTCACGTTGCAGATGCCTGAATTTGTCGCCGCCTCGATAGGGATTGTGCGGTGCGAAGACAATAAAGCCGCGGTCGGCCAGGCGGGCGGCAAAGCCTTTGTACGCCTCAAAGGCCCTTGTCCCTGGCTCGGCGGTCACAACATCGGCCGGAACACCCTCGAGCCCATGCTGGCAGACGACTACCGGGCGGCGCTCGCCGGGCTTAAGGTCCGTTGGCAACAGCAAAATCCCCCACGCAAACACATCCGTATAAACATCGAGCATTATTTCGTAAGCGGTCCATTTGGGGGCCTCTTTGGACTGTTGAGATGAAATGCTGCCCGACTGCGAAGCGAGTGACCAAGGCCGTGAGCGGGGATTCATGGGCAGGGTAGAGGAAGGCAATCGACCGATCACCTCTTCCCAGAGATTGGATCGAAATTGACTGCAGGCCGACGGCCACTCCCCTAGCGAGACACCCCTGCCAACGTTCCAGAAATAATCCCCTCGCTTCCTCTCCGATTCTCGCAGAAGTCGTTGGGTGTATTCTTCAAGTTCTTTCACCTGGCGCCGCTGGCGTTCTCCCGGATCAAAGCCACGCCGCAAATCACCTGGTGAGGGGCCGAATTGCTTAAGCGAATCGCCCGCGATCCCCAATCCGTTGAGGAGGGCTGCAAGTGCTCGATCAGAACCTGGGCCGGTGCTTTTTCCCTCAATTCCACTAATGAGCGTAAACCGATCAAAGATTTTCGAGTCACCGTCCTTAAGTAAACTGCGTGCACGTTCAAACTCGTTTTCGACTTCTTGATAGTCGGGTGTGTCGAGCTTGCCGGGGGCTGCGCCTGTTCGACCGGACCTCGGTGCGGGCGGGCCGTCAATTTTGACCCCGGGGCTGTATTCTATAATCAGCATGCGAGGGGCGATCAGACTCGCAATCTCAGCATCGCCAAATTCACGCAAGAGCCCGAACACGTTTCGATAGATGGGTTCCTCTGATAACCGTTGTCTGGAATCGTAGTAGCCGCTGACTAACGCCGCCGCGATTCGGATATCGAGGGCAGCGGCGTAAAGAGCAATCAGGCCTCCTTCGGCGTAACCGGCAACACCGATGCGCAAGGTCGTCTCTGAGTTGGTATTCTCTGAAGCAAAGAAATCAACGCCACTCAGCACCTTCTCGACCTCGTACCCGATGACGTGACGGCCCAACTCGGAGGCCTGCCGGTATACCCATTCTCGGTGTGGCTGATTTGTGAGTTTATTGATTGCCGGATTGCCCGACCAGGTGTCCTGTCGATCGACCAGCACCGGCACGAGCACTTCGCACCCATTCTCGGCCAAACGTCGCGCAAATTGCCTTTGAGGATCCAGTCCTGGTGCGAGCCCGGTTACCATTTCCGGTGTTTGGTCGGCATCGGGAATGACAATGACACGAGCGATCGCCGCGGTTTTGGGCTGAAGCCACAGGCCCTCACCAAAAACATTGTCAAACACAGGCCAACGTACTGCCTGAATCCTGAACGAATCCGTTTCAGCAACCAGCGCTGGAGTGATAGTGCTGCTGACGTATTCCAGAGACCTCACTGGAAAACGTGAGCCTGTGACTCCGATT
>Ga0310810_10003418_pt1 | contig 17283 bp, 16 predicted proteins | sample NCmetagenome_FD_207641 | JGI IMG/M metagenome (GOLD analysis project Ga0310810, IMG submission 207641) | Soil microbial communities from experimental microcosm in Duke University, North Carolina, United States - NC | ecosystem: Engineered > Artificial ecosystem > Soil microcosm > Unclassified ... | reverse complement strand
TCAGCAAGTATTCTAGCCCATCTACACTGCACTCCGCTTCTGTAGTGCATCGGAAAGACCATGACGGGCAACGCAAGAGCGACAAGGTATACCGGCCAGCGCAACCATTGTATCGATACAGTCAACTGAATTCCAACTAATAGCAGTCCTGTCCAAAAGAGAGCACTCCAAAAGAGGTACCGTGGCAACAGAAACTCGAACTGAAAGCGTGAACCGCGAAGACTGTTTCCCGTGACGATCAAAGCCATCACCACGAAGTTAAAGGTCACTAGAGCCATTCCAATAAGCTTGAGACTGCTTTTGGAGAGGTCTCGGCGAATCATTGTAAAGGTCATTGCAACCACTGCGAGTACGACGCCTGCACCGCCACAGGAAAGTGATAAGATGGAAGACTTGGCTGCTTCAAGGGGAAGCTGCGTTTCGTGCCAGCCCGATGCTGCGTAAAAAAATGGACCGCCGGCGATTCTACACAATCGACCGACCAGAGCTAGTCCGAGGGCTCCCGCCCCTTCGATTGTTTTGTAGCCTGCCACGTGTGGCGGGATCTGCTGGTAGATAACGACGGCTGTAACAGCGGCGATGCCAATTGAAGCAAGGCATCGCCAGTGAAGCCGCAAGCACCAGGCCAGGAACAGCAGACTCGGCCAAATCGCAAGGCCGGTACCAAAGCTGAAGGAGGCCACAAACCCGGCACATATTACGATCAGGGTGGCTGGCAACGACCGTAGCATGCTGACGTCCATCTTTGGCAGGAGAAGAAAGGCAAGAACTGCACCTACTGTTACTAAGGAGCATATACAGTTAAATCCCCCTGACCCGGTGATAGGGCTGCGGCCCATCCAAAAGTTGCCGACGATTACGACGAGGGTAGCAATGACTTTGGCAGTGAGACCTACTGTTTTATCGCGCCAAACTGGTATCAGCAGCAGCGTGAAAGTTAAAAAAAGCAGCATCAGCCCGGCTATGAAGAGCAATTCCTGGTCACCATGGAAAAAGCGAAGGTCAGCGAGCCAAAAAAAGCTCGGGAACAATATCAAATGCTCGCCATGTTTAAGTAGCGAGCTTTCGAGCCAAGTGTGGCTTAGGCAAAAATCGTAAATTCCCCAGTAATCGAGATGTGTCACAGGCCAGTGACCCAACCAAAGATAGACAACGCCTGAAACTAAAAGGATAATTGCCGCCAGCGCGGCGCATATGCGAACAACCCAGTCAGCTACTAAGGCAAACTTATGCATCTGGTTAAACGTGAAGTTGGCGTCGAGCGAGGTTGCAGGTACCAGAACGACGTTGCGTTCACTCTGTGGCCCCCTGCTCTAGGCGGGACCGAACGCAATTACGCTGAGTTCGAGTATTAGGGCCTCTGAGCAGATAGCTGGCTGCAACTTGCCGCGATGGTTTAACGAGTCAAATTGAAAGTGGAGCGAACGGATAGACACACACTGTATCACTTCTGACACTCGAGAAATATGATGACGTATGGGATACGTAACGGCTTTGTGTCGACCCATGTATTTACGTTTCTAAAAACATCGCTTGCAAGCCGACGGTACATTTGCTCTGTCCGAATATTTTGGCCTCGGTCCTTGGACATAATGTACCTGGAGAGAAACCCCTGGTTTGGCAGCCAGCATGCTTCAAAAGACACGAATCGCCCACCCTTTTTCAGGGCGCGATGCGCGAAGCGGATGCAATGCTGAGCTTCGTTATCCTCCAAGTGATGCAGAATGCCCAGTGCTGTCACAACATCTGCATCTCTGAATCGCGGGTCATCCCAAAGAGACCTAGTGTCGCCGATTACGAACGTTCCCTTGCGAGCGTGCGTACGTTGCGCGGAAGCAATACAGGCTGAACTAACGTCCAAACCGAGGTACTCCACCGGCGGAAGCCACGGGAGTATCTGTGCCGGCCCACAACCAATATCGATGACCTTGTCGCCAGTCTTTGCTCGAACGTGGTTTCGAACGAACTTTCGACGAAGTGCGTTTCCTCCAATGGCGTCTTGAAACAAGTCATACAGGCGCGGAAAGTTTAACAAACGCTGTAGTCCGGAGTTACCTTGCATAGCAACTTGATGCGATATTGATGTTACGTGGTTCTTTCTCAACTGACTATGAGCCATGACTGCGGATAATTGCCGCTTCACCGAACAGGTCGGCGCTAGGAAGCAAAAGGGATGCGTAATCGCCCCCAAGCGAGGATGGATGTACCAAAGGGCATTCGGAACGGCAATGATGTCTCAATGTTCTTCATACCATGCAGCAGTAGCTGCGAGAGGGAGTTTGGCGGGACGAAACCGGTTCGAATCACATCAGCTTGCTTTGCTCGTCGCAGGAGGGTCTTGCGGGCGAGCAATAGAGGAATCATGAGTAATCCCCATGGCTGAATTCCCTGGATTTCTACGCCGCAACTCTCCAACAATCCTCTCAAGCCATGCCGCGTATAACGCCTCACGTGGCCCGCTACTCTGTCGTAGTCGCTGAATAACATCATATTAGCTGGCACATTAACAGCCACGATGCCGCCTGATCGCAGGTGCCGAAGGGCAGCACGGACAAACGCGGCGTCGTCATCGATGTGTTCAATCACGTCCAACAGCAGGACTGCATCGTAATGGCCAAGCAATGATGATTTTTGATCCAAGATGTTGTAAACAAAAAGGTTGCCCTTGCCCGGTTTCGCAGTCTCCAAGGCCGTTCGATTCAAATCGCAGCCATCCACTGGTATCCCGAGATCGCGCTCCAGCATTTCCCGGGCTACCCCATGCCCGCATCCGATTTCCAAGGCATTGCGCACGTCATCTCCTGCACACTGGAGTGCGCGAACGAGCAAACAGTGTCGCCATTGCATCCAAAAATGATCTGCAGTAGCAAACTGGAACCACTCGTCCGCCATCGAAACTGCTTGAGGTTGGGAAACAGTTTCAATCGTTCTCATCGCATCCATGCATCGTTTCGAGATTGATCGTGCGCTCGACAATGAATGATGGGCGGGCTTTCACTTCCATAAACGTTTGCCCGATGTACTCCCCAAGCACTCCCAAGTAGAGGAAGATCAATCCATTGGAGAAGAGCAGAACGATGACGAGTGTTGAAAACCCAGGTGCTGCGAAGTGAATCTCGGTAAACAGCGCAATTCCAAGATAAATGAGTGCCGCAATGACGGCGCCGAGGCAAAGAATGCTGCCGAAGATGAAGCCAACCCTCAATGGTCTCGTTGAGAAGGAGGTCAATCCTGAGAATGCCAGCGTCGTCAGTTTCGGTAATGAATACTGCGGACGGCCCGCGGCACGCGCTGGTCGCGAGATGGGAAATGGCTTTGATGCCAAGCCCGTCCAGGCACGTAATCCTCGAACGAAACGCAGCTTTTCTGGAAGACTTAGTAGTAGGCGCACCGCCCGGTGAGTCATTACACAAAAATCACCGCTGTCGGCTTGGACAGGAGTATCAGCCAGGTAAACGTAAAGCCTGTAAAACACGGAGTAAAAGAAACGCTTGAGCCTAGATTCGCGCCGAGCGGCTCGCACCGCATAGACTATGTCAACCTTCTCCTTTTTTAACGTTCGATACATCTCCAAAAGGATTTCCGGCTCGTCCTGCAAATCTGCGTCCATAATTCCGACATAATTCCCCAATGCAAAGGACAGACCAGCCGAAACGGCATTCTGATGGCCGAAATTTCGGGTTAACACAATCAATTTGACGGATGGATCTTTACTGGCCCACGCCTCAATGAACCTTGAACTCCCGTCAGTCGATCCATCGCTCACAAAAAGCAGCTCCCAATTTAATGGGCGATTCTCGACGCTTTCAAGTCGCCCACACAACAAAGGCAGAACGTATTCCTCGTTCAGGAAAGGAATAACAATGCTTAACTCAGGACGCATCATTCAACTCAAACGTAATCTTTAATCTGACGACGTTACTGTGTGAACTGACCTTAATCCAATAAGACGCAGGCAAGGACTATTCAAGATAGGACTGCAGAAACAAGTCCATAATATGCTGCACCGCAGCACCTGTTACGTGCCTTAGGTCCGCCTCCCACACCGCTTCACGATTGGAGTTTTGGACGATTTCGTAACTTGGAAAATAATCTACATTTTGATGCGCGGCAGCCCACTCCTCGGCGACGGTCCGCAACAGCGATTTTCCATAGGTGTTGGCTGCCACCACGTCCATCTTTGAAAATGTCGCCATTAGGGGCACGGGAGAAACAGTAATTACAATGCGAAGATCGGGGTGACCATAGCGGGTCAGCAATGCGTGTATGGATTCGAGGCTGTCCCAGTTTTCAACGAAGCTGGTGAGGTGAAACTCGTAGCGATTTGGATCAGGCTTCAATACCGACCGAATCGGAGTGCAATTAGTGTAGACGCCTGTTTTGCAATCGCGCCAGACTTCGACCAAGCCCAATGTTATGATCAAACCGCGACAGTTCGCCACTCGCTTTGCGACTGTTTGCATCAGTGCACGACGATTGAGCGTTTGCGAAAATCCGGCCAGCTCGAGCGTAGGAGTGCAATGTGGATCGAACCAAGTGCTCTCTGTGACTTGGAAAATCGAGTCCACAGGAAAAGCCGCTTCGGGGTCAAGGGCCCACCGGAGTTCATTCAAGATTGAAAACGTATTGTACTTGTTGGTGAAACCGAGGCCCGTGACCTCCTTGTTCACCGGCTGAAGCTTGGCGAACTCCGGTGCCATACTCTCAACTGTAATTCCACGTCCGTTGAGTGCCTGTTCAATTCCACGGGCAAAACACGATCCAATGGCGTAAAATTTGTCGTCTCGCCCTAATTTGAATTTGGGCCTGATTTGTGGCGTAAACCATGTTTGTCGCAGCCGCTGAAAAGCGTACTGACCGGCATTATCCCCGGCACTAAGTCCCGCCTTGTACCAGCGGTTCGCGCGGTTCTCCAGCCAGTTGCTCTCCACTTCAGCGCTTCTGGCGACGTAGATCGATCGCATGTGGCCTCCTATCCAAGCACAGCGCGGGCTTTTCTCCAGAAGGAATCAGCACATGTCGAGACGAGTTTGAATCTGGAAGAACAGCGGCGAGATTTTTGCATGGAAAGGGCAATCGCGATCCAAGCCTTCAATAAGGCTGATAGTGCTCTCCGCGCGCTAGACTCAATCGTCCGGGCTCGTGGCTCAAAGAATTATGATCTCTTCATTCTTCAGGACGGATGCTCCGGATCGAGCCAGACAGAGAAATATCGTGCTTCCTGTGCCGAGACCAGGCAGGCGCTTCAGTCATGGATCTCCAGGAACAGAGATCACTTTGCCTCGGTTCGTTTTGAACGCTCCGACCAAAATAACGGGCCGTATCAAACTGCTATGCGGCTCATAACGTGGGCATTGGAATCGAGCAAATCAGTCATCTTCTCGGAGGATGACTTGATCTTCGAACGCGATGCGATCGAATGGTTTGAGAGAGCGCTCATTCATCCAATGTTCCTGCGTCCGAACGTCTGGGCGATTGCCGGGGAATCGAGATTTTTTGATTCTTACCGGCATAGCCCTTCTGACAGTGATGTGTCACGCGCACTGGAACTAGCAGAAAGCAGGAACTTAATTGATAAGTTCGTCTATCTCGACTTTCTGCCATCAAGCTGCTTCGCTACTACACGTGACAAGTGGGCCGAATTTGGTGACACGAGGGGAACAACAAGAGGTGATCGGGCGGTAGTGGATCGCTGTCTGGCGGAAGGGAAAGTGTGTTTCTGGCCGGTCATAGCGAGGTGCCGTGACACAGGAATGCATCACCCGCTTGGATACAGCGTCCGCTGGAAAGGGCTCCAGCATATGGGATTTAAAAACAGTTATATCGTTTCGGGCATGCTGAAATCCGCGACCGGAGAACTGACCGAACTGACTTGTGAAAAAGACGCGCTATTAACCGAGTTTACGGTATTCTGGGAACAACTGGAAGCGTAGAAGAGCAAAGCCGGACGGAGCCATTGCGGTCAGCCCGCATGCACATCGTACCAACCCGGACCTAGAATGCTCTGCCGGCACGACCAAACAGCCATGGCCTGCTCGAAGTTCAGCCAGGGCTCATCGAAGTCGTCGCCGAATGGCCCGCTTGAGTGAAGGGTGAACGTAAAAGAAATCCGAGTGCCGTCGACGCGCTGCACGCGCGCGTTTGCAAAGCGCGTCGGAACCATCTTGCCGTTGATGAAGCGGTAGCGCGCGTAGCCCATGTTGTAGAGCTGATCGATGACGGCGGTTTCGTGCGCTTCGACCGAGATATCCGGCGGCTTGATCCCGTGGGCGGCAAGATCACGCAGAGCGATGAGGTCGGAGTTCTCCACATCGATCTTGATGAACGTCGGCGCACCGTGACGCTGCACCAGGCTCGACAAGGTCATGCCTCGCACCCGCGTCGATGTTACTGGCACATTGTGCAGGTCGAGGACGCGGCGCGTTAGCGAGCTTTGCGGCTTATCGTCGCCAGCGATGAACAACTCGACATCCCCATCGACCCTCGCCACGGCGACATTTTCGATCACCAGCTGCTTCTGTTCAATCTCTGCAACGAAGCGCTCGGTTAATTTCGGGATCAAGTGCGGGTTGGCTTCAATGCCCACAACACGGAATCCTTTCTTCAAGTAGTAGGCCGTGTCGTCGCCATTAAACATTCCGACGTCGTACACCAGACTCATCGCAGAGAATTTCCTCCTCAGTGTGCGCGGCTTCGCGACTATTAGTTCTCGGATTTACGAAGTCACAGTTAACTCACGGCTGCGCGAGGAGATAAATTGCGAGCAGTGTAAGAAGAAAATAAGGAATAAGCACTGCCGCGCCGGCATACTCCTTCGCGACTCGCTGCCCAAAAAACAACGCCGTGATCGCTGCGGCGGATAGAATTGCTCCGTACAGGGCGACCGTCGAATCCTTCAAACAAATTATCAGCACGCAGCCGACAGCACTCAGCGCGCCGGCCGCGACCTCCAGAATCGTGATGCAGATCAGCAGCGCGGAAACGATTCCAGCCAGCGGACTCTTCGCGAAATGTCCTTTTAGCCATTCCAAATTTCCGCGGCGATCGATGACTTTGTCGATTCCTGATTGCAGAAACAAAATCGCCAGAAAAGCGGAGGCCAAAATCTGCATCACGTAGATTGCTTGGGGCATGCGCAAAACTGCGGTCATCAGCGCAGCTTAGCCGAAACCGCGCGGATTTGTCGATGCCCGGATCTTCGGCCGGCTTTGGAGTGCCGCCAGGTTCAGTCGCGGTGAGCGGCTGCATCAGCAAAGGCAATGTCACCGCGCTTAAGATCCAGTTCGGTTTCGGCTGGCGTGCCAAACACGCGTGCGCGCCTGTCATCAAATTCGCCTTCCCAGCGCGCGACCACGATCGTTGCCAGACAATTGCCGATCAGATTTACACACGTGCGTCCCATGTCCATCAGTTCATCAACGCCAAAGATGACTGCCACGCCGATCGGTCCGAGGCCGGCGGGCAGGAAGCTGTTTACGGTGGCGAGCAAGATCACAAGTGACGCGCGCGGAACCGCGGCCACGCCTTTGGATGTGATCATCAGCGTCAACACCATTAGGATCTGCTGACCCCATCCAAAGTGGTGACCGGTCGTAGCTTCCGCCGCCTGAGCTACGAAAACCGACGCCATGGCCAGATAAAGTGTCGAACCGTCAAGGTTGAAGGAATAGCCGGTCGGCATCACGAAGCCGACGATGTGGCGTGGCACGCCCAAACGTTCCATCGACTCCATGGCTTTAGGGAGCGCGGACTCGCTACTGGTCGTCGCAAATGCCAGCGCGGCCGGCTCGCGCACGGCACGCACGAACTGTCGCAAGGGCACGCGGGCGATCAAGATGACCAGTCCAAAAACCACTACTACGAAAATGATCAGCGCCAGGTAGAGCGACAGCACCAGTTTGCCGAGGTTCATCAGCACCCCGAGGCCCTGCGTCCCGATCGTGTGAGCCATCGCCGCGCCCACGCCAATCGGCGCAAACATCATCACATAGTTTGTAAACTTAAACATCACTTGCGAGAGACTCTCCATGGCGCGGACGATTGGTTTGCCTTTTTCGCCAACTGCTGACACTGCGAGCGCGAAGAGCACGCTGAACGCGACGATTTGCAAAACGTCGCCACGAACCATCGCTTCGACGACGCTGGACGGAAACGCGTGGACGATGGTTTCGACGAAAGACTTGGGATGAGTGTGCTCAATGGACTGGATGGCGGATGTGTTCGTCGCTTCGAGAGTCACTCCGACGCCAGGCCTGGTGAGATTCACCACGGCCAATCCGATGAACAGCGCGACTGTAGTGACGATCTCGAAATAGATCAGTGCCTTAAATCCCATGCGCCCGACTTTGCGCAGCGCGCCGGCGCCTGCGATGCCTACGACGATGGTCGAGAAAACCAGCGGCGCGATGATCGATTTGATCAGGTTAATGAAAATGTCGCGCAAAAAATAAACCGCGTTGCCCCAATCGGGCCGTAGCCACCCGATCACGCCGCCGACAACCAACCCAATCATGATTTGCACCGTCAACGAAGGGCGATACCAAGGCCGGCGCCTTGGTTGAGCAGCGCTCGCGGTCATCGCCTTCGTATTAGCACAACAGGCGAATTCGAACAGCGCGCGTTTCCGGGGGGCAGCACGTGTCCTCGCCACGCAAGCTTCACGTGTACTGCGCAGCGGGCGGAAACTAATCGATCATCCGCTCTTCGATTCCCGAGTAAGCGTCGATTCTTCGATCCCGCAAAAATGGCCAATGCGTCCGGTGCTCATTGACGCGAGCCCAATCGATCTCCGCCGCCACAATCTCTTCTTGATCGATCGAACCTTTCGCGATGATTTCGCCGTCCGGCCCGCATACGAAGCTTTGCCCCCAAAATTCAATGCCATCTCCACCGGCGGGCGCTTCGTGACCGACGCGGTTCGCCACGGCGACGTAGCATCCATTGGCGATCGCATGACCGCGCTGAATTGTCTCCCACGCGGAATGTTGCGCTTTTCCAAATTGCTTTTTCTCGCTCGGATGCCAGCCGATTGCCGTTGGATAAAAAATAATCTCTGCGCCGCGCAATGCGGTCAATCGTGCGGCTTCCGGATACCATTGGTCCCAGCAAACGCAGACGCCGATCTTGCCACGCGCAGTGTCCCACGCCCGAAATCCGAGATCGCCAGGCGCGAAATAAAACTTTTCGTGATACAGCGGATCATCGGGAATATGCATTTTGCGATATTTACCGAGCAATTTTCCATCCGCGTCGATTATTGCCGCTGTGTTGTGATAGAGGCCGGCGCTGCGTCTCTCGAAGAGCGATGCAACGATCACTGCGCCAGTTTCACGAGCGACTTCTCCAAGTGCAGCGGTTGATTTTCCCGGCACTTCCTCAGCCAAATCGAAATTCTTATGATCCTCTGTCTGGCAAAAATATTGCGATCGAAAAAGCTCCGGCAGACAGACAATCTCTGCGCCTTGTCTCGCGGCATCGCGGATAAATTCGATCGCGCGCAAGAGATTCTCCTGCGGTTCCGTGCCGCAACGCATCTGGATTAGTCCAACCTTTGTCATGTCGAGCGAAGTCGAGACATCTCTCGATTCTCTGAAAACCGCAAGAGATTCCTCGACTTCGCTCGGAATGACAACAGCGTGACCGAGTCGCTACTTCACCGAATCAGCCGGCACGATTTTGATACTCTCAATCATCACGCGTTTCGTCGGTTTGCTCGGCTCACCCATGCTATTTTTGGTCACCTCGATGTCACCGATTTTCTCCAGCACATCCTGGCCTTTGATCAGTTTACCAAAGGTGGTGTATTGATGATCGAGCCGGTGCACCGGGGCGAGGCAGATGAAGAATTGCGAACCGGCAGAGTTTGGATCCGGCCCGCGCGCCATCGAAATCACGCCGCGGTCGTGGCTATGATCGTTGAACTCGGCCTTGATATCGTAACCGGGTCCGCCTTGCCCGTAACTGTTCTCTTTTGCAGGATCTTTTGAATTCGGATCGCCGCCCTGGATCATGAATCCTTTGACGATCCGGTGGAAAATCGTCCCGTCGTAGAATCCCTGGCGCGCCAGTTTCTTGAAATTCTCGACCGTATTTGGTGCGGCATCCGTCCAAAACTGCACCACCATATCGCCTTCGCTCGTTTTTATGACGGCCACTTCGTTGGATGATTTCGTGGGACTTTTTTCTTCCTTCTTTTCGTCGGCGGCAAGGACAGCCGAACTCAATATTGCCACAGCTAAGATTGATAATTTCATTGTCATTGCCGCGTTAAAGCAGAAAAAGCGTGTCTTGTCATGTTGAGCGAAGCGAAACATCTCTGACTATCGATTGGGGAGACATACGCCGCCAGAACTAATCAGAGATTCTTCGCTTCGCTCAGAATGACACTACTGTTTTTTCGCTTCAACCCTTCAACTATTTAACGGCCTGCGAAGCGTGGTATTCTTGCAAGCTCCGCACCTGAACTTTTCGTTTTTGCAGTGAGCGAATGCCGTTCGCGCTGGCCAGTGCGGCGCGGACAGTCGTCATGATTGGAATTTTTGCCGCGAGCGCGGCATTGCGAATGACCACCTCGTGCTCACGCGGAATTTTTCCGCTTGGCGTGTTGATGATGAAATTGATGTCACCGTTCTTGATTCGGTCGAGCACGTTTGGACGTCCCTCGTGAATCTTGAAGACCTTGGTCACCTTGATTTTTGCTTTGGTCAACGCTTCTGCGGTTCCGCTGGTGGAAACAATTTCAAAACCGAGTTTGAGAAATTCGCGCGCGACGGGAATGATGGCTTCCTTATCAGTGTCTTTGACGCTGACAAAGACCCGTCCACGTTTGGGTAAAGGAGGCGGGGCAGCCATCTGCGATTTGGCGTACGCAAGGCCCAGATCGACGTCGATGCCCATCACCTCTCCGGTCGACTTCATTTCCGGGCCGAGAGAAATATCCAATCCCTCGTAGCGCAGAAACGGAAACACCGCTTCTTTGACGGAGAAATGTTTCGGCACGATTTCGTTCGTGAATCCGAGTTCGCGTAATGACTTTCCGGTCATCACTTTGGCGGCCAGTTTTGCCAGCGGGATGCCGATCGCTTTGCTGACGAACGGCACGGTGCGCGAGGCTCGCGGATTCACTTCCAGCACGTAAACGTCGTCGCCCTTCACGGCGAATTGCACGTTCATCAGACCGCGCACATTCAGCTCGCGCGCCATTGCTTTCGTTGCTGATGAAATCTCATTTATCACTTTTTGCGACAGCGAGAACGTTGGGATCACGCATGCGCTGTCGCCGCTGTGGATGCCAGCTTCCTCGATGTGCTCCATGATTGCGCCGATCACGGTCGTCTCGCCGTCGGAGATGCAATCGACATCGACCTCAATGGCGTCCTCGAGAAAGCGATCGATGAGCACCGGCCGATCAGGCGTTACTTCAATTGCGCTCGTCATGTAACGTCTGAGATCCGCCTCTGTATACACGAGCTCCATCGCGCGCCCGCCCAGAACGAAGCTTGGCCTAACGAGCACTGGGTAGCCAATTTTCTTCGCTATCACCACCGCCTCTTTGGTACTTGTGGCCGATCCGTTGGGCGTTTGGCGCAGGTCAAGTTTGTCCAGCATCGCCGCAAATAGTTTTCGGTCTTCCGCGGTCTCGATGCTTTCGGGTTGCGTCCCAAGAATAGGGACGCCTGCTGCCTTCAATCCACTGGCGAGATTCAACGGTGTTTGGCCGCCAAACTGGACAAACACACCTTCCGGTTGTTCTTGATCGTAAATATTGAGCACGTCCTCGAGCGTGAGCGGCTCAAAGTAAAGCTTGTCACTGGTGTCGTAATCGGTGGAAACCGTTTCCGGATTCGAGTTCACCATGATCGTCTCAAACCCAAGGTCACGCAGAGCGAAGGCGGCATGCACGCAGCAGTAATCGAATTCAATGCCCTGGCCGATCCGGTTTGGGCCGCCGCCCAGGATCATGATCTTGCGTTTGTCTGTCTCGCGTCGCTCGTTCTCGTCGCCGTACGTCGAGTAGTAGTAAGGCGTGTACGCTTCAAACTCCGCCGCGCACGTATCTACGAGGCGGTATGTCGGTGCCACTCCTTCAGTTTTTCTCTTTGATCGAATCGCATTTTCCGAAGCGCTACGCGCAACTGCCAGTTGTCGGTCTGAGAAACCGAATTTCTTCGCGCGCAAGAATGTCTTTGTCCTCAAACATCCGGTTTCAGCAACGATCTCAGCGATGTTTCGCAAGAACCACCTGTCGATTTTCGTTAGCTCGTAAACCTCATCGATCGACGCGCCCTTGTGGAAGGCCTGCGCGATGTAGAAGATTCGTGCCGCATTCGGGATCGCCAGCTTCAATCGCAGCGTTTCGAGATCGACATCTTTATCTGCGCCGTCACCTAACAAGCCGAAGCGTTTGATCTCCAAACTGCGCAGTGCTTTTTGCAACGCTTCCTTGAACGTGCGCCCGATTGCCATCGCTTCTCCGACGCTTTTCATCCGCGTGGTAAGTGTCGCATCGGCCTGCGGAAATTTTTCGAACGTGAACCGCGGGACTTTGACTACGCAGTAATCAATCGTGGGCTCAAAGCAGGCCGGCGTTTCACGTGTAATGTCGTTCTTGATTTCGTCCAGCGTGTAGCCGACTGCGAGTTTCGCCGCAATCTTTGCAATCGGAAAACCAGTGGCTTTAGACGCCAGTGCACTCGAACGCGACACGCGGGGATTCATTTCAATCACGACCATGCCGCCGTTCTCGGGATGCACGGCGAACTGGATATTCGATCCGCCGGTCTCGACGCCAATTTCACGGATCACCGCGAACGCGGCGTCGCGCATCATTTGGTATTCCTTGTCGGTGAGCGTTTGCACAGGCGCGACTGTGATGGAGTCGCCGGTGTGAACGCCCATTGGATCGAAATTCTCGATCGAACAAACGACAACGCAGTTGTCCATTCGGTCGCGCATGACTTCCATCTCGAATTCTTTCCAGCCGACCAGCGATTCTTCGACCAACACTTCGCGTACCGGCGAAAGATCCAGGCCGCGCGCGGCGATCTCATCGAGTTCCTCGCGGTTGTAAGCGATCCCGCCGCCCGTACCGCCCAATGTAAAGGCCGGACGAATGATCAATGGAAATGTTCCGATCTCGGCAACGATGCGATCGAGATCCGCAAGCGAACGCGCAATGCCGGAGCGCGGCACGTCGAGCCCGATACGCAGCATCGCTTCCTTGAACAATTGGCGGTCTTCTCCTTTTGCGATTGCCTGCGCGTTCGCGCCGATCAATTTAACGCCGTGCCGCGCCAGCGCGCCGTTTCGGTTCAATTCCATTGCGGTATTGAGCGCAGTCTGGCCACCGAGGGTGGGCAAAATCGCGTCCGGTTTTTCGCGTTCCATAATCGCCTCGATCACCTCCGGCGTGATCGGCTCGACATAAGTGCGATCGGCGAATTCCGGATCAGTCATGATGGTGGCTGGATTCGAATTCACCAGCAGCACCTCGTAGCCTTCTTCGCGCAACGCCTTGCACGCTTGGACTCCGGAATAATCAAATTCGCAGCCCTGTCCGATCACGATTGGACCGGAGCCGATCAGAAGAATTTTTTTGAGCTCGTTATTCCGCGGCATCTGCGCGCCGAAGGTAACTCAGGCATCCTGCCTGACAAGTCGAGCAGGCTTCCAGCCCGGCGACCATTTTCCGGCGCTAAAGCGAGCCGAGATGCCTGGTGACGACGTGGCCAGTTTGGATGTCGCTCGGATCGGACGCGGTGCCCTGCACGGTTGCCTCTACGATATCGGGCGCTTTGACTGTGAAGTTGGGTTTAATCACTGCCCCGATCGTGTCGTCGAGCAGAGCGAATTTGTTCTTTTTCCGACTGTAAAAATACGTGTTCCAATGCCAGGGCGAATGCCCACCAGAACTCTGTGTGCTGAACACGAAGAAACCGGAATCGGGCGTCCATGCTGAATGGACAACGCTGCGGCCCTGGTCGCCTTTGGGCGATCCAAAACTGCGCGATGCAACCAGTTTGCCCGACGTGTCGCGAATATCGACGCGCGATTCATTAAGCGGTGCCGGGAATTTGCCGACCTCAATGATGCATGCGCGCAACTGATGATCAGGCGAATCCGTTCCTGAGCAACCGAAGTTTCCCGGTTGTGGCGGTGGGTTGGCGCAGGAAACGAGCGCGATCACGCCGATGAGTAGAATTGCGGAAGTCGTCGCTTTCATTTGCTCGTGATTTTTGCGCAGAATTAACCGGGAATACAAACAAAATCACGCGAGCTTTTCGAAGGAAACTAACTCGGATATTAGCCAGCTTGGCTGATTCGGCGACCTGGCAGCCTTCCAGCCGGAGTGAGGGGTGGCAGCGTGACCTCCATTCACCTACGCCACCTGCGCCATACGCTGCCGGTCCAGCCAGACTTTGCAGATGCTTTTTATCCGAGTGAGGACGTAATAAACAGTCTGGCTGCGGAGTCGCACCAGTTCCATGCCGACAATGCGCGTCACGAAATCACTCGGCAGATCGAGAATCTCCTGCGGCGTCGAGCGATCTAGCCCCTTGCAAAGAATCGCCGTCATTGCGCGAGTTAGCGTTTGCACTTCGGGGCCGAGCGTCATGCGAATGTGTGCCTTGCCGTCTTCATCCACGAGCAGATAAACGCCGACTGTATCGGTGCATTCCTCGTCTTTTCGTACATCGACGAGATCAAAATTCTCCGCCTCACGCGGCTCCTGCCTTTGCGCATTGTCTGCATACGAAACGAGCGTCTCGCGCCGCTCATCCTCGGGCAGCGATTCAAAAAGATTGATGATCTGGTTCAGCTTCTTCGGATACACTACCTCCACTCTAGCACAGATCACCGTCGTCGATGGGCAATCGCTGATTTTCACCATTTCAATGTTTGATCACATATGTGATGCGACATTGAAATGGAGGATTCGACGGAAAGAAGTGGGATGCGAGAACGAAGGGGCATGCGAGAACGCACGCTTCGGCTTTGCTCGGGAAGATGTTTATGGCTAATTGCGCCATGAAAACTCCGATTAAAGTCGCCGTGACTGGCGCCGCCGGGCACATCGGTTACGCGCTTCTATTTCGCATTGCCTCCGGACAAATGTTCGGATCCGATCAGCCGCTAAGACTTCATTTGATTGAGATTCCTGCAGTGCTTGGCTCGCTGGAGGGTGTGGTGATGGAATTGGACGATTGCGCGTTCCCGCTTCTTGAATCGGTGATACCTACGGCTGATCTCGATGAGGGTTTTCGCGACGTGAATTGGGCGTTGCTGGTCGGAAGCGTGCCACGGAAGGCGGGCATGGAACGCAAGGATTTGCTCGGGATTAACGGCAAGATTTTCATCGGGCAAGGTCAGGCGATCCAAAAAAACGCTGCCGCCGACGTGCGCGTGCTAGTGGTCGGAAATCCGTGCAATACCAATTGCCTGATCGCGATGAACAACGCGAAGGAAATCCCAAGCGATCGCTGGTTCGCCATGACCCGATTGGACGAAAACCGGGCTCGCGCGCAGCTCTCGCACAAAGCCGGCGTAAGCATTAGCTCGGTAACGAACATGACCATCTGGGGAAATCACTCTTCGACGCAGTATCCAGATTTCTACAACGCCAAAATCGATGGTCGTCCAGCGAACGAAGTGATCGGAGACGAGAAATGGCTGAAGGACGATTTCATTGCCACCGTGCAACAGCGCGGCGCCGCTGTGCTCAAGGCGCGAGGCCTTTCTTCTGCCGGGTCAGCTGCAAATGCGGTTGTCGACACAGTGTACTCGCTCATCAACGACACCCCAGGCGACAATTGGCACAGCGTTGCCATTTGTTCCGATGGAAGTTATGGCGTCGAGCAGGGATTGATCTCCTCATTCCCTGTCCGCGTGCGCGCCGGAAACGGGCAAATCGTGCAAGGACTTCCGATAAATGAATTCAGCCGCGCGAAAATTGACGCGTCAGCAACGGAATTGAGAGAGGAGAAATCCCTCGTTAGCGAATTGATTTCGTAGTATTTGCCACGAACTGAAGGCATTTTTAGCGTGCTCAGAGGATAACCCAGATAATCTCCTGGATTGCATTCTTTTCATTGGAACAGGAATGACGCTCGGGCATTTCATTTTTCGGGTTGATCTGCAATTCTAGCGTGTGAAAGCAAAGGTGCATACGTCAACGTGACGCGGAGCTCTTTTCACGTTGGCCGCTTCGGATGTTATCGCCACAGCGCTTAACATATCTGCGCCCTAAATGCCAAGGAGATGGCGGTCACGCTTCCGGTCGTCGTATTCATTTATGAACTCTTGAAATATCCTCGCGGAGTAGAACCGCCAAAGTTCTCTCGTTGGGTTTTGTATGGCGCTTCGCCTGCTCTGGCTGCGGGTGTGATCACGGCAATTTACTGTTACAACAAAATCTACAGGTCAGGTTTTGTTGGAAAATTCGGCACAGAGGTCGTCGAGTACCGGATGAAGCCAGCCCGCCTCGATCCGGGGATTGCCGCCCTCCTTGAACTATAAACGCCTCGTTATTCTTGGCACCGATTTACCGAATCGAATGCGCACTATATTAGCGAACTTTTTTACCTAGTTCCCAATCATGTCCCCACAGGAGGGATGCTTCTTGCGATATGGGCGTTACTGTTCACCTACGCTTTTTTGCGGCGAGATTACATGCTTAAATTGATGGCATTTTGGGTCGTCATCACACCTCTTCCGCTGGTTTTTGTTTCTCCTCGCGGCGGTGGTCGCCTTTACATTCCGCTATTCGGTGCGCGATGATTTTTGCCAAGCTTGCGTGGGACCTGATCACGCTGATCTACACATGCCCTCCATGGTTGAGACAGAGTGCGGGGTGGGCGCCACAACAGCAGCAATCGGCGGGCGACGCGGCTACTGATCGTGGCCCGTGGGCAGTGATCAGAGCGGCTGCCCGCGCGGTGATAGGCAAGATGTCGCCCATGACGTTTCAAGCGTTCGCAACCCTCGCAGTTGCCTTTGGTCTGGCAGTTTTTACCCAGTGGGAAAATCAACATTCCGGGCGCATTCGCGCCTTGCTCAATTCAGGACAGGAAACAGTCCACGTTGTCCAAGCGTTTCGCTCACTGAACCTGCGTCCAGCGTCAGGCAGCATGATTTTGCTTAGACCAGAAAAACAGTTCTACCAAAGTGGATACTACCCAGCGTTCTTCGCTTCACTCGCCCGAGATAATCCCGTGCGACAGCTGATAGTGGAAAATGCGCCCCGCTATTGATATTGCGTCGCTTCACTCGTCTGGGGAAACCGTA
>Ga0310810_10003417_pt1 | contig 17287 bp, 16 predicted proteins | sample NCmetagenome_FD_207641 | JGI IMG/M metagenome (GOLD analysis project Ga0310810, IMG submission 207641) | Soil microbial communities from experimental microcosm in Duke University, North Carolina, United States - NC | ecosystem: Engineered > Artificial ecosystem > Soil microcosm > Unclassified ... | reverse complement strand
ACGAGTGCCAGCACCACCGGGAGGCGCCAGGACGATCTGGTCGCCGCCAGCCAGGCGCTGCTCGACGGCTTGAAGTCCGTCGATCGCGCGGCGCTGACGACCTTCAGTCAGGCCGTCACGCCGCGGATCGCGCTGACGTCCGATCTCTCCGCCGTCCGCGCCGAGCTCCTTCGCATCGTCCCGTCAGGCGAGACCGCCATCATGGACGGCGTCTACGCGGCGCTGACGACGACGCTGTCGCAGTCGGGGCGGTCGCTGCTGGTTGTGTATACCGACGGCGGCGACACGTCCAGCTGGCTGGAACCGGAAGAAGTGGTGGAAAGCGCCAAGCGATCGAACGCCGTGATCTACGCGGTGACGGTGGCGGAGGCGCGGCGCCACTCACCGCTGCGAGACCTGACCGATGCGACCGGAGGTCAGTTACTGCAGATCGCGTCGAGCGCGGATCTCCGCAGTGCTTTCCAGAAGATCCTTCGCGATTTCCGCAGCCGCTACATCCTGACGTACACCCCGCGAGGCGTCCCCACCGGCGGCTTCCATCGCCTTGACGTACGGGTCAAGCGGTCGGGTCTGACGGTCAAGGCGCGTCCGGGCTACATCGGCGTCGGTCCGGTGCGGTGATGGTGTCATGACGGCGACAGCCGCGGCGCCTCTGTTGCTGGCCGTGCTGGCGGTGAACGGCGGCCAGGGCGCACCGCGTCCGAAGGACGTCACGGCGACGAACGTGCTGGCGCTGGAGGCGTGGGTCGGGTTTGTGAGCGGGCACACGCCAGGACGCAAGGACGCCGCAGCGAGGGCCGTCTCACAGCTGCCGCTCGAGACTCGGCAGGCGCTCTATCCCGCCCTGCCGCTGTTCCTGAGCCGGCTGAAGGGTCAGTACTCCACGGCGAGGACCGCGGCCCAACGGCGCATCCTCGAGATCGCGCGCGAAGCGGAACTGACGCTCGGGGCCAACGGATTCCTGAAACGCGCCGCCGTTCTTCACGGGGATGCGGCGATGTCGCTCGGAGCGCGCGCCTGGGAGCCGGTGGAGCCCGGCCAGGCAGGAGCGTCTCGTGCGCCCGCATCTCCGCTGCTGTCGGACCGATCGCTGTTTGTCGATCACGACGGCGAAATCCTGGGCGAGGTGCGTGCGAACTGGAACTGGCCATTCGCCAGAAGTCTGCTCGACCTGGTTGCGCCGAAGCCGGCGGAGGATCCGTTCGTCGCGGCCTGGTATCACGCCACCACCGCATTCATGTTCGCCAACGGGATGTACGGCGAGGTGAGCTCCCATCTCGCGCAAGCCGCTGACGCCGTGCCCGACGACCCGAGGGTCCTCTTCGATCGCGGTTGTTTCCTGGAGATCCAGGGTTTGCCGATCAGCCAGGTGCTCTTGAACGACACGGATCTTCTGGCGCTGAGGGCCCAGCAGATGGGCGCCCGGAATGCGAGACCGGCGCAGAGTCGGGGCGTCACGCTCGGGATCCCTCCCAAGGAGCAGGCGAACGACCGGGCGGAGGCGCTGTTCCGCCGGGCGCTGCGGGCCAATCCGTACTATGTCGAGGCGCGCGTGCGGCTTGCCCGCCTCCTGACAGTACGGAAGCGGTACGAGGAAGCGGCGGGGGAACTCGAGAAGGCGCTCGAAGGCGGGCAAGGAGGCGTCGTGACGTTCTACGCGCGGTTGTTCGCGGGGCGGGCGGCGCAATCGCTCGGACGCCTGGACGAGGCGGCTCGACACTATGAGGCGGCCCGTGCGTTATTTCCCGGCGCCCAGTCGGCGCTGCTCGCCCGGAGCCAGCTGGCGCTGCTCCAGGCCGATGTCCCGGCCGCGCTGGACCGTATCGAGCACCTGGACAAGTCCTCGTCCGCCGCCGATCCCTGGTGGAGATACCACTTTGCCGCCGGCCGCGACGTGGATGCCCTGCTCGCGGACATGTGGGGAAAAGTCTCAGTCCCCTAAAACGGCAGCATCGGCTCCTCAGGCTCGAACGGCGCCGACGGATCCTCGAGGTTGTGCACGCTGACGCCGAGCAGGCGCACGGAGCGGGCGGCGGCGTCGGTGCGCTCCAGCAGCTTGACGGCGCGCTGCGCGATGTCTTCGCCGTCGCGTGTGGCCGGCGTCTTCGAGTGGCTGCGCGTGATGGTGGTGAAGTCCGAGTAGCGGACCTTGATCGTGACCGTGCGGCAGAGCAGCTCCGTCTTGGCGAGCCAGTCCGCGGCGTCGCGCGCCATTGCGTCGATCTCCTGGCGGATCTCGTTGATGTCGGTCAGGTCCTGCGCGTAGGTGTTCTCGCTGCCCGACGACTTGGTTTCGCGGTTTGGCTCGACCTCGCGGTCGTCGATCCCGTGCGCGAGTTGACGCAGCCACTCGGTCCAGCTCCCGACCGCATCACGGAGCACCTGCTCGTCGGCCGTCCGCACGTCCACCAGTCGATCGATGCCGCGCTCGCGCAGGCGCGCCGCGGTCACCGGCCCGACCCCCCACAGCGCATCGACTGGGAGCTTCTGCAGAAAGAGCTCGACCCGCTCAGGCGCGATCACCGTCAAGCCGTCGGGTTTCCTCCACGCTGACGCGATCTTGGCCAGGAACTTGTTCGGCGCGACCCCCGCGGACGCCGTCAGGCCCGTCGCCTCGCGGATCGCCGCCTTCAGGCGCAACGCCACTGCCCTGCCCAGTGTTTCCCCCCACGCGTTCTCCGTCACGTCGAGGTATGCCTCGTCGAGCGACAGCGGCTCGACGAGCGACGTCACCGAGCGAAAGATCTCGAACACTGTTTTCGATGCCGCTTGGTACTTGTGGAAGTCGGGACGCACGATCACGAGGTGCGGACAGAGCCGAACCGCCCGCGCCATCGGGATCGCGGATCTCACGCCGAAGACGCGCGCCTCGTAGCTCGCGGCCGCGACGACGCCGCGCTTGTGGGGGTCGCCGCCGACCGCGACGGGCTTGCCGCGCAGCTCGGGATTGTCCCGCTGCTCGACCGACGCGTAGAACGCGTCCATGTCGACGTGGAGAATCCGGCGGATGGGAGGAACCTGCACGGTCTGCTAGTCTATCGCCCGACCGGACCTGAAAGCGCCCGGCCATTTCATCATTCGGAAGGGATTTCCATGTTCCGTGAAGGTGTTCTTGCAATGGCCTTGATTGCGCAAGCGCAGACCGCGCCCGAGGCGAGAGTGGCGAGCGTGCAGGTGAAAGGCACGCGTCGCTACGCGCCCGAGCAGGTGACGCGGCTGAGCGGCATCGAGATCGGGAAGCCGGCTTCGGTCGAGAAGCTCACCGCCGCCGCCAATCGGCTTGCGGCGACCGGATTGTTCGACAGCGTGCGATTCACCTACACAACCGGCCCCGGCCAGATGACGGTGACGTTTGACGTCGAAGAAGCGAAGTGGACCGTTCCCGTAATCCTCGACAACTTCGTCTGGCTGGCGGACGAGCAGTTGATTGCGGCGGTTGCGGAGGAGATGCCGTCATTTGACGGTACCGCCCCGGTGAACACCGGCGCGGCAGAGTTCCTCACGCAGGCCTTGCAGAAGGTGTTGAAGGCGCGCGGCATCCCGGGACGGGTCGACTTCTCGCTGCAGGCAGCCTTCAACGCGACGTCGACGGCGCCCAGGTACCTGTTTGCGGTGAAGGAGCCTGCACCGGCGGTCTGCGCGCTGCACGTCGCCGGCGCGTCCGCGATTCCCGAGCGCGAATTGATCGGCCAGCTCGGCACCATCGTCGGTGGGAGCTATTCGAGGCATTTCCTCTCAACCGCTGCGCAGGGGACGCTCACGGACATGTATCGGCGTAAGGGCTTCTGGCGCGCGGAGTTCAGCCCACCGGCCGCCGCCCTCGATGGCTGTCAGGGCGTGTCGGTTACGCTCACCGTGAAGGAGGGCGCCGCCTACGCATGGGATCACGCTGAGTGGTCCGGAACGAGCGTCCTTGCCGCCGAGCTCCTCAACAAGGCGATCGGCATGAAGGAGGGAGACACGGCGGACGCGACGAAGATTGAGGCAGGGCTGCGCGACGTCCACGATGCTTACGCCAAACAGGGATACATCACCGAGCGCTCGACGCATCAGCCGCGCCTGGACGACGCGGCGCACCGGGCCGTGTTTGCCATCACGGTAGACGAGGGCCCGCAGTTTCACATGGGGACACTGGAATTCATCGGCATCCGCGAGGAAGACGCGGCGATGCTGGCCAGGAAGTGGCGCTTGAAGCCGGGCGATGTGTACGACGATGCTTATGCGCGGAAATACCAGTTCGAGGAGATTCTCCCGCTGAAGACTCAGTCCGGCGCCCGTCCACGAGTGGAGACCCAATTGGACAGGGACAAGCACCTGGTGAACCTGCGGATTGTCTTCAAGTAGACATCGAGAGGGCGGGGGGATCCGGATTATGCTGCCCCAATGGGTGAGGAGCAGCCGCACGTCGAGGGCCATGACGGACTGAAATGGATCCGGGGGAGCGGCGTCTGCCGCGACTGGAACGGGATCCGCTACAAGCTCGGCATGTCAGGCAAGAACGTCGGCGCGAAGGCGCTGTCGATGAACGTCGCCATGATCCCGCCCGGCGGGATCGCGGGCGCCCACATCCACGTCGACTTCGAGGTCATGCTCTACATTCTCGAAGGACGCGTGCGGCACGCGTTCGGCGACGGCTTGACCGAGTCCGTCGATCACGCCGCCGGCGATTTCATCTTCATCGCTCCCGGCGTTCCCCACGAAGTCTTCAACCTGAGTGATATCGATCCGGTCGTCGCCGTCGTCGCGCGATCGAGCGCGGACGAATGGGACAAGATCGTGCCTTACGAGCGAGGCGCGAGGCGCGAAGCGGGAGGCGCGACGTGAAGGCGCCATGCCTCCTCCTGGCCGCCTTGGTAGTCGCTGTTTCAGGGCCGGCGGACTACCGCGCGGCGCTCGAGAAGTACCGGCACGATCGCCTGGAGGAGTTGACGGCGCCGAACGGCTGGCTCGCTGTGCGGGGGCTGTTCTGGCTGCACGATGGGGCGAATTCCGCCGGGAGCGATCCCTCTTCTGAAATCCGGCTGCCGTCACGCGCGCCGAAGCGGATCGGCGTGTTCACGCTCGCGTCCGGCGCCGTCACCTTCACTGCCGATCCCGGCGCGGAGGTGACCGCCGCGGGCAAGCCGGTCACGACCTTCGCGTTCGACGGACGCCGTGAAGAAGGGTCGGCGATCACCGCGGCCGGCGTCACGCTGTTTACGATCCGGCGCGGCGACAAGATCGGCCTCCGCATGCTCGATCCTGAGAGCCCGCGGCGACGCAGCTTTGCAGGTTTGACGTATTTTCCGGTGCGCTCGGCGTACCGCGTTCAGGCGACCTTCGTGCCCTACGAGCACGCGAAGCAGGTGCCGGTGCCGACCGTCCTCGGACAGCTCGTTTCGATGGAGAGCCCGGGCTACGTCGAGTTCAAGATCAAGGGGCGGCCGTATCGCCTCGAGCCGGTTTATGAGACGTCCAGGCACGAGGATCTGTTTTTCATTTTCAAAGATTTGACGAGCCGGACCGAGACCTACGAAGCCGGGCGGTTTCTGCACACGCCGCTCCCGCAGAACGGCACCGTCGATCTGGACTTCAACCGCGCGTATAACCCGCCATGCGCGTTTACGGAGTTCGCGACCTGCCCTCTCCCGATCAAAGAGAATCAGCTCAACGTCCGGATTCCTGCCGGCGAGCTCAGATTGCCCCACTAAGCAATGGTCGCTTGACATAGTGTAATGGTAACATTACATTATGTCAGGTATGACTGAACAAAAACTCGACCCGAACATCCGCCTGCTGAGCCAGGTGGCGGTGACGTCACTCCTCTGGGCCGGCACCTTCGTCGCCAGCAAGAGCGAGACCCTCGGACATTCCGAGAGCCTGGCGATGCGCATCGCGCTGGTCGTGATCGGCATCGGCGGCTTCCTGCCGGTGATGGCCGTCTACGCGAAGTCGATCCGGATGCAGGACGAGTTCAACCAGCGAATCCACTACATCGCGTTGTCGGTGGCGTTTGCGATCACCGGGACGGTGTCGTACGCGTGCGACCTGCTTTCGCAGGCCGGCTTCATTCCGGCGCTTCCGTCGACGGGCCTGTGGGCGCTCATGGTGGTGATCTGGTTCGTCGCGATGATCGTCACGCAGCGGTCCTACCGATGAAGAACCGGCTGCGCGTTCTGCGGGCCGAGTTCAACTGGTCGCAGATGGAGCTGGGGCTGCGCGTCGGCGTATCGCGTCAGGCGATCAACGCCATCGAGACCGGCAAGTACGACCCGAGCCTGCCGCTCGCGATGAAGCTCGCGCGGCTGTTCGACAAATCCGTGGAAGAAGTCTTTGAGCTCGAGGAGACGGACTGATGCGGTCCTTCACATACACGATTCATATCGATCGGAGCCCGGAGACAGTCTGGGCCTACATGATGGACTTCAGCCAGGCGCCGCGCTGGCGCAACCTCGTGAGGCACATCGAGGTTCTTACCCCTGGACCGCTGCGGGTCGGGTCCGAGTTGAAGATTACCTTCGACATCCAGGGCCGCCAGAAGACAGCCGTGTCAGAAGTCTGGGCGCTCGAGCCGGCGCGCCGCTTCGGCGTTCGCAACACCGAGCAGAACGTGACCGGCGTGTTCGAGTACCACCTCGAGCCGGATGGCCGCGGCAGCCGCGTGTCGTTCAGCTGCAGCATCCAGCCGCGCGGCTACATGTGGCTGCTCCTCCCGTGGCTGCTGAAGGGCAACCGCATGCGCTACACCGAGCAGTTGCCGAACCTGAAGCAGGAGGTCGAGAAGGGCTGATGACGGCTGTTCCGGGCTCGGTCGGCCCTGAGCGCCACGAGCGGATCCACCCGCGACCGGCGCGAAGTAAGATTCAGCGCGTGCCGAGATTGGTCGCCGCGCTGCTGGCCATCCTGTGCCTGCCGTCCCTCGCGTCGGCACAGCCGGGCGCTCTTGTCGTCGTTGGGGGCGGCGGTACGGGTCCGGAGATCGTCGCGAAAGCGCTGGAGCTCTCCGGCGGGAAGCACGCCATTGTCGCGGTTCTGCCACAATCTTCGGCGCTCGCCGACGCCGGTGACGACTCCGTGAAGATGTGGCTCGAGGCCGGCGCGGCCGAGGCCGCGAAGGTCATATTCGACGATCGGAGCGCCGCGGCGTCGGCCCTCCGGCGCGCGACGCTCATCTGGATGCCCGGCGGCGATCAGAACCGGTTCATGAAAGCGATCGAGGGCACCGGCCTCGCCGAGATCATCCGCGAGCGCCATCGCGCCGGCACCGTCGTCGGCGGCACGAGCGCCGGCGCCGCGGTCCTCGCGGAGGCGATGTTCACCGGCGACGCCGATTTGAAGTCGCTGACGGCCGGCGCGACGGTGATCGCCAGGGGTCTTGGCCTGTGGCCCGACGTGCTGATCGACCAGCACTTCCTGAAGCGGCAGCGCGACAATCGCCTGATCAGCGCGGTGATGGACCGTCCCACTCTCGTCGGCGTCGGCATCGACGAAGGCACCGCCGTCGTCGTCAAGGGCGGATCGTTCGAAGTGCTCGGCAAGAGCTCGGTGGTCGTCATCGACGCCCGCGGCGCGCACGTCGACAAGACGCCGCCTGGCGGACTTCTGTCCGGCCGCGACCTGAAGGTCTCGGTGCTGCACGCCGGCCAGTCCTATTCGCTGAAGTAGATCGCCCGTGGCGCCCGATCCACCCGTGGCGCCCGACCTTCAGGTCGGGCGTCGACCTCACAAGGCCGCCAGGTCCGTCTCGATCCCGTCGGCCATTCGGGTAAACGCCCGGTACGCGCGGCCCAGCGCCTTCTGGCCTTCGGTATCGATTAGATAGTGCTTGCGCCGGCGTCCGCCGCGGTGCGCCGACGGGATGCCGACGTACGAGGCGATCATCTTCTTCTTTTCGAGCCGCCCGAGCGTCATGTACACCGTGCCGGCCGACGCGTCTCTGCCGGTCCGCTCGCGAATCTCCCGGCGAATGGCCGCGCCATACGCGCCGTTGCCAAGCCGCACCAGCGCCAGCAGCACGAAGTGTTCGAACTCGCCGACGATTGGGGCGTAATAATCACTGGGTTTTATTTGACTCACATTGTTAAGTATATAAGTTAATTTTGGCTGCTATTTGTTCTTGCGCAGTCCCCCCGACCCGACCATAATCGAAATCTTTCCGGGTACGGGACCTCCGGCCCCCGTTACGAAAGGAACGCATTCATGGGCTCCGCTTCGTCGAAAGATGCCATCCGCAACATCAACGAGTATGGGACGTCGCTGCGAAACTTCCCGTCCGTCCCCCACAAGGCCAGCGAGGAATTCGGGTCGCTGACGTTCAACGAGGAAGTGCAGCGCGCGCGCCTGCCGAAGGACGTGTTCCGATCGCTCCGCCGCGCCAGCGCCCATGGCGAAGCGCTCGACCCGAACGTCGCCGACATCGTCGCCAGCGCCCTGAAGGACTGGGCCGTCGAGCACGGCGCGACCCATTACACGCACTGGTTCCAGCCGATGACCGGCATCACCGCCGAAAAGCATGATTCGTTTCTCAACCCCACGCCCGACGGCCGCGCCGTCGCGGAGTTCAACGGCAAGGAGCTCGTACGGGGCGAGCCCGATGCGTCGAGCTTTCCCTCGGGTGGCATGCGATCCACCTTCGAGGCGCGCGGCTACACTGCATGGGATCCGACCAGCCCCCCCTGGCTGCTGATGTCGTCGCACGGGGCGACGCTCGTCATCCCGACCGCATTCGTCAGCTGGACGGGCGAAGCGCTCGACAAGAAAACCCCGCTCCTGCGTTCCCAGGAAGCGCTCTCCAAGCAGGCGGTGCGCATCCTGAAGCTGTTCGGCTCGAAGGCGACGCGCGTGATGACGACGTGTGGCCCCGAGCAGGAGTACTTCCTGATCGACCGGCAGTTCTATTTCAACCGCCCGGATCTGATCAACGCGGGCCGCACGCTGTTCGGCGCGAAGCCGCCGAAGGGCCAGGAGATGGAGGACCACTACTTCGGGTCCATTCCCGATCGCGTGCTGGCGTTCATGATGGAAGCCGAGCGCGAGCTCTATAAGGTCGGCGTCCCCATCAAGACGCGCCACAACGAAGTCGCGCCGAGCCAGTACGAAGTCGCGCCGATCTTCGAGAACGCCAACGTCGCCACCGATCACCAGATGATGACGATGGAGATCCTGCGGCGGACGGCGCCGAAGTTCGGCCTGGCGTGCCTGCTGCACGAGAAGCCGTTTGCCGGCGTGAACGGCTCGGGCAAGCACCTCAACTGGAGCATGAGCGACGACCTGGGGAACAACCTGCTGAATCCCGGGGAGACGCCGCACGACAACATCCAGTTCCTGGTGTTCTGCGCCACCGTGCTGCGCGCGGTCAACAAGTTCCAGGGCCTGCTGCGGTGGAGCATCGCCAGCGCGGGCAACGATCACCGCCTCGGCGCGAATGAAGCGCCGCCGGCGATCATCTCGATCTTCCTGGGCGACATGCTCACCGACATCTTCCAGCAGATCGAGAAGGCCGGCAGCGCCAAGATGACCAAGACCGGCGGCATCATGGACATCGGCGTCAACGTCCTGCCGAAGCTGCCGCGTGATGCCGGCGACCGCAATCGCACCAGCCCGTTCGCGTTCACCGGCAACAAGTTCGAGTTCCGCGCGGTGTCGGCCAACCAGAGCATCGCGCTCCCCAATGTGGCCCTCAACGTCGCCGTCACCGAGTCGCTCGACTACGTGGCGACGGAGCTCGAAAAGGGCCTCAAGGAAGGCAAGAAGCTGCAGGAAGCGGTCAAGGTGCTGCTGACGAAGCTGATCAAGGACAACAAGCGGATCATCTTCAACGGCAACAACTACTCCGATGAATGGCAGAAGGAAGCGGCGAAGCGCGGCCTCCTGAACCACCGGACGTCGGTCGACGCCTACGGCGAGGTCATCAAGCCCGAGGTCGTGAAGGCCTTCGAGAAATACGGGGTCCTGAACGAGCGCGAAATTCACGCGCGCTACGAGGTTGCGCTCGAGCAGTACAACAAGAGCATCAACATCGAGGCGCAGTTGATGGTCCTCATGGCGAGCCGCTACATCCTGCCGGCCGGATACCGCCACCAGGAGCAGCTCGCCAACACGGTGGCGGCGGTCAAGGCGGCGGGCGCCACCGCGAAAGAGACGCGCCGCGCGCTCGACGAGATCTGCCGGCTGACCGACGAGGCCAAGCAGCGCGTCGACGCTCTGGAGAAGCTGCTGGAGCACGAAGGCAACGGCGATGCCGGAAAGCACGCGAAGTACTTCCGCGACAAAGTCATCCCGGCAATGACCGCCCTGCGCGAAGTCGGCGACGCGCTCGAAGGTGCCGTCCCGCAGGACCTGTGGCCGCTGCCGACCTACCGGGAGATGCTTTTCGTCAAATAAGCCGTTTTTTGGCGAAGGCGGGGCCAACGCGAATCAAGGAACCTCCGTCCAACTCTCTGGAACGGAGGTTCCTTTATGTTCCGCACGGTTGCGCTCGCCGGTCTCGTCGCTCTGGCCCTCGGGCCGTCCCCTGCCAGCCCATCCCAGGGGCGCGCCATCTCGCTCGAGGGCGCCGACTGCTCGCAAATCAACATGATGTTCGGCGACTATGAGGTCGGCCGCGCGGAACAGCACGCGACCGTGCCGCTCTCGGCGGGCACTCTGGAAATCCGTCCCGACTGGAACGGCGGGGTGAAGATAGAGCGCGGGACCGGCAGTTCGTATGCCATTACGGCCTGCATCGGCGCGGGCGCGCGCACGCGCGCCGAAGCGCAGGCGGCAGCCGACAACGTCCGGCTCGTGATAGACGGCAGCCGTGTCCGCGTGACCGGAACGGGCGACAGCACCAGCCGGATCCGCAGCTGGAGCGTTCAGCTGGTTGTCACCGCGCCCGATGGCTCGAACATCGACGCCGAGACCTCCAACGGCCCGATCGGCGTGTCCGGCTTTTCGGGGACGCTGACGGCAACCGCGTCGAATGGCCCGATCGCGCTCAACGACGTCACCGGTACGGTCAAGGCGCGCGCCTCCAACGGCCCGATCACCGTCGACGGCGGACGGGGCGAGTTCAACGTCGAAACGGCGAATGGGCCGATCCAGGTGCGCTTGTCCGGCCGCCGGTGGGACGGCCACCTCGATGCGCGGGCGGCCAACGGTCCGCTCACCGTCAGCGTGCCCGCCGGCTACCAGTCGGGCGTCGAGATCACCTCGTCCTTTCACTCGCCCTGGAGCTGCCGCGCGGAAGCATGCCGCACGGGCTCTCGCGACTGGGACGATCGGATGCGCAGCCTCCGCATCGGCGTCGATCCCGTTGTCGTGAAGCTCTCGACTGTCAACGGTCCCGTCACCGTCAACGAACGCTAACTACAGGGTCGTCTCAGGAGTCCGCCGAGACAGACTTCATCCTCACCCGCTCTCCGGACATGGCGAGCCGCCGCGGTTCACACACGTTCGGCGGCGAAGCCTGGACGAAGCTCGCGCGAAGCGCGAGCGAAGTCTGGCTCAACGATTGCAATCTCCACCCGGGGAGGGCAATCGATGGGCTTGTCACTGAAGCCGGAACACCTGCGCCGCTACCGCGACATGGCGGTACTGCTGCTGAAATACGGGCGTTCCGACATGATCTTCAATGCCGGCATCGGCATGGACGAGCCGGATCCGGAAGATTCCAACGAGGCGGCCAACGGCGCGGAACTCGCCAACGATCTGGAAGCGCTCGGCCCGACGTTCGTCAAGGTGGGCCAGCTGCTGTCCACCCGCGCCGATCTCCTTCCTCCCGAAACACTCCGTTCACTCTCGCGGCTGCAGGACGACGTCGCGCCATTTCCGTTCGAAGACGTCGAGCGGATCGTGACCGAGGAGCTCGGGGTCCGGATCTCCAAGGCGTTCTCCCGCTTCGATGCCGAGCCGATCGCCGCCGCGTCGCTCGGCCAGGTGCACAGGGCCGCGTTGCGCGACGGCCGTGAAGTCGCGATCAAGATTCAGCGTCCCGACATCCGCGAGCTCGTGCTCAAGGACATGGCGACGATGGGCGAGGTCGCGGAGTTTCTCGACAGCCATACCGAGACGGGACGCCGGATCGGGCTGAAGCGCATGGTCGAGGAACTGAAGCGGTCGCTGCTCCACGAGCTCGATTATCGTCTCGAAGCGCAGAACATGGTCGCAATCGGCCGCAACCTCGCCAGGTTCGAGCGCATCGTCGTGCCGCAGCCGATCCAGGGCTATTCGACGGCGCGGGTCCTGACGATGGCCTACATCAGCGGCCAGAAGATCACGGCGGTCAGTCCGCTGGTGCTCGCGGAATCGGGTTCGCGCGAGCTGGCTGAGGAGCTGTTCCGCGCGTACCTGCACCAGGTCATCCTCGACGGCCTGTTTCACGCCGACCCGCATCCGGGCAATGTGCTGCTGACCGACGACAAGCGCATCGCGCTGCTGGATCTCGGTATGGTCAGCCGGCTCTCGCCCGATCGGCAGGAGGAGATCCTGCAGTTCCTGCTGGCAGTCGCCGACGACCGCACGGAACAGGCCGCGGATCTCGCGCTGCGCATGGGCGAGCGGCTCGAGGGTTTCGACGAGACGGCATTCCGGCAGCGCGTCATCGACGTGCTCGTGCGCAGCCGCGACTCGCGCATCGGCGAGATGCCTGCGGGCAGACTGATGCTCGCCGTCGCCCACTCCGCGGTGGGTGCGGGCGTCCGGCTGCCGAACGAGCTCACGCTGCTCGGCAAGACGCTCCTGAACCTCGACGAAGTCGGCCGCACGCTGGCGCCCGACTTCGACGTCGAAGCCTCCATCCGACGAAACGCCGAGGAGCTGATGATGGAGCGCATGCGGCGCAGCATCACGCCGTCGGCCGGCTTCGCCGCGCTGCTCGACGCGAAGAACTTCGCGGAGCGGCTGCCGGGGCGCATCAACCGGATTCTCGACTCACTGGCGAACCAGGAGCTCAAGGTGAAGGTCGAGCTGATCGATGAGGGGTCGGTGCTCGAGGGCCTTCAGAAGGTCGCCAACCGGATCACACTCGGTCTCATCCTCGCGGCGATGATCATCGGGGCCGCCATGCTGATGCGGGTCGAAACGAGCTTCCGCATTCTCGGGTACCCGGGTCTGGCGATGCTGTTCTTCCTCGGCGCCGCGTTCGGCGCGTCATGGATGGCGTTCGGAATTCTGCGCGGCGATCAGCATCACACGCGCCGTCCGACCTAGACTGGAGCATGATCCTCGCTCCTTTCCTGCTGTCGGCGGCGCTTGCGCAAACCGCCGCGGCACCGCCCCAGACACGCCGGCGCGGGTACGTTCAGGCCCTCCTCCTCGCGTCCTACCATCCGGCGGCCTCGGACAGCTACCACCGGGAATCGCCGAACCTTCACGGCACCGCACCCGCAGTGAGCGTATCCGCGGGCGGCTTCCTGTCACCGTCGCTCGGGCTGGAAGGTGAGTTCGTTTACGGCCGGACGGTGTCGGCGCCGCAGCGGTTCAGCTACTTTTCATCGGAGGATTACCTCGCGGGCAGCCGCGATCTGCTGTTCAACGAACTGCTTCGTTATCGGCCGGGCGGCCGCGCGCCCGTGGAGATCGCCGTGGGCGGCGGCTATGCGCTCACGACAGTGAGCGAAAAATCGATCGTGTCCGTATCGGGAAATCCGGCAACAGTCTCGCACCCGCCCGATCGATCCCGGCGGCAGCACGCGCCCACCCTCACCGCCGGCGTTGACGGTACCGTTCGGATCTCCAGGCGGGCATCGTTCACGCCGGGTTTCCGGTTTCGATGGATTCACCGCCCCGACGCGCGCTACGGCGAAACGCACGGTATCGCCAGGTATGCCTTCGAGCTCGGCGCCGGCATCCGGTTCTGGTGAATCTAGAACGTCAAGCGTCCATCGCCGACGCGCACGCTGCGTCCGCCGACGCGGACGCGAGTGACGTCCTCGCCCTTCGCGTCGATCGAGATGTAGATGCGGCTGGGGCGCAGCATCCGTACGCCTTGGAGGCTGACGACGCGCGCGAGCCGCTCACGCGGAACGAGGCGGTACTTGAACAGGTAACAGCCGAGCGGACCGCTGGCGCCGCCGGTCGCGGGGTCTTCGGCGATGCCGAAGCCGGGGGCCAGCATGCGGCTGTACACAGCTTCGCCGCCGGTAGACCCGCCGGCGTCCGTCGTGAACAGGAAGAACGGCAGTTCCTCGATTCCGGCGCCTTTGCACGCCGCGGCGTAAGCGTTGCGATCGACCGAGACGTTATCGACCGACCCTCTCGATGAGAGCGCGGCAAAGAGGAAGGGCACGCCGCACGACACGACCTGAATCGGGGAGCTTGCGAGATCACTCTCCGCAATGCCTATTGCGCGCGAAAAGCCCGCTCGATCCCTTACTTCCGCGCCGAAGACCGGGTTCTTCTGCGTCATCCACGCGAAATCGAGCGCGTCACCCTTCCATTCCATCGAGACCGGCGTCGGCCCGACGCCGAGCCCGAACACGAAGTCCTTCTGCCCACGTTCGATCACCCCCTCTGCCGCCAGCGCGAACGTGCTGCCGATGGTGGGGTGCCCCGCCATGGGGAGCTCTTCCCCCGGGGTGAAGATTCGCATGCGCACGTTCGTGCCCGGCGCCTCGGACGGGAAGATGAACGTGCACTCGGAGAAGTTCATCTCGCGGGTGATGGTCTGCATCTCCTCTGTCGAGAGGCCGGCCGGATCCGGGAACACGGCGAGCTGATTGCCCTCGAAGGGGGAGGCGGTGAAGACGTCGTAGTGGAGGTAGCGGTAGGTGCGCATCGTCATTGCAGATTGACGATTGTAGATGGAAGATTCACGGACTGGCGATTGCCAATTGCCGATTGGTGCGCGCGGAACGCACGGTCCGGCGATGGCGATGCGTTATCCTTACAGTTAGATGGCGAAGCGGAAGCAAAAGCCCGGATCACTTTTCGACGGCCCGGATGAACTCGAACCCCCTCAGGGTCCCACTGACGAGCACGTCGCGCTCCACGAAGCCGCGCAGACCCGATATCTCAATTACGCGCTCTCGGTCATCACGTCCCGGGCCCTGCCGGACGTCCGCGACGGGCTGAAGCCCGTCCAGCGCCGCATCCTGTTCACGATGTGGCAGCAGAATCTGACCGCCGACGTGAAGCACCGCAAGTGCGCGAAGGTCGTCGGCGACGTCATGGGGAGCTATCACCCCCACGGCGACCTGGCCCTCTACGAAACGCTCGTTCGGATGGCGCAGCCGTTTTCGCTGCGCTATCCCCTCGTCGACGGCTCCGGCAATTTCGGATCGCTCGACGGCGACAGCGCGGCCGCGATGCGCTACACCGAGTGCCGCCTGGCCCGGCTGTCGGACGAGCTCCTCTCGGAAATCGATCAGTCGACGGTCCCGTTCCGACCGAACTACGACGGCACCAAGACCGAGCCGGTCGTCCTTCCGTCGCGCATCCCGAATCTGCTGATCAACGGCGCGACGGGGATCGCCGTCGGCATGGCGACGAACATCCCGCCGCACAACCTGACGGAGGTCTGCACGGCGCTCATCAAGCTGCTCGACAACCCCGATCTGACCAGCGTGCAGCTGTGCCGGTACATCAAAGGGCCCGACTTTCCGACGGGCGGGGAGATGCTGAATTCTCCGGACGAGCTGAAGCAGATTTACAAGAGCGGCTCCGGCGCGATACGTCTTCGCGCGACGTGGGAAATGGGGCCCGAGACCCGGGCGTCGAAGACGATCTACATCACCAGCGTGCCGTACACCGCCAACAAGTCCACGCTCGTCGAGCGGATTGCCGACGTCGCGCTCAGCCGCAAGCTGCCGCCGCTGCTCGACGTCCGCGACCTGTCGACCGACGATGTGAGGATTGCGATCGAGCTGAAGAAGGACGCCGACGAGAAGATGGTGATGGCGTACTTGTTCAAACACACGCCGCTGCAGACGAACTTCCCGGTCAATCTGACGAGCCTCGTGCCGACCGAGGGCAATCCCGAGGTCGGCCGGCCGGAGCGTCTGGATCTCCACCAGATGCTCTTCTACTTCCTCCATTTCCGGCTGGACGTCGTCACCAGGCGCCTCGAGCACGAGCTCGATTCTCTGCGGAAGCGCATCCACATCCTCGAAGGCTTCGAGAAGGTCTTCGACGCGCTCGACGAGATCCTGAAGATCGTCCGGAAGTCCGAGGGCAAGGCGGACGCGGCGCAGCAGATCATCAAGCGCTTTGCGCTCGACGCGGATCAGACCGACGCCATCCTGGAGCTGAAACTGTACCGGCTCGCGCGCCTGGAGATTCTCGTCATCCGCAAGGAAGCCGAAGAGAAGCGGAAGCGCGCGCGACAGATCGGCGGGCTCCTGAAGAGCGAGGAGGCGCGCTGGGGTATCGTGCGCGAGGAACTGGAGCACATCCAGAAGCAATACGGCGACGCGCGCCGGACGAAGATCTCGAGCGACGAGGGGGAGTCGGAATACTCCGCCGAGGACTTTATCGTCGAAGAGGACAACGTCGTGATCGTCTCGCGCGACGGCTGGGTGAAGCGGCAGAAGGAAGTGAAGGACATCGCGACCACTCGGCTCCGCGAAGGCGACGTGGTGCTGGCGGTCGCCCAGGGCAGCACGCGCGCAACAGTGGTGTTCTTCAGCAACTTCGGCGTCGCCTACAGCGTCCGCATCGCCGACGTCCCGGCATCGACTGGCTACGGCGAGCCGATTCAGCGGCTCTTCAAACTGAAGGACGGCGAACGGATCGTCGCGGCCTTCAGCCTCGACCCGCGTGTTGCGGGAGCGATCGCCGCCATCCGCAGGCCGGGGTCCTCAGACCCAGGCGAACCGAAGGTGCACGCCGTCGCCGTCACGAGCGACGGGTACAGCCTGCGGTTCTCGTTCGAGCCTTTCGTCGAGCCGAGCACCCGTTCCGGCCGGCGCTACGCGCGCACGGCCGAAGGGGCCGACATCGTCGGCGTCTCCCGGCTCACGGGCGGGGAGATCCTGATCGCCGCGACCCGACAGGCGCGAGCCATTCTCACCAAGGCGGAGGAAGTGAACTTCCTGTCCGGCCCTGGCCGCGGCGTCATCCTCATCAAGCTGGACAAAAAGACAGACCGCGTCCTCGGGTTCATCGCCTCCTCCGGCGATCGCGATCTCATGACCGTCGAGACGACCCGGGGGGCCGAGCAGACGATCAGCACCGCGAAGTACGAGGTCACCGGCCGCGGCGGCAAGGGCCGGGAGCTGCTCCAGCGCGGCCAGTTCACGAAGGTCGTTCCGGTCGTCCCGGATGCGCCGCCCCCGCTTTCTTGAGAGGTGCCGGTCGCTCGCGTTCGTCGTGCTCCGGATCAAGCCGGCGA
>Ga0310810_10003416_pt1 | contig 17288 bp, 17 predicted proteins | sample NCmetagenome_FD_207641 | JGI IMG/M metagenome (GOLD analysis project Ga0310810, IMG submission 207641) | Soil microbial communities from experimental microcosm in Duke University, North Carolina, United States - NC | ecosystem: Engineered > Artificial ecosystem > Soil microcosm > Unclassified ... | reverse complement strand
ACGGCGGTGGCCAGCCGGACGCGTACTCGAGCGTCGCGAAGAAGCTGGACGAGAAATACGCGCCGAAGGGCATCCACGTCTATTTCTGCGACCAGGTGTACAAGAAGGCGCAGGACGACTTCGACGATTGGCTCGTGAAGAACGGCTACCCGCGCAGCTCGCACGCCGGCATTCCCGACACGTCGACGATGCTGTACCTCGGCGGCGACAAAGGGTGGGTGCGCAAGGAACTGATTCCGACCGCCGAGGGCGATCCGGTGCCGCCTCCCGGCCAGCGCGGCCGCGGCCAGGCCGATCCGAACGCGCCGCCGCGCAAAAACAACGGCATCAGCGGCGACGCGCGACGCTCGACCGCCGCGCTCGGCAAGAAAGCCTTCGACATCAAGATCGACTACGCCGTGAAGCAGATCCAGGGCTTCCTCGCGAATCAGCCGAAGTCGACTGCGCAGTAAGAGGGCCGGGGGCAGGCCCATCCTGCCCGTTGCTGCGATAAGCTCAAGCCATGGAGATTGGACCGTCGCCCCTCAATCAGCTGCTCCGCGATCGCAGCCTGCGTCTCGCAACGGGTCTCGCGGTCGCCGTGGCGATACCCGTGGCGGTCCTCTTCTACTTCCAGTTCCGTTCGATTTCCGCCCTGAGCCGCTCGTCGGCCGTCATCCTGCGGCAGCTGTCGCAGGAAACGGCCGGCGGCGTCGCGCAGAGCCTGCAGGACGCGCTGCGCGCGCCGTACATCAGCGTGCTGCTGCGCGTCCCGCAGTCGCAGACCGAGCCGCTCGATCTCGGGTTGATCGCGCCAACGCTCGAGCACGGCCTCGAGAACGAAGCGTACGTCGACCGGTTCTACGTGTGGTCGGACGAAACGAGCACCCACAAGGACGAGGTGCTCGCCTACGACCGTCGCTCGCACGGCTTCACCACGAACGTGCCCGAGGGCCCGCTGATGGTGAAGCGGTTTCACGAGCTCGCGCCGCAGAAGCACGCGATTTCGGTGTTCGAGGCGACCATCGACGGGCGCCGGACCTACTTCCAGGGGCAGCTGCGGTTCCGGTTCCCGGCGCGCGACAAGCTCACGAGCTTCGTGGCGCTCCGCGTCGACGCCGAGAACCTGCGCCGCCAGTTTCTCCCGGCGTTCCTGACGGCGCGGCTCAACACCGTCGAGGGACCGACGAACCTGCCGCGCCTCGGCGTGACGATCCTCGACAACGACGGCAGCGTGCTGTTCCCCGCCGGCGCGACGGCGCCGACGCATTTCATCGACGAGCGCACGTTTCCGCTCGTTTTCTTCGAGCCGGATCTGACGCCGCTCATCGCGCCGGAACACCACCAGCCGGAGATGTGGCGTCTCCGCACGAGCTACGCGAACCAGACGATTCCCGAGATCACGGCGGCGCGCGAGCGGCCCCAGCGCGCGCTGATGTGGATGCTCGCCGGCCTCATGGCGCTCGGCGTCTTCTTCGTCGCGCGCGCGGCCGCGCGCGAGGTGCGCGTCGCGGAGATGAAGTCGAACTTCGTCTCGAGCGTGTCTCACGATCTGAAGACCCCGCTCGCGCTCATCCAGTTGTTCGCTGAAACGCTGGAGCTCGGGCGGCTCAAGAGCACCGAGCGGGCGCAGGAGTACTACCGCATCATCAACAGCGAAGCGCGCAAGCTGACGCGGCTGATCAACAACCTGCTCGACTTCTCGAAGATCGAGGCGGGGCTGCGACACTACAAGCGCGAGCCGGTGAATCTGACCGAGCTGACGCGGCACGTGCTGCAGTCGCTCGACAGCCAGTTCCGGCATAACCAGTACGTCGTCCGCTCCGAGCTCGACGGCGACGTGCCGGTCCTGCTCGATCAGGAGGCCGCCGAGCAGGCGCTCGAGAACCTGCTGTCGAACGCGATGAAGTATTCGCCCGACAACCGGGAGATCGTCGTCCGCGTGGAGCGGGCGGGCGGCTACGGCGTCGTGCGCGTGATCGACCGCGGCATCGGCATCGCGCCGCGGCTGCAGCGCAGGATCTTCCGCAAGTTCTACCGCGTGCAGAGCGACGCGGGCACGGGACCCCAGGGCACGGGCCTCGGTCTGGCTATCGTCGATCACGTCATGCAGGGCCACGGCGGCTTCGTCCGCGTCGAAAGTGAGCCGGGGCTCGGCAGCACCTTCACATTGCACTTCCCGCTTCACGCAGGAGAGAGCCACGGTGACGAAACGGATTCTGGTGATCGAGGACGAACCGCAGATGTTGCTCGGTCTGCGTGACAACCTCGAGCTCGAAGGCTACGAGGTCGTCACGGCGTCGGACGGAGAAGAGGGCCTCGCCAAGGTGATTTCGACCGCGCCGGACCTCGTCATCCTCGACGTCACGCTGCCGCGCAAGAACGGCTTCGAGGTGTGCCGCGAGCTGCGCGCCCGCGCGAACCCGACGCCCGTCGTCATGCTCACGGCACGATCGCAGGAAACCGAGAAAGTGCTGGGGCTCGAGCTTGGCGCCGACGACTACGTGACGAAGCCGTTCAGCATCACGGAGCTGCTCGCGCGCGTCCGCGCGGTCATGCGGCGCACCAGCGGGCGCGCGTCGGGGCTCGAGACGTGCCGGATCGGCGACATCGAGATCAATTTCCGGACGCACCAGGCGCACCGCAACGGCCAGCGGATCGAATTCACCGCGCGCGAATTCGATCTCTTGCGCTACCTCGTCGCGCACACCGGCCAGGTGGTCACGCGCGAGCAGATCCTCAATCAGGTCTGGGGCTACGAAGAATCGCCGACGACGAGAACGATCGACAACTTCGTGGCGAAGCTGCGCCAGAAGATCGAGACCTCGCCGCACGAACCGGAGCACATCCTCACGGTCCACGGCGCGGGCTACAAGTTCGTCGGCTGAACCCTGACGTTCGACGTTCGGGCGGCTTCGCTGACGTTCGGGGTGGCTTCGCCGCCGTTCGGGTGGCTGCGCCGGACGTTCGTCGAACGTCGCACGACGCGAACTCTCCACGAACGGTCAGCGAAGAAACCCGAACGACGAGCGGCAGACGGCTCTACGTCTTTGGCACGAGCCGGAGAATCTTGCCGGTGTTGCCGTCGGTGAGGACGTACAGCGCGCCGTCGGGGCCTTCGGCGACGCCGCGGATGCGCGTGTTCAGGTCCGTCAGTAGCCGCTCTTCCGCGACCACGCGATCGTCTTTGAGCACGAGGCGCACGACCGCCCGACCGACGAGGGTCGCGACGAACAGATCGCCCTGCCACGCGGGGAATCGCGAGCCGCCGTAGAAGCCGATCCCGGCGGGCGCGATGTCCGGCGTCCAGAAGTACACTGGCTGCTCCATCCCCTCCTGCGCCGTCTTGTCGCGGTTGATCGGCTTGCCCGTGTACTCGCGGCCGTAGCCGATCACCGGGAAGCCGTAGTTCTTTCCCTTCTCGACGCGGTTGATCTCGTCGCCGCCGCGCGGCCCGTGCTCGCTCGTCCACAACGCGCCGGTCCGCGGATGAATCGCGATGCCCTGGATGTCGCGGAAGCCGAGCGCGTAGATTTCCGTGTGCGCGCCGGCGCGGCCGGCGAACGGGTTGTCTTTCGGAATCGAGCCGTCGGCGTTGATGCGCAGCACCTTGCCCATGTTCGAGTCGAGCTGCTGCGGCTGCGGCCAGTCGACGGCGTTGATGCCGAGGCCTGAAGGAATCGTCGACGTGATGAGCAGCGTGCCGTCTGGCGCCTGAATCAGACGCCCGCCCGTGCCTTCGGCATTCAGCAGGACCTTCACGGACTCGAGACGTTTGTCGTCGCGCGAGAGCGTCGCCTTCGCGACGAGGAGCACGCCGGGACTGCGCGGCAACGCGGCCTCGTTCGCTCCGTCCGGCAGCACGGTGTACGTCAGATAGATCGCGCGGTTCGTGGCGAACGCGCGATCCGCGCGGACCTCGAACAGCCCCTGCCCGTGCGCCCACAGATTCGCGGGCAGCCCGTCGAGCGGCGCTGACACCGCGCCGTCCTTCGCGACGATCTTGATCCGGCCCGGCCGCTCGCCGACGAGGATGCGGCCGTCGGGCAGAAAGCTGAAACAGAACGCCGCGGAAATTCCCTCGGCGACCGTCTCGACGGTATATGCGGCGGTTTTCGCCGGATGCGGCGCGCGCGTCTGCCCGAGCCATGCGGGAATCGGCGCGTAGCCGTCCGGCGCGGCGCTACCCGCTTCGGCCGGCGGCGGGCCGGGCGGCGGCGCCGGCGGACGAGGCACCGGCTTCACCATTTGCGCAGCCACGAGGATTCCCGTTGCCAGCGTGACAGCGAGAACGAAGAACGGCAGCGAAGCCCGCCGAACGTTCAGCGAAGGAACCCGAACGACCAGCGAAGCCACTCGAACGATCAGCGAAGGCCCCCGAACGGCAGTTGTGTTATTTGTCGAGCGCCGCGATGTCGAAGCTCGCGCTTTCGACGGCGAACGACTTGAGCTTCGTGCCTTGCGGAACCCGGTAGATGAACTGGCAGGAATACTCCGGCACCGACCCGACGTCGACGAACTGCACCGACGTGTTGTAGACCTTGTCGTCGGTGGCGGTGGCGGTCGGCCGCTTCAGCATCACCGGCTTGAAGTCCGGCATCACTTTGAAGTTCACCGTCACGACGGCGAGCTCGTCGCCGGGACGCTGCACGGCGTTGACCGTGTTCGTCCCGGGCGGACAATCGCGCAGCGACGCCTTCTCCATGCGCTCGACCTTCGCGACCGAGACCTGAAGGCCGTTGACCGTCTTGCTGGCGGCCTGCCCCATGAGGACGACCGCCAGCAGGCACGATGCAGCAAGACCCGCGATAACGTTTCGAATCACGACCAATCCCTAACCGCTAACCCCTGATCCCTGCTCTAGAGAGGATTGTCCGGACGCGCCAGCGTGCGCCACATATGCGCGCTCGAGCTGTTGTCGTAGCCGAGGCCTTCCTTCGGCTGCTTGAAATGGCGGCCGATGATGTCCTCGAACGGTTCGATCGACACCTTCGCGTTCGGATCGAATGCGTACAGATCGTTGACCGTCACCAGCCGTGGCTCCATGTACCACTTGTGGTTCTTCAACATCTTGTACGTGTCCTGGATGTACTGCGGCGGCTGATAGTCGTGGCCGAAGATCCGGTAGTACTGGTCCGGATACTCGTAGCCCGCCTGCTCGTCGGGGAAGAAGCGGAGCGTCTGATGATAGCGGATTGCGAACGCGCTCTTCTCCGGAATGTACGGCTCGAACAGCTGCGCGCCCCACCAGCCGTGATCCGGCTTGATGAGCGAGAGGACGCAGTCGTGCAGCAGGCACGCGAGGATCACTTCCTCGGTCATCCCCGTCTTCATCGCGCGCGTCGCGCTCTGCAGCACGTGATTGGCCGGCGCGAAGCGAAGCTCGAAGAAGTCCTTGAGCGTCGGCTTGTCGGGCATCGGCGTGATCTTCTTCACGTTCTGCCCGCGCTGACCGGTGAACACCGACCCCGTGCCGCGCCGGAAGGGCCGCGTTTCGATCTGCGCTTCGATTTCGGCGACGGTCGGGAATTTCTCCTGACCTCCCTGACTGGCGGCGACCTGCTCGTCGAGCTGATCTTCCATGTAGTGCTCGAGCGCGTCGGCTTTGGCCTCGTGGCTCATGGCGGCGACAGCGGCGGCCCCGCCGATACTCGCAATGAATGCTCTGCGATCGACTTCCATCGGTCCCTCCTGTACAGGACAGGTGGATTCTGCGCCGATTGGTCCGGGAGTTCAACGCTAAAAGCTGTCCGATTCCTCCAGCGGGGCAGCGCGCGAATTGTCACGGGTTGTAACGATCCGAAACAAGACGCCCACGGTAAGCTGTTCCGAAGCGAGGTTCCTGATGCTGACCGTCCTGGCCGCCGCCGCATTTGCGATCACCAGCACCGCATTCGCCAACGATGCCAATATCCCGTCGAAATTCACGTGCGACGCCGGGCAAACGAATCCGTCGCCCGCGCTGGCATGGACCGACGCGCCCGCGGGGACGAAGTCGTTCGCGCTCATCATGCACGACCCGGACGCGCCCCTCGCCGGCGGCTTCACGCACTGGGTGCTCTTCGACGTCCCGGCGACAACGACGGCGCTGCCGGAGGGATTTCAGGCCGGCTCGGTCGGCGTGTCGGGCAACAGCGGCTTCCGCCGCGCAGGCTATGGCGGTCCATGCCCGCCGACCGGCGTGCACCACTATCACTTCATGTTGTCCGCGCTCGACGTCCCGACGCTCGGACTGCCGGCAGGTGCAACCAAGGCAGATGTCGAGAAGGCGATGCAGGGACACGTCCTGGGCACGGCGGAGCTCGTCGGCCTTTATCAGAGACAGCCAAAGTAGCGCGATCGCGCCTCGCCGTTCGGTCCGGCCCGTATTGACGTTGTTTCAGGTATGGCTGCCGGCGTCGACTGGCACACGCCGGACCGAATGGTGCGGGTGTATGCTCCTGGCGTTCCCCCGACCATGCCTGATGCTCCGCGTCATCTCGTTGGCGCCTACGAGGTGCTGGAGCGCCTGGGCAAGGGCGGAATGGGCGAGGTGTTTCGCGCGCGCGACATCCGCCTCGATCGCATCGTCGCCATCAAGTTCGTTTCGCCTCACCTGAAAGACGACAGGATTGCGACCGAGCGTCTCGCCCGCGAAGCGCGCCTCGCGTCCGCTCTGAATCATCCCGGCATCGTCACGGTGCACGACGTCGGATACGACGACGGGCAGCCGTTCGTCGTCATGGAGTTCATCGGGGGCCGGTCGCTGGCGTCGAGGCTCGGCGACGGCCCCTTGCGTCCGCGCGAGGCGCTGGAGATTGCCGCGCAAGTCGCCGACGCGCTGGCCGCGGCGCATGACGCCGGCATCGTGCATCGGGACCTGAAGCCGCAGAACATCATGCTGACGACCGATCACCGCGTGAAGGTGGTCGATTTCGGGTTGAGCAAGCTCGCCATCGACGCGCCGGCGGACGACCACGACACGATGGAGCACCAGGCGCTCACGGCCGAGCGTACGCTCCTCGGCACGGCCGGATACATGTCGCCGGAACAAGTCGCGGGCCAGGCCGCCGATGCGCGCGCGGACCAGTTTGCGCTCGGCGCGATTCTGTACGAGATGCTGACGGGCCGCCGCGCGTTCCGCCGCGATACGGTCGTCCAGACACTGGCGTCGATCCTCGACGACGAGCCGGAACCGCTGGCTACGCGCTGTCCGGCGTTGCCCGCGCACGTCGACACGATCGTGTCGCGCTGTCTCGCAAAGCGGCCCGAAGGCCGTTACGCCTCGACGCGCGATCTGGCGCGCGACCTGCGAGATGCGCTGCAGACGAATACCGCGAGCGTCACGCTCGAACTGCCGGTGCTCTCGAGGCGTCGAGCCTTCCGTCGCGCATGGGCGTCGGCGGCGGGCGCGATTGTCCTCGCGGCGATCGCGGCCGCGGCGTACGTGTGGCCTCACCAGCCGCCGCGCACCGAAGCGCCTGTGGCGGCGACGCTGCGGCAGATCGCAGTACTCCCGTTCGTGAACGTGACGAAGGACGCGCTCGATCAGGTGTTCGCAGACGGTCTGGTCGAGACGCTGTCGAGCCGCCTCACGCAGCTCGAACGTTTCCATCGGTCGCTGCGCGTCGTCCCCGCGAGCGAAATGCGCGGGCAGCGGGTCGAGAGCGCGGGCGACGCTCGGCGTGCGTTCGGCGCGACGCTCGCGATCAGCGGATCGATTCAACGGAGCGAGGGATCGGTGCGGCTGACGCTCAATCTCATCGACGCGCTGCAGCTCGTGCAGGTCGGATCGCGCACGATCGAACTTTCCGCCGGACGCGCAAAGGACCTCGAGGCGACGGTCGTCGATACGGTGACGGCGCTGCTCGACCTGCAGCTCGCGCCCGACGCGCGTCAGGCACTGACCGCCGGAGGCACCGTCTCGCCAGAGGCGTACGCGTCGTTCGTCCAGGGGCGCGGCTTCCTCCAGCGGTTCGATCGCGGCGCCGATAATGTGGACCGCGCGGTCGAGAGCTTTACCCGGGCGGTGGGCGCCGATCCGCGCTACGCACTCGCGCTCGCGGCGCTTGGCGAAGCCTACTGGCGCAAGTACGAGCTCGATCGACAGGGGCGGTGGATCGATCGCGCGGTCGAGCACTGCGAAGCCGCGCTCAAGATCGACAGCCGGCTCGCACCAGTGCATGTGACGATGGCGCTCATCGCGCGGGGGCGCGGCCGGTACGAGGAAGCGATGGTCGACGCGCAGCGCGCCGCGGAGCTCGACCCCACCAGCAGCGACGCCTACCGCGAGCTGGCGCGCGCGTACGACGCGATGAACCGCCCGGCCGACGCGGAAGCGACTTACCGCAAGGCGACGGACGCCCGGCCCGACGACTGGCTGGCGTACAACGCGCTCGGCTCGTTTCTGCTTTCGAAGGGACGCGCGGCGGACGCCGCGGCGGCATATCGCCGCATGATGGAGCTCACGCCCGACAATACGCGCGCGTACAACAATCTCGGGGCCGCCTACTTCCGCATGGGCCGCGGCGCGGACGCCGCCGCGATGTGGGAGCATTCGGTGTCCATCCGTCCGACCTACTCCGCCGAATCGAATCTCGGGAGCTACTACTACTCGCGCCAGCGGTACAGCGACGCCGCGCGGGCGTTCGAGCGTGCGGTGGAGCTGGCACCGAACGATCGCCGCGTCCGCCGCAACCTGGCCGCGGCGCTGTATTGGGCGCCCGGCGAGCGAAACAAGGCCGCCGCGGCATACGAGAAGGCCGTGCAGCTCGGCGAGGAAGAGCGGAAGGTCAATCCGCGCCAGCCGGCGCTGCTCGCCGAACTGGCCGACGCGTATTCGATGCTCGAGCGCCGCGCCGAGGCGCGGGCGGCCGCCGCCGCCGTCGAGCGGCTCGGCACCGACGACGCCGAGGCGTTGTTCACGGTCGCGAGTGCGTACGAACAGATCGGCGAGCGCGGCCTCGCGCTCGAATGGCTCGAGAAAGCGCTCACGGCTGGATATTCACGCGAGTCGGTCGAGCGGTCGCCCGGCCTCGCAGAGTTGAGGAAGGACGAACGCTACGTTCGTCTCGTCCGCGGCAACCGTTAAACGAGGAGTCGACCGATGGCGAAGAAGCGAATCACGATCTCGGATCGAGGCGGCGAACTGGTCGCCGATCCGCCGACCTTGGAGTGTACAGGCGGCGACACCGTGCGAATCCTGAACAACACCGACGAAGATGTCGTCTGGATCCTGAGCGATGCCACCATCTTCGGCGCCACCGTCACAGACACCATCCTGGCCCACAAGGCCACGAATCCCCCGAAGAACGCGAGTACGACCGCAGGGATTTTCTTCTCCTCGTACCTCGTGATCGGCACCAAGAGCGGGCGGAAGGCCAAGGGGAATTCCGATCCCGTCATCATCGTCGAGAACTGAGACGTCTCATTTCAACTCGACGACGACCAATTCAATCGTCTTGTTGGTGTCGTTGACGTCCTTGTGCGTCTCGCCCGGCGGCATGGGTGCGAACCAGTAAGACTTCCCGGTTTCGTACTTCGTCACAGTCACCTTGCCGTCGGGCGTAATCGTCTTCAGATCCCCGCCCACGATCGCGACGATCGATCGGTACCGGTCGTGCCGGTGCAGCGTGGACTCGGTGTGCGGTGGGATGACGCTCTTCCACGACACGGCGCGATCGTTCTCGAACTGCGGTACACGCTGCATTTCGGCGCGCGGCGCTTGCAGCGTCAAAATGGCGGCGACAGCGAGACGCCACGTCATCGGACCTTCTCCTCGAGCCCGAGCAGCCTTGCGGCGCTCCGCCAGCGAATGCCTTCGCGCTCGTCGTCGGACACTGGCAGCTTCGCGATCGCGTCGAGCATCGACGGAATGCTGCCGATCTGGTGTGGGTAATCGCTGCCGGCGAGCACGTGGTCGGCGCCGGCGAAGTCGATGGCCAGCTTCAGCGCGCCCTGATTGAAGTTGACGGTGTCGAAGTAGAAGTCCTTCAAGTACGTGCTCGGCGGCCGATCGATGTGCTCGCGGCAGTCCTTGAATGCGTGGAAGCCGCGATCCAGCCGCTCGGCCAGATATGGGATCGCTCCGCCGAGGTGGCAGAGCGCCCACCGGATCCGCGGGAACCGCTCCGGCACGCCGTTGAACACCAGCGATGCGGCTGCGAGCGTCGTGTCGAACAGGAATCCGACGAGCGGCATGAGCCAGAATTCCTGCATCATGTCGACGTTCACCGGGCTCTCCGGATGAATATAGAGCACGGCGCCGATGTCGTTCGCCGCTTCGTAGATCGGCCAGAAGCGCCGGTCGCTCAGCGCCACGCCGTTGATGTTGCTGAACAGCATCGCGCCCCGCATGCCGAGCTCGCCGGTCGCGCGCCGGAACTCCTTCAGTGACGCCGCCGGATCGTTGAGCGGCAGCGTCGCGAGCGCGGTGAAATGGCGGCCGCGCGTCTCCATCGCTTCCTTGAACTCGTCGTTCACGAGCGCTGCGAGCCGGGCCGCCGTCGCCGGCGTTTCGACGTGCGTCCCGGGCGTCGTCAGCGTCACCACCTGCATCGTGACGCCGTGCTGGTCGAGCACACCTTCCCGGTACGCAAGGTCCCGGTGGCCGCGCACCGCGATGTTGTAGTCGCCCGGGTAGTGGAGATTCGGATTACCGTCCGCGTCGATCGTTACCTTGACGCTGCTCTCCCCCGACTGCAGCGCCCGCATGTACTTCGGAGGGTAGTAATGATTGTGGAAGTCGATCACCGGCATGAAAGCGTCTCCAGAGGTAGTAGACAGGAAGTCCGGCGGCGACGAGCCCGAGGCCCCACATGCTGCTCCACGGATCGGACACGATTTGATTCACCACGATTGCCAGACAGACAGCGGCGAACAGCACGGGCGTGACGGGAAAACCAGCCGCCCGGAATGCGGGTGCGTACGAGCGCGATCGGCGAAGCGCGATCACCCCAAGCGCCAGCGCGCCGAAGAAAATCCATTCCGTGTAGACGACGCGCGAGACGATCGTGCCGTAGGTCCCCGTCAGCACCAGCACCGATGACCAAATCGCCTGCGCGCCGATCGCGACGTAGGGCGTGCGGAAGGTCGGGTGCAGCGCACCCATCGATTTGAACAGGAGGCCGTCTTCCGCCATCGCGTAGTAGACGCGCGGCCCGGCGAGGATGATGCCGCTGTTCGCGCCGAGCGACGAGACGATGACCAGAATTGAAATTGCGGAGGCGGCGCCGCTGCCGGCCACCGCCGAGGTGGCGTCGAACGCGATGTGCGTCGACGCCAGCACCCGGTCGAGCGGCAGTACGAGGAGATACGCGGCATTCAGCGCGAGGTAGATCGCGACGACGACGGCCGTGCCGAGCATCAGGGCGCGCGGAATGGTCGTTTCGGGGCTGCGCGTTTCGTCGGCCGCGTACGTCACCATGTGCCAGCCGCCGAACGCGAACAGCCCCGCGACGAGCGCGCGCAGAAACCCGCCGGGCGCAATCGTCCCCTGTGACGCCGGCGTCCGCAGCGAACCGAAGCCGAGCAGCAGAACGAGCAGTACGACGATCGCCGCGATCTTCGTGATCGTCAGCCCGGTCTGCACCGCGCTGCCGGGCCGCACGCCGGCGTAGTTGATCGCCGAGAGCCCGACGATGCCCGCCACGGCCGCCAGACGGATACCCGTATCGCCGAGCGGCACGATCGTCGCCACGTAGCGCGCGAACACCATCGCGATCGCCGCGATGATGCCGGAGTGCATGCTCCAGAACATCGCCCAGCCCCAGAGAAAACCGGCGGCCGGCGAGAACATCTCGCGGAGGAAGACGTAGACGCCGCCCGTGCGCGGCAGCGCGGACGTCAACTCCGCGCAGATGCTCGCGCCGAACCACGTCAGCGCGCCGGCGGCAATCCACACGAGCAGCATGCCCGCAAACGTCGGCACCGCGCGGCTGACTTCCGACGGCTGCACGAAGATCGACGACCCGACGATCGTTCCCACGACCATCGCCGTCGCCTGCGTCAGCCCAATCGAACGGGTAAAGTTCAAGGTCCGCGAATCCTATCATCGCGGAGGAGGAGGCTGTCCCGTCGTCTGCTGGTAGATCGATTGGATCGTCGCGAACGTGTCGGCGTCCTCGGCGCGTTTGTCGTCGCGATAGCGTTTGACGCGCGCGAAGCGCAGCGCGAGGCCGCCGGGATACTGCGAGCTTGCCTGCACGTCGTTGAACGCGATCTCCGCGACGACCTCCGGCCGGACGTACACGGTATACGCGTCGCGCGCCATCTCGAGCTCGAGGAATCGCTTGGTCTGCCACGCGAGCATCGCGTCGGTCAGCCCCTTGAACGTCTTCCCGAGCATGACGAACCCGCCGCGCTCGGTGTCACGCGCGCCGAGATGCAGATTGCTGAGGGTCCCTTTCCGGCGGCCGCTGCCCCACTCCGCCGCGAGAATGACCAGATCGAGCGTCCGCGCCTGTTTGATCTTCAGCCACGCCGCGCCGCGGCGGCCCGCGGCATAGGCGGCGCCGACGTCCTTCGCCATCACCCCTTCGTGCCCGACGGCGAGCGCCTGCGCGGCAAAGGCCGCTGCGGCGTCGGTGTCCGCGGTGATCAGCCGCGGCACGACGTTCGCCGCGGGCAGCCGCCCCGCGAGCTCCGGCGCGCGCCGCGCGAGCGGCGCGTCGATGAGCGGCTCGCCATCGAGATACAGCACGTCGAAGAAGACCGGCGTAATCGGCAGCTCTCCACGCAGCGCCTCGTCTTCGAGCTTGCGGCCGAAGCGCCGCATCGTGTCCTGGAACGGACGCGGCGTCCCGTCAGCGCGCAGCACGATCGCCTCGCCGTCGAGCACGATCTCGCGCGACGGCATCGCGCGCACGATGCCGACCACTTCGGGGACGGCGATGGTCACGTCCCGCAGCGTCCGCGAATACACGCGCACGTCGTCCGCCACCTTGTGCACCTGGATGCGCGCGCCATCGAGCTTGTATTCGAACGACGTCTCGCCGAACTGTCCGATCGCCTCGCCGACGTTCGTCGCCGTGTCGGCGAGCATCGGTTGCACGGGCCGAAATGGCCGCAGCAGGAACTGCGTCAGCTGCGTATCGCGATCGACGAGCACAGCCTGGGCCACGGGCGCGAGATCGCCCGCCAGCATGGCGGCGCGCCTCAGGCGCGCGACCGGAACCCCCCCGGCGCGCGCCACCGCCTCGACGAGGACGCCTTCGAGCGCCCCCTGGCGCAGCTCGCCGAAGAGGAGCCGGAGGAGAAAGTCCTGCTCGTCGCGCGTCGCGCGGCCGAAGAGCTCGCGCAGCACCGTTTGTCGCGCGGACGTCGACTTCGAGCCCGCTGTCGCGGCGAGCCGCTCCAGCGCCGCGTCGACGTCGACGAGCTCCAGCGTTGCCGCAGCGGCCGGCGGCACGTCTCGCATCGCCGACAGCAGCGCCCGCCGGATGCCGATGCGACCCTGCCGCACGCCGCCGCTCAGAAACGCGACAACGATCGGGAGCTCGGCCGGCGGCACGCGTCCCAGCAGATTGGCCAGCCACGAGATTTTCTCGAGCCGTCCGCTCGTCGCGCCCACGTCAGCCGACGCGGCGACGACATCCGCAAGTCGCATCAAGAAATCGTACTCGACCACGCACGGCGCAATCCGGCCGGCGGCCGCGGCCGTATCTAGGCCACAAAGGAGTCACACATGGCTGAAGCGGACAACACGAAGATCATCCAGGACTGCTACGCCGCCTTCGGGCGCGGCGACGTCCAGGCGATTCTCGACCAAGTCGACGACAACGTCGACTGGCAGGCGTGGTACGGCGCAGGCAAGCACGTGCCATTCGGCGGGCACCGGCACGGCAAGGCGGCCGTCAGCGAGTTCTTCAAGCAGATCGGCCAGCACATGAACTTCTCGCGCCTCGAGACGCGCGACTTCGTCGCGACCGGCGACAAGGTCGTCGTGCTCGGGCACTACACGGGGAAGACGTCGGCCGGCAAGGCCTACGACTCGGACTTCGCGATGGTGTTCACCGTGCGCAACGGCAAGGTGACGACCTTCCAGGAATTCAGCGACAGCGCCGGAATCAACGCCGCGTTCTGAGTCGCGTCGGCCAGGTCGGTCGGGTGGGAAATGCTTTTACCCGACCTGCTCGACCCAATGACCGCACCCGACCTAATCGAATTCTCGCTTCGGGGCTGTCTGCTCCGCGCCGACACGTCCGGCGACGATGTCGGCGCGCGAGTAATTCTCGGACTTCATCTTCGTGCCGGCCAAGCGGCGAAGCATCGCCAGCTGACCGATGTGCGTCAGCGAGTCGGCAATCGCGCCTTGAAACAGCGTCTCCGGCGGCACCGCGAGCGGCGCACCGGACGCGAGGTAGTCGTCGAATCGCTGCAGCGCCGCGAAAAACCTCGCGGCCTCCTCGTTCCACGGCAGCGGCGTCGAATCGTTCCACTTCTCGGCGCCCTGCGCCTGCGACAGCGCCCAGTCGTACAAGTCGCCGATGTGCGCCAGGATTTTCGCGGGCGTACGCGGCGTCCCGTCGGGCGTATAGGTCGCAAAGCTGTCGGACGCGCCGCGCACGGCCTTGCCGCCGCGGTACGCGACGGTTGCCAGCATGTGGCGCAGTAACACGCGTTTCTCATCCATAGAGCGTCAGTTTACGATCAAGCTGCAGCAGGTGACCGCGCCTTCCGCCTTCGCCACCTCGCTCGCATCGACGAATGACAGCGTGAGCCCGCGCGCCGCCAGGCGATCCGCCGTCCGCGGAAACGCCGTCGGATAGATGACGCGGTCGCCGACACGCAGCGCGTTCGCCGCCATCGGCTCGCTCGCGTCGATCTCGACCACGTCGAACCCGTCGAACAGCCCCCGCTCGATCCACGCCAGGTTCGCCAGCAGCGTGCCGCCGGCAATCGCGGTAACCGCCGACTTGAGGTGCAGGCAGCCGCGTACCCGAGCCTCTCGGACGGTGTAGCCGAGCGGCGCCAGAATTTCCCGCATCTGCCTGGCGGCGTCGGCATTCGTCCGTGTGGACAGACCCACGAACACCTGACGGCCCGCCACGAGCACGTCGCCGCCGTCAATGGTCCCCGGCGGCTGAATGACGCGCACCGGCCGGAACCGCTGCAGCGCCTCCGCAACGGCCGGCACTTCGGCGCGGCGCGACTCGGCGCCCGGACGCGTCACGATCGCCAGCTCATCGAAGACGATCGCCACGTCTTCGATGAAGACGGAATCGGGCATCTCGGGCGATGCCTCGAGCCGTTCGACCGTGTAGCCCGCGTCCCGAAGCGCATGTTCGTACGCTGCGTGCTGACGGCGCGCCAGCGCCACGTCAATCGACAGCCGAGGCAGATGGGTGAGCTCGCAGCCGGCCAACCCGGAGCTTACCTCTCTCGTCAACGCGACCGGCACTCGTTCATCTTACTGGAGCCGCCATGCACGACCTGCGTTTGGCCGTCCGTTCGCTGCGCGCGACGCCCGTCGTGAGACTCGTCGCCGCCCTGTCGCTGGCGCTCGGCATCGGCGCCAACACGGCGATCCTCTCGCTCGTCAACAGCCTCATCCTGCGATCGCTGCCGGTCGCCGACCCCGATCGGCTCGTCCTCGTCAATGACGCACCGGCCGGATCGCCCGGACAGACGTCCTGGCCCTACGCGGTCTGGGAGCAGCGGTCGCAGGCCTTCGAGGGCGCGCTGGCCTGGCTCAGGACTGAATAGCGTCAGTCATCAGTCGGCAGTCGTCAGGCATCAGTCGTAGTCGGTAGTCAGTAGTCGGCAGTCGTAGTCGGCAGTCGTAGTCGGCAGTCGTAGTCGGCAGTCGGCCGTGGGTCAACCGCGATGCTTGCGATTCTCTGCCTCCAAGTGGCGGATCAGCCCTCGCAACATCTTCGCGATTTCCTCGTATTTGTTGGAGACGCTGACACGCTCTGACTCGGTGACAAAACGCCGCTGGACCGCGACGATCATCTGCGTCCGAATCTCGCGGCTCGATCCCTTTGCTCGATAGAGGTACTGCGCAAAGTGTCGATCGGTCGACTGCTCGAATCCCTCGGAGATCGCCGAAACCACGCGCTCCGACGCGGACCCAATCTGATCCCGCAAACGGAGATCACGGTTCCAGGCAGGGCGTTCCATGATTGCAGAAATTTCAGCAGACGCGATGATAGCTTTTTGAAAAACTACCAACTCCTCCACGCACTTAGCGGGTTTCAGCATAGTGGCGAGCGACCTGTGCACAGCGCATGCCGCGGGGCTAGACTGACGACCCCGACTGAAGACTGGCGACTCCGACTGAAGACTGGCGACTCCGACTGAAGACTGGCGACTCCGACTGAAGACTGACGACTCCGACTGAAGACTGCCGACTCCGACTGAAGACTGACGACTGAGGACTGATGACTGACATTCGCTACGCAATACGCCTCCTGTTGCGAAATCCCATCTTCTCCTTGACGGCCGTGCTCTCGCTGGCCATCGGCATCGGCGCGGACACGACAGTCTTCACCATCGCGAACGCTCTCCTCTTCGCCAAGCCAGCGGGCGTCGTCGAGCCCGCGCGGATCGTAGACATCGGAAGCGCCGCGGCTGGCGGCAGTCCGTTCGGGCAGGTTTCGTACCTGAATTATCTCGACGTGCGCAGCCGTTCAACGACGCTCGAAGCGGTGTACGCCTATCACCCCGTGCCGCAGCCGATGAGCCTCGGCGGCGCTGACGGCGCGGAGCGCATCTCGGCGACGTACGTCAGCACGAACTACTTCAGCGTTCTCGGCGCGCAGCCGGCGCTCGGTCGCGTGTTTCAGGACGATCGCGATCGCGACGCCCCGATCGTTGTGCTCAGCCACGCGTGCTGGACGTCTCATTTCCGCGGCAACCCCGACATCGTGGGCCGACGACTGGTGATCAACAGCCGGTCGGTCACCGTTGTCGGCGTCGCGGCGCGCGGATTTCGCGGCACGAGCGTCCTGCTGCCCGACGCCTGGCTGCCCATCGAGACCGCCGAGGGGCCGCTTCGCGAGAGCCGTGAGATCCCGTGGCCGCTCATGGGCGGACGGTTGAGAGCCGGCGTGTCGGTCGCGCAGGCGGCCGCGGAAATCGACGCGATCGGCCGCGCGCTCGCGCGCGAGTACCCTGATGAGAACAGCGGCCGTATTTTGCGGCTCGTGCCGGCGACGCCGATTCCCGGCAACATCCTGCCCGTCCGCGCCTTCCTCTCCGTGCTCATGGCCATCGTGTCGCTCGTCCTCGTCACCGCGTGTGCGAACGTGGCCGGCGTCCTCCTTGCGCGCGCCGCGGCGCGCCGGCGCGAAATCGGCGTGCGGCTCGCGATGGGCGCCGGACGACTC
>Ga0310810_10003415_pt1 | contig 17295 bp, 12 predicted proteins | sample NCmetagenome_FD_207641 | JGI IMG/M metagenome (GOLD analysis project Ga0310810, IMG submission 207641) | Soil microbial communities from experimental microcosm in Duke University, North Carolina, United States - NC | ecosystem: Engineered > Artificial ecosystem > Soil microcosm > Unclassified ... | reverse complement strand
GTCTTGTCGAGCGCGCCCACCTGGACGCGGACGTCCATCGCCGTCGTCGGGTGATGATAGGGTGCGTGCGCATTGCCCATCACGACAACGTCGGTGCCCGGCTTCATCAGAGAGACGTCGGACGCGAGGCGGATGCTCGACGTGAGCGGATCATCGTGAAACTCGTCAGCAGCGACGATCGGGGCCTGCTCCTCGACCGGCTGCGGTGTACGCGACAGGTCGAATGTTCCCTTGACGATCGTATACATCGACTCGACCCCGTCAGGGTCGAGTGCGACCACGACGGTTCCCACGAACGGCGTCTTGTTCTTGAATTGAAGCACAGTGCCTAGTTCTGAAGAACCTTGCTGCCTTTCACAACGACATCGGAATCGGCCTTTACCTTGATCTTGCCGGATCCATCGAGCGTAATGTCCTTCCCCTTGATGGTGATCGTGCCGTCCTTTTTCATCGTGATCGACGCGTCGCCAGTCTTGAGCTGAATCTGGTCGGCGACGACGATCGTCAACTTCTTACCGATGCTGAGTTCGTCGTCCTTGGCGACGTTCGTCTTTCGGGCTCCCCCGATGTTGTCACTCTGATTCTTCGAGACGTCGGTCGACTGGTTTCCGGCGACGCTGATCGTCTCGTCCTTGCCCACCGTCACGTTGTGGCCGCCACTCACGCTCAACGCGTCGTCCGATCCGACGCTAACGGTCCGGTTGCTGTCCACTGACAGGGTTTCATCGTTCCCGACGGACGTCGTCCGATTGTTGCCGATCGAAATACTCTCGTCTTTGCCGACGTTCTCCGTGCGGTTGTTGTCGATCGTGATGGATTCGTTGCGCTTGACGTGTTCCGTGCGATCGCGATCGATCGTCGAGGTCTCGTCGTGCCCGACCCACTTCGTCCGATCGTTCTCGACCTCGTGGTCCTCGTTCTTCTCGGCGTGAATGAACAACTGCTCGCTCCCCTTCTTGTCCTCGAAGCGAATCTCATTCGCGTTCGCCGCCGAGCCGCCTTTGGACGACCGCGTCAGGGTGCCGCTCTGTGTCATGTTCGCCGGCAGCGCGTACGGCGGCATCTGCTCCGCGTTGTACACGCGCCCCGTGATGATCGGCTGATCCGGATTGCCCTCGAGGAAGTCGACGATCACTTCCTGCCCCATGCGCGGGATCTGGATCATGCCCCAGTTCTTGCCGGCCCACCCGGCCGACACGCGCACCCAGCACGAGCTGTTCTGGTCCTTCTTCCCCTGTCGGTCCCAGTGAAACTGGACCTTCACGCGCGAATACTTGTCGGCGTAGATCTCCTCGCCGCCCGGGCCAACGACCACGGCGGTCTGCGAGCCTAACACGAGCGCTCGCGGCGTCACGAGCGGCGGACGATACGGCACAGTGCTCGGAATCGCGTCGAACGAGTTCGAGTACTCGTACTCGCCGTCGCCAGTGGTGTAGTTCGAAATGGATGCGGCATGGCGAACGCGGAGCAGGTGGTAGCTCTGATTCAGCGCACGCGTCGGATGTTCGGAGAGATCGAACTTGTGGCCGCACGTGAAGGCGGGCACGTTGCTCTCCCCGTGCGCGAGCTCACGTTCCGCCTCCTTCTGCTCCAGCCGCAATCGTGCATAACGATCACCGTCACCCTTGACGACATACCCACCCGGGTAGTCGTACACCTCGTCCTTCTGCTGTCCGGCCACAGCCGCGATCAATCCCGCCGACGGCTTCTCGAAGTCGTAGTCCTTGAGCTCGATCTTCTCCGTCACGGCCGTGTGTTCCACTTCCAGCCCCGTCACCAGCGGCTCCTCGGCCATCTGCCAGCTCTGCGTGGCCGTCATGCGTACCTTGCTCACCTCGGGACACGCCGGCACCTGACTCGGATGATCAGTGAGCACGAGTGTGTGTTTGGAGCTCGTGTGCTCGAAGAAGTAGAAGATCCCCTCTTCCTCGAGCAGACGGGACACGAACGCCAGCGCGCTCTCCCGATACTGAACACAGTAGACGCGCTTGGGCCCGGCGCCCATGAGCTTGAACTTGAAATCGCTGTGGCCGAGGTCCTTGAAGACTTTCGAGACGATGTCGGAGACGCTGAGGTTCTGAAAGATTCGGCAGTCGTTGGTGAGCGACAGGAACCAGAGCCACGGCACCATCTCCGCGCGATACGCGGCGAGCCCACCGCGCCGCCCGAGCTGGGAGAATCGCTTCACGACCCCGTGCACGAGGCGCTTTTCGCCGCCGGGAATCTCGATCTCCACCGAGATCGGTTTCCGCAGGACATCCGCTGGCGCAATCGCGGAATTCTCGGACAGCATGTCGAGCACGAAGTGAAACGGCGTCGACACGCCTTCCTCGCCGCTGAATCGCTCCAGCAACAAGACGTCCTTGCCAAGCCCCGTGGTGACACGCAATGGGCGCTTGTCCTGCGTGAACGACGCCATCAGAGGCCTCGGAGGTTCCGGTGGTGCCAGCGCATCGATTGCACGTTAGGCCGTGGCGACCGATGGCTCGCCGGCGGCGTCGGTCTGGTAGGTCAGAAGACCGTCATCACCGATGCGGATGTCGAGACGCGACGGCTTGCGCCCCGCCACCATCTGCTCGAGCAACAACTTCGACACCTCGGGCAGCAACGTGTTCGTGAGGATGTTGTCGACGTTGCGTGCGCCGCTCTCCACCTCCGTGCACCGCGCCGCGACGCTGTCCACGACCGCATCATCGTAGTCCATGACCAGCCGGTGCACCTCCTGCATGCGTCGGCCGATCTTGTTGAGCTTGAGCCTGACGATCTTCTTCAGGTTCTCATCGCGGACGGGGAAGTAGGGGACGATGACCATGCGCCCGAGGAACGCCGGCTTGAACACCTTGTCGAGCTCCGGCTTGAGCGCCTTCACCAGGCCCTCGTTGCTCGGCATCGTCTCGGGGTCGGCGGTGAGCTTCATGATCGTCTCCGTTCCGGCATTCGTGGTCAGGATGATCACGCTGTTGCGGAAGTCGATCTGTCGCCCCTCGCCGTCTTCCATCACGCCCTTGTCGAACACCTGAAAGAACAGCTCGAGCACATCGGGGTGCGCTTTCTCGACTTCATCGAGCAGCACCACGGAATACGGTCGGCGCCGCACGGCCTCCGTCAGTACGCCGCCTTCGCCGTAGCCCACGTATCCGGGCGGAGACCCCTTGAGCGTGCTGACGGTGTGCGCCTCCTGGAACTCCGACATGTTGATGGTGATCATGTTGTGCTCGCCACCATACAGCAGGTCGGAGACGGCCAGCGCGGTCTCCGTCTTGCCCACGCCGCTCGGGCCCACGAGCATGAACACGCCTTTCGGCTTGCTCGGATCCTCGATGCCCGCGCGCGACGTGCGAATGCGTCGGCTGATGTACTCGAGCGCGTGATCCTGGCCGATGACACGCGCGCCTAACGTCTTCTCGAGCTCCAGCACCGCGCCGAGCTCATCGCGCATCATCTTCCCGACGGGAATGCCCGTCCAGCCGGAGATGACCTCGCCCACGAGCGACGCGTCCACGCAGACACGCACGAGCGGCGTTTCCCCCTGCGTTCGCGCGAGCTCCGTGTTGAGCGCATCGAGGTCACGACGCATCGCGGCCGCACCGTCGCCGGCGGTGTTGCCCTCCAACGTCTCGCGGAGCTCGCGTACGCGTGACACCAGCGTCCGCTCCGCCTCCCACCGTGCCTGCAGCGCAGCGAGCCGGGCCTCGACCTCCGTCCGCTCGGTGGCAATGTTCGCCAGGCGCTCCGAGTGGTCGGAGCCGACGGCGGCCTCGCGCGTGAGCACGCGCTCCTGCACGGCGAGATCGTCGAGCGTCCGGCGCGCGTCCTCCACCGCCGGCGGGGTGGCGCCCTGGCCTAACGCGAGACGCGCGCACGCCGTGTCCAGCACACTCACCGCCTTGTCAGGCAGTTGACGGTCGGGCAGATATCGGTGCGAGAGCCTGACCGCCGCATCCAGCCCATCGTCGAGGATGCGCACGTTGTGGTGCTTCTCCAGCGCCGGCACCACGCCGCGCAACATGATGCAGCACACGTCTTCGGTGGGCTCCTCGACCTTCACGAGCTGGAACCGCCGTGAGAGCGCCGGATCCTTCTCGAAGAACTTCTTGTACTCGGCCCATGTCGTCGCGGCGATCGTTCTCAGCTCACCGCGCGCGAGGGCCGGCTTGAGCAGATTCGCGGCGTCACCCTGACCGGCGGCACCACCTGCGCCGATCATCGTGTGCGCTTCGTCGATGAAGAGAATGATCGGCGTCGCGGAGTTCTTCACCTCCTCGATCAATCCCTTGAGGCGATTCTCGAACTCGCCCTTCACACCGGCGCCGGCCTGGAGCAGCGCGAGATCGAGCGTGCGCAGCGTGACGTTCTTGAGCGGAGCGGGGACATCACCCTCGACGATCCGGCGCGCGAATCCTTCGACGACGGCCGTCTTTCCCACGCCCGCCTCGCCGACGAGAATCGGATTGTTCTGACGACGCCGCGTCAGGATGTCGACGACCTGACGCACCTCGAAGTCGCGACCGAGCACGGGATCGATCTTGCCGGCCTTCGCGCGCGCCGTGAGGTCGATCGTGAACTGATCGAGATTCGGCGTCTTGCCTCCGACGCGTGGAACGCCCGGCTCACTCGCCTCGGGCGCCGCAGCGGCAACCGCATCCTCCGACGTCCCGCTCACGATGGACGCGAATTCCTTGCGCAGCCCTTCGGCCGAAATCTTCTCGAGCTCCTTGCTCACATCACGTGTGAGGCGCGCGAGCTCATCCACCGAGCGCAACGCAAGCATCACGTGACCCGTGCGTACGCGGTTCGCGCTGAACTCCAGGGATCCGATGGTCCACGCTTCGGTGAGCGCCGTCACGAGGGTCGGACTGAACGACGGGTTGCGCGCGTTGCCGGTCTTGAGCTTGTCGAGGCTGCGGGTCAACTCGGACGCGAGTCGCGAGCGATCGACCCCATAGTGCTTGAGGATCGCCGCAACATCACCCGCGGTGTCATCGAGCGCCTTCATGAGGTAGTGCTCGATCTCGACGTCGTAGTGGGTGCGCGAGAGGCAGAGCCCCGCGGCGGATTCGAGAGCGCGGCGCGATTCGTCGTTCAGACGGGCGATCAGCGCGCGAAGGTTGACGCTCATGGCTCGTGCCTCGTGAATGCAACGCTACAGGGTGAGAATCGTGTCGCTCGCGTCGCGCGTGAACGGACGCGAACGCAGCCAGGTAGACCATCCCAGCGGTGTCGCAGCGGGCGCGTCGGCACCGAGCTTGACCGGCGGCACCTCGTCGCGCGCCAGAATGAGCTGGACCTCGATGTCGACCTGCTCGCCAGTAAAGAATCTCGTCAGCGCGCGAAGCTCCTCGTACGCGCGGCCCGTCGGCAAGAACGTGTCGTACTGCGCCCGTGAGAGCGGCCCGATCCTGACGCGTGCTCGCGCTTGAAGATCCCAGATCTCATCGCCGGCAACGGCGCCGACGCCGAGTTGCGATGACGCCGTCGATTCATCGCCGAGCGCGCACTGCGATGCCTCATCGATCGCATACCAGCCGCCGACGAACTGCTCCACGTCCACCGGCACATCGAAGTAGTCCTCGAGCAGCAGCTCCAGCGCCACCGCCGGCCGAGTGGGCATCGCGAGCAGCCCAACGTAGAACGGAAGCGCTCTCGATGGCAACCCGAGTTGCTTCGCGAGGCCAGGCGTGCCCAACCCCGCGAGGTCGAGCAGGTGGTCGTGCAGCGCGTCGTCGTCGGTCGGGAGCTGGGACCCGTGGGCGTGCGTCCGCGCCCACGCGCGGAAGAACAGACTGATGAGGCGATGGTTGAACAGATCGAGGAAGTCGCGGAGCGAGTGATCTCGCTGGCGCACGCGGTCGGCGACGAGCTCCGAATACTCCAGCGGCAACACGCCCTGCGGCCCGGTGAGGCCGAAGAAGTTGACCACGAGGCGCGGTGGTCTGCCGTCTTCGGTCTCCAGCGCCTGGATCTCACTGGCGGGAAACGCGGTTGCGGGCGTCACCCCAAAGTGCACGGCCTCCTCGTCGGGATTGCCGTATCGACCGACGCGCCCGCGCTCCGGATGCAACTGCTGCAGCAGCTGCACCGCCTGGAAGAACTCGAACGAGTAGGGCTCGCGCTCGAGTGCTTCTTCAATGGCGCCGAGCCTTACACGAGGCTCTTCCATCCCGCTCTCGGTGGCCACGCGCGGACCGGCTCCTTCCGTTTGGTCGATCGCGCCACGAGCGTCGTGAAGCTGTTGACCGACGCGTACATGCCGAAGAAGCGCTCCAGCACGCTCGCGAAGAGGTACAGGCCTCCGCCGGCGTACTGCTCCTCGTCGAACTTCACGTCGACGCGCCGACCCCGTGCGAACGCGACGCCATGCTCGGTCACGACGCGTGCATACGTCGGCTCTCCGGACACGGACATCACACCCTCGATGTGCCGCTCGCCAGCGGCCGTGTCCGAGAAATTGTGCAGGCGCAGGATTTCCCGGAGCGCATCGGCCCCGCCGTCCGCGAGGGGCAGGTAGTTCAGCGACAACTGCGACAGCAGTCGCCACAGCTGCGCCTGCCCGAGCGGCGGATGCACGACCTCCGTCGCCTTGCCGAGCGCAACGATACGTCGAATCGGCCCGCCGTTCTCGAGCTCGAAGTCCCCCTTCTCGTCGCCGAACGGCAGGTCGGCCGGCAGGTCACCGTCGAAACACGTTAGGCGCGCGGTGATCACGTCGCGGTCGGGGTGGACCGTGCGTGCCGACAGATCCACGAACGAGAGATACACGTTGGTCCCGGTATCGGGCCGCCACTCCGCGGGCCGTCGTCGCGCGGTCCAGAACATTTCCGTGCGCTGGCCGTTCCGCGCGTGCCGGTACGAGTAGAGCGGCTCGATGCGCAACGGCTCCGACACGCCAGGCGTGATGCCCACGACCTCGTCGACCGAGAATACCTGCGTCGTGCGCCGGCGCCGGGCATCAGGAATGATCTCGTATTCCGTCCGCCGCTGCGTGAGCAGCATTGGCTCCGACACCTGCGGAAAGAGATTGACGACCGGCGTGCACCCGACTCGCATCGTGCGCGTCGAGAGGCCCGTCTCCAGCAGGCTGCGCCGCTCGCCGCGCTCGAACTGCCGGATGAGAAAGATGACCTCGGCCTTGTCGCCGAACCCTGCCGCCTTCACGGCGTCGAAGATCGCGAGATCGAAGAAGAGAAACTTCTCCGGGAACGTGAAGTACTCCTGCAGCAACCGGTAGCCCAGAAACGATCGGCGAGGGTAGGGAAGGATTCCGTCATTCTCGCCGAAGCCAACAGGCTGCAAGGCAGACGCGGGAAGCGTCAGGCTCCGCTTTCCCGTTCCCGGCTCGCGCACGATGATCGACGTGCAGTTGTTGCAGAGCAGCTCGTACAGCGTGAACGTGACGCTCGCGTCGCCTGCGAGGTGGAGGCGCAACGTGGAGAGGTCGAGCGCCTTGAACTCGATATCCGTGAAGCAGTGCAGCTCGAGTCGCAACGCGGCAACGGCGTCCGTCACGCGCATGGCAGGCTTGAGCCGGTCCGGCGTCATCCACTCGAGTGCGTGGACGCTGACGGGCCAGAGCGTCGTATCGTAGCACGTGCTGAACTTGCACGGCACGCCGCCCACGGGACGCGAGTAGAGCAGGGAGTTGCGCGGAATCGCCATCCCCGACGTGAGCTTGCCCTGCTCGCGATCGAGCTCGAACTCCACGAGCGACATGGACGGGATGGGCCGCACGTAGTGCGGGTAGACGATCTCGAGCAGCGCCTCGCTGATCTCGGGAACGTCCTCGTCGATGCGCTTGTGGACGCGCGCGGCGAGAAACGCGAACGCCTCGAGCATTCGCTCCACGTGCGGGTCTTCGCACTTGCTCGGCTCGAGATCGAGGCGCGACGCGATCTTCGGGTATTCCTGCGCGAAGCGCGCGCCCATGCGGCGCAGGAACGCCAGCTCGCGTTCGTAGTACTGGAGCAGTTGATCATCCGCCACCGGTACCCTCCTGCACCTTCATCGCGCCACGTTCGTCCTGACGCGTGTCGAACTGAACGCGCACGGGCATGGGATCGAGCTTGAGGATGCCGTCGATCACGAAGTGCACGTCACGCAGCAGCTTCGAGTCGCCCTCACGAAGCCGTACGGTCACGTCCGTCAGACGTGGCTCGAAGACATCGATGGCGGCCTGGATGAGTCGCGCCAGCCGCTCGAACGACTCGCGCGAGTCCTTGCTCATGGACGTGATGTCCGGGAGCCCGAACGTGAACACGGATCGCGCGACGTGCTCGCACTCGTCAGGCACCGGCGTGATCGCGCGCCGCGCGTTCAGGAGCCACTCGAGGTCGCGCTGGAGCGCGGTCTTCAACCGATCGACCGACTGCGATCGCGTGAGCACCGGCTCGAGTCTGGCCGGTGGCGCGTCTTCGATTCCGGCCCGCGGCGCGCCCTTGACCCTGGGGCGTGGATGTTCGTCGATGAGCCGATCGAGCACCGACGGCCGAACCGGGCGCTCGGTCTCCGAGGTCGGCATGGGTCAGCTCCGCGGTCCGAAGCCCATCGCCTGCACCGGGTCGAGCCGGCAGATCCGGAGGTAGAGCTGTTGCTGGCGAGCGGCGTCCTCGCCGCTCTTCTCGAGGCATCGATAGAGCGCGGCCAGCGGCTGCGCGAGCAGGGCACCTGCCTCCCATTCCTCCAGCTTGTGTGTTTCCACGCGCTGCAGCATCTCGTCGAGGATCGGCCGGGCGATCGCGTCGAACCCCGATTCGACCATGATGCGCGTGAGCTGGGCCTGGCGAAGGAACCGCCCGCGCGCGCTCTTCTCACGATCGAGCTCGCGGAGCAGCAGTTCGATCGCCTTCTGGGGGCGGCCCGCCTTCACCTCGCCTAACGCGCGCTGGTATCCGCGATCGTGTGCGTCCGCGCCGTTGGCCGCCGCGACCGGTGCGAGCCCCAGGTCCGCCTCGGCGGCGATCGACACGTCTTCCGGCTCCGCCCCGGCGAATTCCACGCGCAGCCAGTTCCGCGTGTCCGGCGACGCCGTCGGCAGGCCGTCCATCATCGTGAGGTCCACGAGCGACGGAACCTCGCGCAACAACGCGCGCAGCTCGCTGCGTATGGCGGTGCCGACGGCGGCGTACTCGGGGCCCAGCTCGTCGGTCGCCCGAAGGACATACCGCTGCAGGTCCAGCCACCCGCGCCCCGCGGGCGATGCCATGACCGTCTCGGCCGCATCCAGCAGCTCGGCCCATTTCGCGTCGAGCATGAGCGTGCGCAGCTGCGTACGTGATGCGGGCGCAGGAGCCGCGAGCAGGCGCGGATCGGGCTCGGGGGCCTGGGCTCGCAGTTCCCCCCATCGCAGCGCGCGCAACATGAGATACGACGTCGGACCGGTGGGCTCAGCCCGGCGGAGCCAGCGTGCCGCGACGATCACGCGCTGCGTCGCGTCCTCGCGGCTGGTTGGTTCCACCGTCAGGGCCGCGCCGTTGCCTACCGCGCCACCTGCCGTCGCCGCGTCCTCGCCTAACGCCTGCGGCGCTTCGGCAACCGGCTCCGCCGCGATCGGATCGGGCTCCGCGACGAGCTTCTTCGCCAGCAGCTCGCGAACGATGCCCTGAACTTCTTCGATGGGTTTTCTGAGCTGCGAGTAGCCTGGTGCGTCGCGGCCGAACTTCTCGTTCCCCGTGCGGTCGAGCAGGGCGATGGCATCGAGCGCACTGGCGAGGTCCGCCGCGATCTGCTTGTACCAGGCTTTCGGAGTCGCGTTGAACGCCTGATCGAACTCCTCTCCCGAGATCTTCCCGGAATCGATCTTCTTTTTCCGCGCCTGCTTCTTGTCGTAGTCGTCGGACTCGGATTCGTAGCCGACATCCTGCGAGTCGCGAAATTTGAAGATCGTGAGCCCGCTCACCGTGATCGGCGCCAATCGCATCGCCTGCGTGAGCGGCTGCTTGTCGCTGCCTAACCACGCCAGCGGTGCGACGCGCGCCTCCACGTCGCCGTCCTCGAGCTCGGGATACAGATGGTCCCAGAACTTGTCGAGGAGCTGTGCGGTCATGCGGACAGCGGCGCCGAACCCGGCGAACGACTCGCGATGGTAGCTCGCCTCGATGAGCCAGACGGCGAGCTGCAGGTCCTTCGACTTGGTCGCGATCGCGGCACTCGTTTCTTTCGCCACGAGCGCCCAGTCCGCGGTTTTTCGCGGACGATCCCAGCCGCCGGTCGGCGCGTCGATCTCTTCGCGCCGCGCCTCTCTCACGATGTCGTACAGCTCGTAGCGAAGATCGGTGCCGGCTGGGTTGTCGCCGGCGATCGGCGTCAGTAGATCGTCACGCAGTGGCATGCGGGCTCGTAGACGTCAGCACCAGGTCACGCACCTCGAGCAACGGCACCTCCTCATCGTCGATCCGCAGCACGCGCTGACCGATGGGCGCCTCACGTCCATCTTCGAGAGCGATCCACGCCGTCGAGCGGCCGAGTCTGATGGAATCGTCCTCGTCCTGCCAGCTCCCGGGAGCCATGACCGGCATCATCACTTCACCCAACTCGACTCCCTTGAATGACGGAGCAGTGCGGACGATCACGGGCGCCCAGAGCAGATCGCGGAGCCGCTTGGGCGGCTGCATGCGAATGGACTCGATGTGCGCGAGTGGAATGAGCGTGTACTGTCCCGCGGCGAACAGCTCGAGTCGCGGGCCTACGCGTGGATCAGCGTCCTGTACCGATGTGAACGGCTTGCCGTTGATCGTACCGCTCACGGCGACCGGCGCGTCGGTGAATGCCGGCAATCGGTCTTCTGCGAACATTGCCTGACGAGTGCGTTCGGCGTGGAGTGCGCTCTGGTAGAGCAGCGTACCCATCGCCGCTTCCTTGCTTCCCTGTCCGAGGATCGCGAGCTGCTTCTCGGCGCGATCGAAGCTGCCGGCGAAACACAGCAGCTCGAACAGGAACGTGCGGCGCTGAGCGTCGGTCGGGTTGTCCCGCAACTCCGCACTCAGCGCCCCGATGGCGTCATCGAGCCGCCCAGCCTTGAACAGCGACTGGGCGGTCATCGATGCAACCTCGGTTGCACGACAGCGCTCACTACTTCACACCGCTCGGCGTGCCGCTCGGAATGTCCCAGCCCGCGCCGACGGTCTTCTTCGCCGTGCCCTTGTCGTCCTGAGAACTGTAGACGATCTCGACCTTCTCGAAGGCCAACGACAGTGATTCGGTCGGCGTGTCGTCGCCACCGCCAGAGCCGGACCACTGAATGCTGTCCACGTACACTTTCGAGAACTTGTACTGCAGATACTCGAGCGGTTTCTCGCCACCGGCCTTGCGCAGGGTGACGGTTGCCTCCGGGATGTGCTCGCCCTTTGCGCAGCGCAGGAAGAGCGCGGTGCTCGAGAGGTCCGTCGCCTTCATGATGTTGAACGACGAGATGTTGACCTGGCTCGCACCGGCCCCTGTACCTTTGGCGACCGTGGTCGGATTCGACGCGCCGAAACTGAAGCTGAGGACGTCGATCTCGTCGGGATGGCCTGCCTTGCGTGACTCGCCGGGGATCCCTTCGATCTTGAGGAAAGCTTCCAACGCCATAGGACTGACTCCGGTGTGAGGGCGAACGTGTCGAGCAGTGGAGCGAGATTACCCGTCGTTACTTGGCCGGCGGCGGCAGTTCCGCCACCAGGCGCATCGACATGCTCAGCTCATCGAGCTGGAAGTGCGGACGCATGAACGCGACGGCCCGATACGCACCGGGCTTCCCGGGAATGTCCATCACGTCGATGCGGGCTTCCTTGAGCGGGCGCTGCGCCTTCATGGCGAATGGGGCGTCATCGTTGCTGATCACGTACTTCGAGATCCACGTGTTCAGGAACGCCTGCGCTTCATCGCGCGACATGTAACCGCCGATCTTGTCGCGCATGATGGACTTGAGATAGTGCGCGAACCGCGACGTCGCGAAGATATACGGAAGCTGCGCCGAAATCCTCGCATTCGCGGTCGCGGAGTCGGTGTTGTACACCTTCGCCTTCTGTGCCGACTGCACGCTGAAGAAGCACGCGTTCGGCGTGTTCTTCTGGTGCACGAGGGGAACGAACCCGAGATCGGCGAGCTCCTTCTCGCGACGGTCGGTGATCGGTGCCTCGGTGGGGCACTTCATGGCGATGTCACCGGACTCGGTGCGGAAGTTGTGCACCGGCAACCCGTCCACCAGTCCGCCCGACTCCACGCCGCGAATCGTTGCGCACCAGCCGTACATCGCGAACGCGTTCGTCACTCGGGCGCCCAGGGCCCACGCCGCGTTGCCCCAGAGATACTTGCTGTGGTCCGTCCCGTCGACGTGCTCCTCGTACGCGAAGGCCTCGACCGGAACGGTGTCCTTGCCGAACGGCTCGCGCATGAGGATGTGCGGCAGCGTGAGCGCCACGTACCGCGAGTCTTCCGTCGCGCGGAAGGCCTTCCACTTCGCGTACTCGGTCGTGTCGAACACCTTGCCCATGTCGCGCGGCGCGTCGATCTGCGCGAAGCTCTCGAGGTTGAGCATGTCCGCCGACGCCGCGGTGAGGAACGGCGCGTGCGCGGCCGCTGCCACGTTCGAGATCTTCTCCAGCAGCTCGATGTCCTGACCCGACTTCCCGAACTCGTAGTCGCCGAGCAGGGCGCCGAACGGCGCGCCGCCGAAGACGCCGTATTCCTCCTCGTAGACCTTCTTGAACAGCGCGCTCTGATCGAACTCGGGCGCCCGCTGCAGGTCGCGGAGCAGATCCTTCTTGGAGACGTTGAGGACCTTGAGCTTGAGCTGCGTGCCGGTCTCCGAGTTGTTGAGGAGGTAGCGCAATCCGCGCCACGTCGCTTCGAGCTTCTGGAAATCAGGGTGGTGCATCACCTCGTTCAGCTGAAGCGAGATGAGATGATCGATCTGCGCGATGCGGGCGTTGATCATCGCTTCCGTATCGCGCGACATCGTCATCGAGCCGGCCAGCACTTCGGACACGAACTGCTTGACCATGTCCTTGCCGCGTTCCTTGGCCGCGGCGTCTCGCCCGCCGACGCGACCGTCCTCGATGATCTGATCGAGCAGCGAGACTTCGGTGGTCGACTCGAGCGGTGTCGGGGTCGACGATGTCTGCGGATTCGTCATTGTCCGCCTCCTTGCCCGCCCATCTCATCCTTCAGCCGCTTCATCTTGGCCTCATCGCCTAACGTGGCCTGGAGGATCTCCTCGAGTTTGTCGTTCCCCTGCAGCGTGCCGCGCAGGTCGGCGAGCTTCGTGCGCAGGTCGAGCAGCTCCTTGAGCGGCTTCACCTGGCGCGCAACGGCTTCCGGCGAGAAGTCATCGAGCGATCGGAAGTTGAGATCGACGCCGAGCTTTCCGGCGTTCGAATCTTCACTGAGCTTGTTCTCGACGGAGAACTGGAGGTGCGGCTTCATGCTCGCGAGCACGTCGTCGAAGTTGTCCGGCGTCACTTCCACGAACTGCCGGTCCTTGAGCTTCGCGAGCGGCTCGACGGGCTGACCCGAGAAATCGCCGAGCACTCCCATGACGAACGGCAATTCCTTCATCTCGATCGCGCCGCCCGTTTCGACGTCGTAGCTGATCTGAACGCGCGGGGGCCGCACGCGCTCCAGTTTTTTCTGTGTGCTCTCTCGTGCCATGCTAGCTCCTCGCTCTCGACGATGCCGTGAGGTCTGGCTTGGCCACCGCGACGCGACGGCGAGCGGATGGCGATGGGAGGCCGGTGCGCAGACATCGCGCACAGCCGGGCGTGGGTTCTTCGTTTCGGGCGATGCGACAGTATCCACGCAGCGAGGTGGTGTCAAGCAACGAACCCGCCTGCGCTTACGGCGTGGCCGTACCGTCGAGCTCGACCATTCCGTGAACGGTTAGTAGATGAACGTAGGAGGCTAGACGGTCGATAAGCGCCGCGTCTCTCAGCCTCTCCGGATCGGACCACTCGGCGTACAACTCCCGCAGTGTTCGCGTCCCATCCATCTCGCCCAACAGCCCGATCATGTCGGTCGGGCAGGGAAGGCGCACGTCGAACGGCACCTTCGTCGTCACGCCGCTACTCCGCACGGCCCACCCTTCCGCTTCCCGCACGTGTTCCGATTCCAACGACACGTGAGATAGCAGGACCGGTCGCGAGTCGAGGATTCGTTCGAGGGCCGAGTCCGCGGACGATTCCTCCGCAGCCCGGACGAGACGGTGCAGCTCCTTCGCGCCGGTGGCCGATCCAACGCGCCGGCGCACCGTGAACGGTGCATGCGACCGTTCGTGACGCACCATCGCGATGGTCGAGTAGACCAGCTTGGTCACGCCAAGATTCGTGAAATGCCGATGCCATTCCTCGGCTTCCGGCCATGTCCCGCGACCGCCGATGGCGAGGCGGACATAGTACTCGGTGGGGTCGAACTCGTTGGTCACCACCACCGCCACGTCGAATTCGTCCGCGGCTTCTCCGAGCATCGCTCGCAACCGCTGCTCGAGTGGGGCGTCGCGCCGATCGCCGGCCGTGCAGGTACAATGAAAGGAGCCGCCCGGTCGGAGATACTGCGGCAGGCCGGCGACGATACGCCGCGTCACGCCCTCCCCGTCGGCCCCCCCATCGCGATAGACCATCGTCGTCTCGCGCGACGGCACGTACGGCGGGTGCGCGACGATCCGGTCGAACGTGAGCCCGGCGACCGGCGCGTACAGGTCGCCCGAGACCGCGGTCACGTTCGAGAGGCCGTTGAGGCGCGCGTTGAACCGGGCGAAATCGGTGGACCGATCCGCGACGTCGATCGCCCATGCGTTGTCGGCAAAGCTCGCCGCCGCCGCGAGGGCCGCCACGCCGGTGCCGGCGCAGAGATCGAGAAACGCAGAACACGGCGTGCGCGGCATCGTCCCCATGAACGTCCGCGTGTTCGTCGTGATCGCGGCGTACACGAGATCCCACCATCGCGCGGGCGCTCCGTCCGGCACCGCCGCCACATCGGACGCGATGTACAGCGCCTCGGTGGGGTAGAGCAGCACGGTGGCGACGGCGCGGCTGGGATCCGTACGGTGGTCGCGGACCAGGCCTAACGAGCGCATGGCGTCGAGTCCTCGCGGCGGCAGCAGTCGCGTCGTGTCAGCCCAGGAGACGGGCTCGTTGTCCAGAAAGAGGCGAATGAGGACGTCGAGTGCATCCACCAGCGGCGTCTCTGGCCGCCCATCTCGCAGCGCGCGCAGTTGATCCAGCGATTCGATGCCGAGTCTCCGGCAGATCTCGTCCTCGCGGAACGCCGCGTCGCGCAGGAATGCGCGAAGGCTCTCGAATGCCGCTGCGGGTTCGTGGCGGAGAGGGCTCGGGGTCGGTGCCGCGCTCGTCGGCGCTTCCACTTCGGTCGTCACGTCGTCCAGCTCGCGGCGAGTGGCGCAGCAGGGTCCGCAACCGACCGCAGCTCCACGAGCCTAACGCGATCGGTGTTCTTGATCCACGCGAGCGGCATGAGCCCGCGAGACAGCAGATGTCTCGCCACGCGCTCGGACATCGTGGTCTCCGCGCACGACATGGCGACGGTCTCGGGGCCGCGCTTGTACATGAACAGCGGCAGGGATCCCACATCGAGCGACATCCGCGGGCCGATCGCCCAGCCTCGCTCGTTGAAGGCCTCGCCGACCAGCAGCGCAACGAGCACCGCGCCGCTCCCCCAGAGGTAATCCTCGTGACGCTCCGGATCCTCGAGCTCCTCGAACTCGATCGTGTCGGCGGGATTGTCGCGGCCATACGGTGTCCGCAGCAGGACCCGTGGAAACGTGAGGCCGAGGAACCGTGCTTCGAGCGACTGTCTGATGAGCGTGAACACTTCGGGTGGCGCGGTTGCTTCGTCGGCAAAGCTGGCGGGCGCACCAGCAACGAACGGTGCGTCCAGCGCGCGCGCCGCCATCGCGATGCGTGCCAGCGCTTCAGCCCCGGCCTCGCCTTCGGGAAACTGGTGCAGCGAGATGACGAGCGCCCACTGGTCGTCACCGGATGCGTCGCGTTCTCGCGCGAGTCGCTCGAGCGCAGCCGCGACGTCGTCGCGTGCCGCATCGAACAGGAACAGCGCGAGGTCGCCGTCGGTATCGAGCCGCCGCACCAGCAGATCGAGCGCGCGCCATGTGGCCTCGAGCGACTGCACACGCGGCTCGTGCAGCACTCGTCGGATGCGCCGCGTCGTCGCCGCGTGCTCCGTCGCGGCGCGAGCCGACGTCTCGGCGTCGGGAGCATGAACGAGATGCGGAGTGACGGCGCGCTCGACGAACGCGGAGAGCTCGTCGGTCCGTCGCGTCGGGCGCACAGGCGCTTCGGACACATCAGCGAGCATGTCGTCCAGCAATGATGCGCCCGACACGATGCGGCCCGGATCGGGCGCATGCGACTCGACGCCCATCGGTGGGCTGATCGCGGCAGGTGTCGGGGACCCTGAAGGCGCAGCGCGATCGAGCGACGACATCCGCGCAACCAATCGATCGGGAAGAAAATCGTCCATCGACGTGAACGCGAGATCGATCGGTGCGTCGTCGATCGTCACCCGCAGCCTCGGCGCGATGCGCGCGAGATGGTCATCGAGATCGTCGCGGTCGACGCGGCGCGGTGTGGCGGTGGCGGAGGCGTCCGCACGCGCACTGAAATCGCCGACCACGAGAATCCGGAACGCGCGAGGCTCGATGACTCTGCCTTCGATGGTCTCATGGGGCGCGATGTGCAACGAGACTTCGGCGCGCTGGTCCCGCATCGGTCGGCTTCCCTCGCGGTCGTGATGGCATCGCGCGACGCAGGGCGCGTCGGCGTGATCGCCATGATGGAGCGAAGGTGCTACGTTACCGCCCATGCGGCAACTCCAACCGGTACTCTGGACGAAAGGCGTTCTGCTCAGTCCGCAGCACCTCCAGATGCAGGATCGCTATCTGGAGGATCTCCTCAGCTTTCGGCTGGGTGCACTGGCGTTTCGCCCGTGGGGATTCCATCACCTCGAGATCGATCGCGAGGCGCTGGCCAGCGGCCGGTTCGCCGTCACGGCGGCGAGCGGCATCATGCCGGACGGCCTCTTGTTCGACGCTCCGCTGTCCGATGCAGTTCCGCCACCGAAGCCGCTCGACGAGGCGTGGGACCCGGATCGTCCCACGCTCGACGTGTATCTCACGGTCCCGGAATATCGCCCCGATGGGTTCAACGTCGCGTCGCTGCAGCGCGATCAGAGCACGCGGTATCGCGCCGAACTGCTCATGCGACGCGACGAGAACAACGGGCTCGCGGAGAAGCCGGTGCAGGTCGCCCGAAAGAACCTGCGCTTTCTCGTCGAGGGCGAGTCACTGGACGG
>Ga0310810_10003414_pt1 | contig 17297 bp, 17 predicted proteins | sample NCmetagenome_FD_207641 | JGI IMG/M metagenome (GOLD analysis project Ga0310810, IMG submission 207641) | Soil microbial communities from experimental microcosm in Duke University, North Carolina, United States - NC | ecosystem: Engineered > Artificial ecosystem > Soil microcosm > Unclassified ... | reverse complement strand
GCTCCAGGGGCTCCATGTCGGCTTCTTCGTGGCGCTCGCGGCGCTCGTCGTCTTCTATCTCCTGCTCAACCGGACGACGCTCGGCTACGAGGTACGCGCCGTCGGCTTCAACCCCGACGCGGCGGCGTACGGCGGCATCAGCGTCAAGAAGAACCTGATCCGCGCAATGGCCATCTCCGGTGCGTTCGCCGGGCTCGCCGGCGGCCTCGACATGCTCGGCTACCTCTACCACTACGGCGTCTCCGACATCCCGGTGTCGTCGATCGGGTTCCTCGGTATCGCGGTGGCGCTGCTCGGCCGCAACACCGCGGTCGGCACCGGCCTCGGCGCCCTTCTCTTCGGCGCGCTCCTCTTCGGCACGACGCACGGGCTCGCGTCGACCGTGATCGCGCCCGACCTCGCGAGCAACCTCACCTACATGATCCAGGGGCTCGTCGTGCTCTTCGTCGGCGCCGACGTCCTGATCCTCTACGTCTGGAACACGCGGCGGCGCTTCCGGCCGCCGAAGGCGCGAGAGGCGACGGCGTGACCACGTGGGCCCAGGGGCTCGACGGGTCGCTCTGGGCCCGCGCCCGCGACCCGCGCACGAGCGGCGTGGCCGGGCTCGTGCTCGGCGTCGTCGCCTGCCTGCTCGCCCTGCCCCCGATCGGGGAGCGCTCGATCCTCGGCCCGATTCTCGTCGGCGTCGCCGCCTCGATGCTCGGGCTGTGGACCGCGACGCGCGGCCGGCGACGCCTCGGCTGGGGCGCCGTCGCGGCCGGGCTGATCGGGCTTGCGCTCGGCGTCCTCGCCACGCGCTCCAGCACCTCGAACCTGAACATCGTCTTCACGGCGTCGCTGATCGCGTCGATGTTCGTCTTCTCGACGCCGCTCGTCTTCGGAGCGATCGGCGGCATGTTCTCCGAGCGCAGCGGGGTGGTGAACATCGGCCTCGAGGGGATGATGCTGATGGGCGCCTTCTGGGGCGTGTACGGCGCCGACCGGGGCGGCAGCTGGGTCGTCGGGCTGCTCGTCGCGATGCTCGCCGGCGGCCTGCTCGCGCTCGTGCACGCGTTCTTCGCGATCCATCTGCGCGCCGACCAGATCGTCGGCGGCACGGCGGTGAACTTCCTCGCGCTCGGGATCACCGGCTACTTCTTCTTCCAGCTCTACCACGGCGAGGACGTGCCGGCCGGCGTGTCGACGATCCCGAACCTGAAGATCCCGGGCCTCGACCACGTGCATTTCCTCGGCGCCGCGTTCGGAAATCTCAGCCTGATGGTCTGGTTGAGCTTCGCGCTCGTGATCGTTTCCTATCTCGTGCTCTTCAAGACTGCGATCGGGCTGCGGATCCGGGCCTGCGGCGAGCACCCGCGCGCCGCCGACACGGTCGGGATCAACGTGTACGCGATCCGCTACGCGTCCGTCGTCGTCTCCGGCATCCTCGCCGCGCTCGGCGGTGCGTATCTCTCGATCGGGTTCGGGGGCGGCGCCTTCACCGACAACATGACGGCGGGCCGCGGCTTCATCGCCCTCGCGGCGATGATCTTCGGCAACTGGCGGCCGTTCGGCGCGTTCGGCGCCGCGTTGCTCTTCGGCTTCTCGACGGCGCTCGCCTACCGGCTGCCCGCGTACTCCGGCTCGGCTGCGACGCTCTTCCAGGCCCTCCCGTACGTGCTCACGCTGATCGCGGTGGCCGGTGTGATCGGCCGCACGGTGCCGCCGGCCGCCGACGGCAAGCCGTACAAGAAGCAATAGCCGCCGCCGCAGATGAGTGAGGACGAGCAGGGTGGGCTCGTGAGCGGCGCACCGACCGTCGCCGAGCGGCTCGCGCTCGCGCAGCGGGCGGGCGGGGTGCTCGGCTCGCTGCTCACGGCGGCCGTCGCGTTCTTCGTCGGCGGGCTCGTCGTGCTCGCGAGCGGAGCGAATCCGCTCTCGACCTATCGCGCGATCTTCGACGGCAGCGGGCTGAACTGGCTCTTCCCGTGGGTGACCGGCGACGACCGGTCGTTCGCCGCCGCGAACCTCCAGCAGACGCTCCTGCTGACGACCTCGCTCCTGCTCTGCGGGCTCGCGGTGGCGTTCGCGTTCCGGAGCGGTCTCTTCAACATCGGCGGGCAGGGCCAGTACCTCGTCGGGTCGATCATCGCGCTCTGGGTCGGCGCCTCGTTCGAGACGATGGACGGCCCGCTGCACATCGTGCTCGCGATCGCCGCCGCGGCGCTCGCGGGCGCGCTCTACGCGGGCGTCGCGGGCCTCCTCAAGGCGACGGTCGGCGCGCACGAGGTGATCACGACGATCATGCTCAACTGGGTCGCGGTCTGGGTCGGCAGCTGGCTCTTCGGGCACGGCGGCGCGTTGCAGAGCCACGCGAACGGCGGGTCGATCCCGGTGTCCGACCCTGTCTCTCCGCACGCCCACCTGCCCGTCTTCTGGGGGAGCCCGGTGCTCCAGGGCCTCGACGTCGGGCTCTTCGTCGCACTCGCGGGCCTCCTCGTCTATGCAGTCGTGCTGAACCGCACCACGCTCGGGTTCGAGGTGCGCGCCGTCGGCTTCAACCCGGAGGCGGCGCGCTACGCAGGCATGAGCGTCGCGCGCACGTACGTGATCACGATGGCGATCGCCGGGACGTTCGCGGGCCTCGCGGGCGCCGTCGACGTGCTCGGCTGGGAGTTCCAGATCGGGGTGAACGACGTCCAGACCTCGCAGATCGGGTTCATCGCAATCGCGGTCGCGGTGCTCGGCCGCAACCGCGCGCTCGGCGTCCTCGCGTCCGCTCTGCTCTTCGGGGCTCTGCTGACCGGGACTTCGACCCGGAACCTCGACCCGACGGTCTTCCGGGCCGACCTCGCGGCGAACCTGACCCTGATCATCCAGGGCCTCGTCGTCCTCTTCGTCGGTGCGGACGTGCTCGTCCTCTGGCTCTGGAACCGCAGGCGGCGGCTACGGGCGGCGGTGACGTGAACGTGAGCGCGAGGGCGGTCGCGAGCGGCGGCATCGGGCTCGGCGCCCTCGCCTTCTGGGTGGCGCTGCCGCCGGTCGAGAGCTCGGCCGCCGTCTGGCCGGCGCTCGCCGGCGGTCTCGCAGTCGCCTGCGGCGTCTGGGCGGCCCGGCGCGGCGAGCGTCGCCCTGCGTGGGGCGCGATCGCCGCCGGCGTGCTCGGCGCCTCGCTCGGCCTGCTCGCGACGCATGCCGCCCGCGGCAACCTGAGCGCCGCCGTCGTGTGGTCGGCGCTCCTCGCCGCGATGCTCGTCAACGCGACACCGCTCACGTACGCGGCGCTCGGCGGCCTCTACTCGGAGCGGAGCGGGGTGGTGAACATCGGGCTCGAGGGGATGATGCTCACCGGCGCGTTCTTCGGCATCTGGGGCGCCGACGTGACCGGCAGCTGGGAGCTCGGCCTGCTGATCGCGGTCGCGACGGGCGGGCTCCTCGCGCTCGGCTATGCCTTCTTCGCGATCCACCTGCGCACCGACCAGATCATCAGCGGCACCGCGGTCAACTTCCTCGCGCTCGGGATCACGGGCTACCTGTTCGTCGACGTCTACGGCACGAACGGGACGCCGAGCCTGCGCGCCTCCCAGCGCATCCCGGACGTGACGATCTCCACGAGCTCGAACTTCTTCGCGCAGGCGTTCGGACAGCTGAACCTGCTCGTCTGGCTGTCGGTTGCGATCCTCGCGCTGACGTACGTCGTCGTCTTCCGGACGCCGCTCGGCCTTCGCATCCGGGCGGTGGGCGAGCATCCGAGCGCGGCGGACGCGGTGGGCATCTCGGTCGTCAAGACCCGCTACGCTGCGGTGACCCTGTCAGGGATGCTCGCCGCGGTCGGCGGGGCGTACCTTTCGATCGGCTTCGTGCACTCGTTCAACGAGAACATGACAGAGGGACGCGGCTTCATCGCCCTCGCGGCTCTCATCTTCGGCAAGTGGCGCCCGGCGGGCGCGTTCGGCGCTGCGCTCCTCTTCGGCTTCTCGAGCGCGCTCGCGCAGCGGCTCGGGACGATTCCGCACTGGAGCTCGTACGCCGTGCTCTTCCAGACGCTCCCGTACGTCCTCACCCTGGTCGCGGTCGCCGGCGTGATCGGCCGCTCGATCCCTCCCGCGGCGGCGGGGCGCCCCTATGCGAAGCAGTAACCACCGCTCGTCGGCGGCCGTGCTCGCCGGGCTCCTCGCGGTCGCCGCCGTCCCGGTCGCTGTTCTCCTGTCGCGGCAGACGGCCGGCGTCCGGCTCCTGGACGCGGTGTGGGCGATCCCGGTCGGCGCCCTCTGCGGGATCGCGGCGCTCCTCTTCGCGCGCGGCGCCCGAGGCCGCATCCGGCGCACGCTCGAGCAGGCGGGGGGCGCCGGCAGGGCGCGCGTAGCAGGCATCCTCGGGGTGGCCGGCATCTGCGTCGCGCTCTCGGCGGCGATCGCTGTCGGCTTCTACGAGCTTCTCGTCCGGCTCGAGGGGTAGCGGGAAAAGCGGCTCTAGAATGCCGGTTGCATGTTCGAGATCGGCAACAGCCTGCGTGAGGCCCGAGAGCGCCAGGGTCTCGAGTATCCGCAGATCGAGCTCGCGACGAAGATCCGAGCGAAGTACATCCGCGCGCTCGAGGACGAGCACTTCGAGGTGCTCCCGGCCGGCACGTACATCAAGGGATTCCTGCGCTCCTACGCCGAGTTTCTCGGGCTCGACGGCCAGCTCTACGTCGACGAGTACAACTCGCGCAACGTCGTCGAGAGCTTCGACGACATGCCGCAGCGCCGGCCGGCCCGCCGGCACGAGCGCTCGCTCGAGAAGAAGGTCGTGCTGCTCGCGCTCGCCGGCATCGCCGCGCTGACGGGGCTCGTGATCGTCGCCTGGCGCTTCGGCGGCAGCGGCACGCCGGGCACGGCGCCACCCGTCGTCACGCAGACCCGTCCGGCGGCGCCGGCGGGGCTTCGCTTCGTCGGGCTCGGCAAGGGGACGTATCTCGAGGTGCGTCGGCGCTCGGCGGCGGGTCACATGGTCTTCCAGGGGACGCTGCGGCCCCACGACCGAGAATTCGTGATCGGGACACGGTTCTGGATCTACGTCCGCCGGCCGGCCGGCGTCCGCTTCACGCTCGGCGGCAAGCCGGTCTCGCTCCCGGCGCGGCGGAACCTCAAGGTCCTCGTCAGCCCGACGAAGACAGTCCGCGCCGGAGGTTGAGCCGGCCGCGCGCCGTCGTCGTCGTCACGGGCAGCGAGCTCGTGCGCGGCGACCGAACCGATCTGAACGGGCCGTTCCTCGCAAGCGAGGCGCTGCGGCTCGGGCTGGAGCCGGCACGGATCGCGATCGTCGGCGACGCTCCCGCCGAGCTCGAGGCGACACTCCGAAGCGCTCTCGAGGCCGACGCCGTCCTGGTCTCGGGAGGGCTCGGCCCGACCCACGACGATCGGACGGTCGAGCTCGTCGCGAAGGCGCTCGGCGTCGGCACCCGCGTCGACGCCGACCTCGAGCGGGAGATCGAGGGGGTCTCGCGCTCGGCGGCGGCCCGGCTGAAGCGGGACTACGCCGACTTCGAGCCGGGCGTGCGGAAGCAGGCGACCGTGCCCGAGGGCGCGATCTCGCTCGGGCTCGCCGGCACCGCACCGGGGCTCGTCGTCCCACGCGGGCGCGGGCGCGTGCTCGTGGTGCTGCCCGGCCCGCCGGCGGAGCTTCGACGCCTCTGGCCGCGCGCCCTCGAGACCGCGGCCTTCCGGGAGCTGCTCTCGCGTGCCCGGCCGCCGGGCCGGCGGGTCGCCCGGCTCTTCGGCGTCAGCGAGTCGGCGGTGGCGCGGGCGCTCGCCGAGGCGGGCGGCGACGGCGGCGGGGTGGAGGTGACGATCTGCGCCCGGGAGTTCGAGATCCACGTCGACCTGCTCGTCGAGCCGGGCCGGGACGCACGGGCGGACGCCCTCGAGCGGGCCTTCCTCGCGCCGCTCGAGCAGTGGCTCTACGGCCGCGACGAGCGCGGGGTGGAGGAGCACGTCCTCGAGCTCTGCCGGGCGCGGATGCTGACACTCGCCACCGCCGAGTCCTGCACCGGCGGCCTCGTCGCCGCGCGCCTCACGTCGGTGCCGGGAGCGAGCGACGTCGTCGCCGGCGGCGTCGTCGCGTACTCCGACGAGGTGAAGCGGGCCGAGCTCGACGTGCCGGCCGACCTGCTCGAGCGGCACGGCGCCGTCTCCGCCGAGGTGGCGGCCGCGATGGCGCGCGGCGCCCGTGCGCGGCTCGGCGTCGACCTCGCCGTCGCCGTGACCGGGATCGCCGGGCCCGGCGGGGGAACGTCCGAGAAGCCCGTCGGCCTCGTGTACCTCCATGCCGAGGGACCGGACGGCGGCCTCGGCCGGGAGCTCAGCTTCCCGGGAGACCGGGCCGCGATCCGGAGCCGCTCGGTCGCCGGCGCGCTCCACCTCGTGCTGCGGTTGCTGTCACGAAGCCCTGACGAAGCGGTATGACCGGCGCCGCTAGCGTCAGCGACGATGAGCGCCTGCGCCTCTTCCTCGCCCTGCGCCTGCCGGAGCGGGTGCTCGACGTCGTCGAGTCGTGGCAGCACGACCACCTCCGCGACGTGCGCGTCGTGCCGCGCGAGCACCTCCACGTCACGGTCGCCTTCCTCGGCCACCGGCCGGCGTCCGAGCTCGGCGGCGTCCTCCGCGAGCTGCGGGCGGCCGCGGCCGACGCCCCGGCGGATCTGCGTCTCGCCGCGGCCCGTTACCGCGAGACCGGGAGCGTCGCGATGCTCGTGCTCGACGATCTCGACGGCGGCGCGGGCGCCTTCGCGGCCGACCTCCAGGCACGGCTCGAGCGGCTCGGCTCCTACCGGCGCGAAGGCCGGCGGTGGCTTCCCCACGTCACGGTGGCCCGTTTCAGGTCGCGGCCGGGCCTCCGGCTCGAGCCGCCGGCGATGGGAACATTCGTTCCGTCCGACGCTGCTGCTTATCTGTCACGGCTGCGACCCGGCGGGGCGCAGTACGAAGTCTTGGAATCGGTGGTACTGACGTGAATCGGCCCGAATGAATCGGCCTAAATGAATTAGCCTGGCTAGGAGGCAGAGGTGGACAAGAACGACGCGTTGGACGTCGCGCTCGGCCAGATCGAGCGCCAGTTCGGCAAGGGCTCGGTCATGAAGATGAACGACCGCGCCGCCGTCTCGGTCGGCGCCGTCTCGACGGGGTCGCTCGCACTCGACCTCGCGCTCGGGATCGGCGGCCTGCCGCGCGGCCGCATCGTCGAGGTCTTCGGCCCGGAGTCGTCGGGCAAGACGACGCTCGTCTATCACGTGATCGCCGAGGCGCAGCGCCGGGGCGGCATCTGTGCGTTCATCGACGCCGAGCACGCAATGGATCCCGCCTACGCGAAGCGCATCGGCGTCGACATCGACAACCTCCTCGTCTCGCAGCCGGACACCGGCGAGCAGGCGCTCGAGATCACCGAGCTCCTGATCCGCTCCGGGGCGCTCGACGTCGTCGCGATCGACTCGGTCGCCGCGCTGACGCCGAAGGCGGAGATCGAGGGCGAGATGGGCGACTCGCACGTCGGCTTGCAGGCCCGACTCATGTCGCAGGCGTTGCGCAAGCTCGCAGGAACGCTCAACCGCACCGACACGATCTGCCTCTTCACGAACCAGCTGCGCGAGAAGATCGGCGTCATGTTCGGCAACCCGGAGACGACGCCGGGCGGCCGGGCGCTCAAGTTCTACTCGTCGGTGCGGCTCGACATCCGCCGCATCGAGACGCTGAAGGACGGCGTCGAGGCGTTCGGCAACCGCGTCCGCGTGAAGGTGGTGAAGAACAAGGTCGCGCCGCCGTTCAAGCAGGCCGAGTTCGACATCATCTACGGCTCCGGCATCTCGTGGGAGGGCACGGTGCTCGACACGGGCATCGAGCGCAAGGTCGTTGCGAAGTCGGGCTCGTACTTCAGCTTCGGCGACGAGCGGCTCGGCCAGGGCAGGCAGAACGCGACCGCGTTCCTGCGCGAGCATCCCGACGTGACGCAGCAGATCCTCCAGAAGATCCAGCTCGAGCTCGGGCCGGAGCAGATCGTCTCGGCACGGCTGCTGCCGATCGTCGAAGAGGCGACGGAGAACGGGTCGTCGAACGGCAAAGGCGCCAAGGCGGCCGCTGCCGCGGCAGCCGTCGTCGCCGCGGGCGAGGCCGAATCGGACGAGTAGTGGCGGTCGTGACGGCGCTGCGCGAGCGGCCGCGCGACCGCGTCGAGGTCGAGCTCGACGGCGCCCCGTGGCGGCTCGTGCCTGCCGTGGCGGTCGTCCGCAGCGGCCTCCTCGTGGGGCGCCCGCTCGACCGCGAGGCGGCGCGGACGCTCGGCCGCGAGCTGCGCCGCGCCGAGGCGCTCGCTGCCGCGGCACGTGCGCTCCGCTACCGCGACCTCTCGCGCCGGCAGCTCGAGGAGCGGCTCACGCGGCGCGGGCTGCGGCCGGAGGCCCGGGAGGACGCACTCGAGGCCCTCGAGACGGCCGGGCTGCTCGACGACGCCCGGGTCGCCGCCGCCCGGGCGGGCGCCCTGGCGGCGCGCGGCTACGGCGACGAGGCGGTGCGCTTCGCCCTCGAGGGCGAGGGGCTCGCCGCCGGGCTCGTCGCCGAGGCGCTCGGAGCGCTCGAGCCCGAAGCCGCGAGAGCAGCGAAACTGCTGGCCCGCCGGGGCCGGAGCCCCGCCGCCCTGCGCTGGCTCGCCGCCCGGGGCTTCGACGTCTCGACGCTCGAGGACGTTGCCGGATTTGCGGACGAGCCCGCGCCGCGCTAGGATCCAGGCAACTACACCTGACATTTTGCCTGCAAACTGCGCTGTTTCCGAATCTCGCTGACTCTGTGACGACTGCACCGACCACACACTCGAAACGGAGACCCTCCAAGCCGACGCCGGCCTGACAGGCGCCGCCGACGGGGCCGCGCGCTCGCGCGTCGGAATCGAGCGATTCGAAGAACGGGCGGCTTGCGGGCCCGATGCCGGGTGGGCAGAACCCAACCGAGCGAGGTGCGTCGCACGTGCTGATCGGGATCGCAGTCGCCATCGGGATCGCGGCCGGCGCCGCGCTCGCCCTGCTCGCGGTCCAGGTCTTCGGCGCCACCGGCGTCGGCCAGGCGCGCCGCATGCGCCGGCAGCTGCTCGACGACGCGGAGCGCGAGGCGGAGGCGTTGCGGCGCGAGGCGCAGATCGAGGCGCGCGAGCAGGCTGTCCAGCTCCGGGCCGAGATCGACAACGAGCTCGCCGACCGTCGCAGCTCGGTCCTGAAGATCGAGGAGCGGGTGCTCGCGAAGGAAGAGGAGATCGAGCGCAAGCTCGTCGAGCTCCAGCGCAAGGACCAGGGTCTCGCCGACCGGGAGGCGCACCTGCGTCAGCTCCAGGACGAGCTGAAGCAGACGAAGACCGCGCAGCTCGAGGAGCTCGAGCGGATCGGCCGCATGACCTTGCAGGACGCGAAGTCGCATCTGCTCGAGCGTGGGGAGGAGCTCGCACGCCACGACCTCGCGCGGCGCGTCCGGATGCTCGAGGACGAGGCCCGCGCCGAGTCGAAGCGGCGCGCGCGGAACCTGGTGGCCGATGCGCTGCAGCGGGTGGCCGCAAGCCACGCCGCGGAGACGACGGTGACGGTGATCGAGCTCCCGTCGGACGACATGAAGGGCCGCATCATCGGCCGCGAGGGCAGGAACATCCGCGCGCTCGAGCATCTGACGGGTGTCGACTTCATCATCGACGAGACCCCGCACGCGGTGGTGCTGTCGTCGTTCGACGGCCTGCGCCGAGAGGTGGCGCGGCTGACCCTGACGAAGCTGATCGAGGACGGCCGGATCCATCCGGCGCGCATCGAGGAGACGTACTACCAGTCCAAGGCGGAGCTGGAGGAGACCGTCCGGCAGGCCGGCGAGCAGGCAGTCTTCGAGGCGAACTGCGGCCCCTTCCACGAGGAGCTCGTCAAGATCCTCGGCCGGCTCCGGTTTCGCACGAGCTACGGCCAGAACGTCCTCAAGCACACGCTCGAGGTGGTGCATCTGGCGGGAGTCATGGCGACCGAGCTCGGCGCAGGCGTCAAGACCGCGAAACGCGCCGCGATGCTGCACGACGTCGGGAAGGCGCTCACACACGAGGTCGAGGGCTCGCACGCGAGCATCTCGGCGCAGCTCGCCCGCCGCTACGGCGAGACGCAGCACGTCGTCCACGCGATCGAGGCGCATCACTACGAGGTGCAGCCGCAGACCGTGGAAGCGGTGCTCGTGATCTCGGCGGATGCGATCTCTGCCTCCCGGCCGGGTGCGCGCGGCGAGAGCCTCGAGCACTACATCAAGCGGCTCGAGTCGCTCGAGCAGCTCGCCGCCTCGAAGCCGGGCGTCGAGAAGGTCTATGCGCTCCAGGCGGGACGCGAGATCCGCGTGATCGTGAGCCCGGGCGACGTCGACGACGACGCGGCCGCGCTCCTCTCGCACGAGATCGCGCGCGAGATCGAGGATCGGCTCGAGTACCCCGGCCAGGTGAAGGTGACGGTGATCAGGGAGAGCCGTGCCGTCGACGTGGCGCGAAACCACACGGCGGCGCAGAACGGCGACGATCGGCCCGCCCGCGACGGTGCGGACGGGCGCCCGCTCCTCGGCGAGGCGCCCGCCTCGAAGCACATCGCCTGATCGAAGGGCGGCCGTGACCACCCGCCACCGCGTCGTGCTGCTGCCGGGCGCCGTCCTGCCGGCCGAGCCGGCCTACGCGGCGCTGCTCGAGACGCTCGGTGAACGCGTCGAGGCGGTCGCGAAGGACCTCGAGGTCTACGCGGGCGATCAGCCGCCGCCCGACTTCGGCCTCGACACCGAGGCACGGGGAATTCTCCGCGAGGCCGACGCGCACGGCTTCGACCGCTTCCATCTCGTCGGCTACTCCGGCGGCGGCGCTTCGTCGCTCGCGTTCGCCGCCCGGCACGGTGAGCGGCTAGTGAGCCTGGCGCTCCTCGAGCCGGCGTGGGCCGGAAACGAGCGCACGGCGCCCGAAGAGGCGCTCGCCGAGCGCTTCCGGGCGCTCGTGCCGCTCCCGCCCGACGAGTTCATGGCCGGGTTCACGCGGCTGCAGCTGGCCCCCGGCGTCGAGCCGCCGCCCCGCCCGGACGGACCGCCGCCGCCGTGGCTCGCCAAGCGGCCGGCAGGGGCTCGCGCCTTCCTCAACGCGTTCGAAACGGGCGACCTCGATCTCGCGGCATTACGCGCGTTCGACCGGCCCGTCTACTTCGCGCTCGGCGGCCGCAGCAATCCCGACTACTTCGCTCGGATGGCGGAGCGGCTGGCGGCGATCTTCTCGGACTTCACGGTCGAGACGTTCCCGGAGCGCCACCATTTCGACCCGCCGCACCGGACCGAGCCGGAGCGCCTCGCCGGCTCCCTCCTCGCCCTCTGGGCGCGCGCCGAGCCGTAGCCTTCGATGGCCGGGCTTGCGGAAGCGCTCGACGCGACTGCGCGCGAGACTGCGTTCTCCGGCGTGGTCAGGATCGAACGCGCGGGCGAGATCGAGCTCGAGCGTGCCTACGGCCTCGCGCACCGCGGCCACGGGATCCCGAACGCCGTCGACACTCAGTTTGCGATCGCGAGCGGCTCGAAGGGCCTGACCGCGCTCACCGTGATGAGCCTGATCGAGGAGGGCCGCCTCGATCTCGCGACCCACGCCCGTCACGTCCTCGGTGCCGACCTTCCGCTCATCGACGACGCGGTGACGATCGAGCACTTGCTCTCGCACCGCTCCGGCATCGGCGACTATGTCGACGAAGAGGCGGCCGTCGGCGTCGACGACTATCCGATGCCGGTGCCCGTCCAGGAGCTCGCGTCGACGGAGCAATACGTCGCGGCGCTCGACGGCCGCCCGATGAAGTACGAGCCCGGCACGCAGTTCGCATACAACAACAGCGGCTACGTCGTGCTGGCGCTGATCGCGGAGCGTCTCGCCGGAGAGCCGTTCCACGACCTCGTCCGGCAGCGCGTCTGCGAGCCGGCGGGGATGCGCGACACGGCTTTTCTCCGCTCCGACGAGCTTCCAGGCCGTGCGGCTCTCGGCTATCTCACCGCCGACGATGCGTCGAGGACGAACGTGTTCCACCTGCCGGTGCGGGGGAGCGGAGACGGCGGCATCTACTCGACCGCCGCCGACATCAGCTCCTTCTGGAGGGCGTTCTTCGCGGGCGAGATCGTCCCGGCCGACCGGGCCGCCGACATGGTCCGCGCGCGCGGCGAGCTGCCGTCGAAGTCCTTCGCCTACGGGCTCGGCTTCTGGCTACCCGCGTCGACGGACGCGGTGATGCTCGAGGGCAGCGACGCCGGCGTCTCGTTCCGGAGCGTGCACGATCCGCGCGCCGAGGTCACGCAGACCGTCATCTCGAACACGACCGAGGGGGCGTGGCCGCTCGCCCGCCACCTCGTCGACCGCGTGCTCGGCTCCGCCGGCGAAGTCGAGTGACCCGGCAGGCGCTACGAGTCGCCGTCTCGCGCGAGCTCCTGCGCGATCTCCCAGACATGGCCGTCGGGATCGGCGAAGCAGGCGGTCCGCATCCCCCAATCCCGGTCGATCGGCCCGTTGAGAAGCTCGACGCCCCGCGTCGCGAGCTCCGCGCACGCCGCATCCGCGTCGCCGACCCAGATCGTCAGCTGGAATCGTGATCCGGCATCGCGGCCGGCGATGACCGCGGGCTCGATCAGCTCGCGCGCCGCTGCGGCCCTGAGCAGATTGACGATCGTGTTGTCGAGCTTGAACGCTGCCGAGTCGTCGTCTTCGTAGACCGGCGCGAGCTGGAACACCTTCTCGTAGAACGACCTCGATCGCTGCGGGTCCTCGACGAACAGCGTGACGGCCCCGACGCCCTTCAGCGGCTCACTCACGTCCACACCTCTTTCGGCTCGCGCGCGGGCCGGCTACCCGGCCCCTCGATGCGTACGACCGCCCGGAGTCTGCAAAATCATCGCCGGCCCGCCGTCGATCGGCGGGCCGCCCGCCCCGGTACCCTGGCCCCGTGAAGCGCTACTTCGTCACGACGTTCGGTTGCCAGATGAACGCCCACGACTCCGAGCGCATCAAGGGCATGCTCGAGGAGCTCGGGCTCGGCGAGGCCCGGAGCCAGGGCGAGGCGGACGTGATCGTCCTCAACACCTGCACGATCCGCGAGAAGCCGGACACGAAGTTCGCCGCCCATATGGGGAACGCCGCGGCGCAGAAGCGAGAGCGGCCCGACACGATCATCGCCGTCGGCGGCTGCTACGCCGAGGCGCAGCGCGAGCGGCTCTTCTCGCTCTACCCGGACGTCGACGTCGCCTTCGGGCCGGGCACGATCGCGCATCTCGGCGAGTGGCTCGGCGCCGGCGGGCTCGGGTTGGATCGCGGGGCGTGGGGGACGGGCGAGGAGCGGAAGTTTGCCGCGACGCTGCCGATGCACCGCGAGCGGCGCTTCCAGGCCTGGGTGCAGATCTCGATGGGCTGCAACTCCACCTGCTCGTACTGCATCGTGCCGGCCGTGCGCGGTCGCGAGGTCAGCCGCCGCCCGGGCGAGGTGCTCGCGGAGGTGACGGAGCTCGCCCGGCAGGGTGTCCGGGAGCTCACGCTGCTCGGCCAGAACGTCAACTCCTGGGGGCGCGACCTGCTGCCCGACATCCACACCGAATTCGGAGAGCTGCTGCGGGCCTGCGACGCCGTCGAGGGAATCGAGCGCATCCGCTTCACGAGCCCGCATCCGAAAGACTTCCGGCGGCCCGTGATCGAGGCGATGGCCGAGTGCGCGACGGTCTGTGAGCACGCGCACCTGCCGCTCCAGTCCGGCTCGACGCGGATCCTGAAGGCGATGCGGCGCACGTACTCGCGCGAGCGCTACCTGAAGCTCGTCGACGAGCTGCGGGGGTCGATCCCGGACCTCGCGCTGACGACCGACATCATCGTCGGCTTCCCCGGCGAGACCGAGCGCGACTTCCGGGAGACCATGGAGGTCGTCGAGGAGGTCGGATACGACGGCGCGTTCACGTTCGTCTACTCGCCGCGCGCCGGAACAGACGCCGCGGCCAGACCGGACCAAGTCGCCGACGACGTCAAGCGGGACCGGATCGAGCGGCTCGTCGAGCTCGTCCAGTCGCTCGCCGCCGCGCGCAACGCGGAGCGCGTCGGCCGGGTCGAGGAGGTGCTCGTCGAGGGCCCGAGCCGAACCGACCCGGCGCTCGTCCGCGGCCGGACCCGCCGGAACACGACCGTCAACTTCGCCGGCGACGCGGCGCCCGGCGAGCTCGTCGACGTGCTGATCGAGCGTGCGACCTCGACGACCCTCGCGGGCTCGCAGCTCGCCGTCGCAGTGGCTTAGGACGGAGCGGCAGCGCGCAGCGAGCGCAGCCCGAGCGCCGCGGGGATCAGCGGCAGCCAGAGGTTGCAGACGCGATAGGCGAAGACGGCGAGCACGGCGGCTGCGAGCGAGATCCCGGTCCAGGAGAGCGCGAAGGGCAGCAGCGCCTCGACGGCACCGGCGCCTGCGAGCGGAAGCGTCCGGCGGGTGAGCGCGTACCCGGTCGCATACCCGATCAGCAGCAGCTCGATGTCGGGCGTGCCGTGGGTGAACGCCTGGAGGCACGCCCAGAGGCAGACGATGTCTCCGAACCAGTACACGGCCGTGCCGATCGGCCCGATGATGTGCCGCCTGCCGAAGAGGCACTTGATCATGTGGATCGATTCGAGTGTCTGGCCGAGCTGCTCGCGCCAGCCCCGCTTGCCCTGGAAGCGCTCGCGATGCTGGATCGCCCAGAGGGCGGCCGCGAAGCCGACCGGAACCGCGACGGCCCACGGCAGGGTGAGGCCGGGGTTCGGCTTGTGGACGCCGTTCGCGAGCAGGACGATCGCGGTCACGCAGGCCGCCGGGCCGAGCAGGGCGTACTCGAGCGCGCCGAGGCCGAGCACGCGAACGCGGGCCTCGCGGTCGGAGACCCCGGCCTGGCGGAAGGCGTGAAGGTCGACGGCGAAGCCGCCCCGCGCCACGAAGGCGCCGAAACCGGCGGTGACCGCGGCGACGGCGGTCCGGGCGTTCATGCTCGGGCCCTCCTCGACCCTCGAGACCTCGCGGTAGCTCAGGACGTAGCCGACATATGCGACCGCCTCGGCCCCGAGGGCGACGAGGAACCAGACCGGCTGCACCGCGTGGAGCCGGGCGGCGACGTGGTCGAAGCCGGCGACCCAGGTGACCGCGAAGAGAGTCGCGAGCGCGATCAGCGTGCTGGCGACGACGAACACGAGCGATTCCGCGCGTGTGCGTTCCATATGGCTTTTGCGGGCGAACGTCTCGAACCTCATCCAGCGCTCCGTCTCGCGGATCCGTGCTGGGACAACGCGCGTGACAATGCTCGGGTGACGCTGGTGATCGGCATCTTCGGCCCGACCGCGAGCGGCAAGTCCGCTGTGGCCGAGGCCGTCGCGGCCCGCATCCCGGCCGAGCTCGTGTCGGCCGATGCGATGCAGGTCTACCGCGACCTGCCCATTCTCACGAACCGGTCCTCTCACCCTAGCCGTCTCGTCGGCATCTGGGGGCTCGGGCACAAGGCCTCGGTCGGGGAGTACGCGCCCCTGGCCCACGCCGCAATCGACGAGATCCTCGCCTCGGGGCGCACGCCGATCGTGGTCGGCGGCACCGGCCTCTACCTGCGCGCCGCCCTCGCCGAGCTCTCGCTGCCCCCGGCGCCCGACCCGGGCGCCCGGGAGCGTGCCGGGCGGCTCTATGACGCCGAGGGCGCCGAGGCGGCCCACGCCCGGCTGCGGGCCCTCGATCCCGAGGCCGCCGGGCTCGTCCACGCGAACGACCGCCGGCGGGTGGTGCGGGCGCTCGAGCTCGCCGAGGCAGGCGGATCGCTCGCCCCGCGGCGGGACACGCTCTGGGCGACCGAGACCCGGCATCCCACCCTGATCGTGGGGCTCGACGTGCCGGCGGAGATCCTCGAGCGGCGAATCGAAGCGAGAACGCGCGCCATGTTCGCCGCGGGGGTCGAGAACGAGGTGCGACGCGCGCTTGCGGGCCCCGTGTCGCAGACGGCGGCGAAGACGATGGGCCTGCTCGAGATCGCCTCGCTGCCGCGCGACCAGGCGATCGGCGCACTCGTCGTCCGCACGCGGCGCTACGCGGCCTACCAGCGAAAGTGGATGCGACGGATACCCGGCCTCGTTAAGGTCGAGGCCGATCGCCCGCCGGGCGAGATCGCGGATGACATCGTCGCGCTGGCACGCACACGGGAACGTCTATCTGGTCGTTGAAGAGGACGACTACACGATCGACCCCGACCTCGACGGCGCCGTGCACGTGCTCGAGGTCGACGGCGACGACGTCCACATCGAGATCGTCAATCCGGACGGCTCCCTCGCCGAGATGTCCGGCAACGGCACGCGCATCGCCGCGGCGTGGTTGATCGCCCGGACCGGCTCGACGGTCGCGCACGTCCACGTCGGCCCGCGGCTCGTCGAGGTGCACCGCGTTGCGAGCACGCTGTACGAGTCCGACCTCGGCGAGGTCGAGGTCGGGCCGAAGGAGGTCGTGGCGGGTCACGAGCTGACTCCGGTCTCCGTCGGCAATCCGCATGCCGTGCTCGTGGGCGATCCGGCCGACCTGCCGGAGCTCGGGCCGCTCCTCGAGACGCATCCGCGCTTCCCGAACCGGACGAACGTGCAGATCGCGCGCGTCGACGGCCCAGGCGAGGTGACCGCTCGCGTCTGGGAGCGCGGCGTGGGGGAGACGACCGCGTCCGGCTCGAGCGCGGTCGCGGTGGCGGCGGCGACGCACGGCGAGGGCGACGTCCTCGTGCACTTCCCGGGCGGCGACCTCCGCGTGCGGCTCCGCGAGGGGCGGGCCACGCTCACGGGCCCGGCCGAGCCGATTCAGGAAGGGGCGGCGCCCCGAGGGCGTTGACGAATTCGCGAGCCTTTCACGACGGGGCCTGGCCCCCGCCTTCGGCCAACGAAGCGGGTTTCCAGAGGCCGGGGCCAGGCCCGGTTACGTGAATGTGACGACTTTTCGACGGCACGTCAGGCGCCGATCTCGTACTCGCGCAGCACGTCGTTGAGGGACGTCTTGAGGTCGGTCTGCTCGCTGCGCTTGCCGATGATCAGCGCGCAGCCGAGTTGGAACGTGCCGGCCGGGAACTCCTTCGGCCGCGTGCCCGGCACGACGACGGAGTAGGGCGGCACGTAGCCCCGGTGCTCGACCGGCTCGGGGCCGGTCACGTCGATCACCGGCACGGAGCCGGTGAGCGAGACGTTCGGCGCCAGTACCGCCCGCTCGCCGATCAGGACGCCCTCCGTGAGGATGCAGCGCGAGCCGATGAAGGCACCGTCCTCGACGATCA
>Ga0310810_10003413_pt1 | contig 17304 bp, 13 predicted proteins | sample NCmetagenome_FD_207641 | JGI IMG/M metagenome (GOLD analysis project Ga0310810, IMG submission 207641) | Soil microbial communities from experimental microcosm in Duke University, North Carolina, United States - NC | ecosystem: Engineered > Artificial ecosystem > Soil microcosm > Unclassified ... | reverse complement strand
TTCTCGCCGTGCAATCCAACGGCTTTCTCGATCCAGCGGTCATCGAAAAGGATTCCCCCTTGACCGTGGTGGGTGAGGTCAAGGGCGTCAAGACCAAGGCCCTCGGCGAGGGCGAATATGAATATCCGGTGTTGGACATCAAACAGTTGATTGATTGGAACGAGGTGCGTCGCAGCGACCTCGGCGACTTTGACTCGGACTACTATGGCCGGTACGGCGGCTACTACGGACCATGGTCGTCTTGGTATTACGGCTTCGGCGCACCCTTTGCCGGGCCATACGGCATCTATCCGTATGCGTACTATGGGCCGTACTATGCGTTTCCCCGCGGTTATTCCGTGCCGGCGCCTGCGCCGCCCTCTCAAACGCCGCGATTCTTCCACAAAGAGTGACCACGATGAAGCATCGTTCGGTCGCTGACCAGCTGCAGAAATATCGCCGAAAGCGGAATTTCGTGAGTACGCCGGAGCCGGCCGGTCATCCGGGGCACCGGCCTTCCCAGACGGCGCCGATGTATGTCGTCCAGAAGCATGCCGCCACACGCCTGCATTATGATTTTCGCCTTGAGTTAGATGGAACGTTGAAGAGTTGGGCCGTGCCTAAAGGGCCGAGTCTCGATCCATCGCAAAAGCGGCTTGCGGTGCACGTCGAGGACCATCCCTTGGAATATGCGGAATTCGAAGGCGTCATTCCCCCCAAGCAATACGGCGCCGGCACCGTGCTCATCTGGGACCGCGGCGTGTGGACGCCGCAAGGCAATGCGCGTGACGGATATCGTCAGGGGGTATTGAAGTTCCGGTTGGATGGCCAGAAGCTACACGGCGCTTGGACGCTCGTGCGCATGCAGCCGCGGCGAAACGACAGGAGCGACAAGGCAAAAGAAAATTGGCTCTTGATCAAAGAACAGGACGCCCAGGCGAAACGCGGGAAGGCCGGCGAGATTGTCGACACCATGACGAACAGCGTCCACAGCGGGCGGGGCCTGGCCGAGGTCGGCGGCGCCGGCGCACGCGTCTGGCAGTCCAATCGGAAAGAAGTGAGTTCGGGGTTGCGTGTTTCGAGTTCCAAGGTGGCAGACAGCGACAGCCGCCGACGATCAAATAGGCGCGTTCAATATGACGACTCGAAATCCGAAACGAGTAAGTCGGAACTCTCGAAACTGCCCGGCGCCGTCAAAGCGCGTCAACCGGACTGGATCGCGCCGCAATTGGCCACGCTCGTCGATGAAATGCCGTCGGATGAAGGCTGGCTGCACGAGATCAAGTTTGACGGCTATCGCCTGTTGTGCCGCGTCAAGAACGGCGAGGCACGGCTGTTTACGCGTAAGGCCAACGATTGGACTGCAAAACTGTCCGCTCAAGCGGAGGCCGTCGCACGTCTTGGGTTCAAGGAGGCATGGCTTGACGGGGAAGCGGTCGTCCTGACGGAACAAGGGCGATCCAGCTTTCAGGCTCTGCAGAACGCCTTCGATTCGCATTTCACCGGCACGATCGTGTACTGCGTCTTCGATCTCATGTTTCTCAACGGCTACGATCTTCGGCCGTCGCCTCTCATTGAGCGCAAGCGTGTGCTCGCCTCGCGTCTTGGCCGCACGACCGACCCGCATCTGCGTTACAGCGACCACATCATCGGCGACAACCTCGCCTCGCTCGAAGAGGCGTGCCGCCAGGGGCTTGAGGGCCTCATCGTCAAACGCATGGATGCGCCGTATCGGTCCGGCCGGGGGCGCGCCTGGTTGAAGGTCAAATGCGAGCAGCGCCAGGAGTTCGTCATCGGTGGATTTACGGAGCCTGCAGGGTCCCGACAGGGCTTCGGCGCATTGCTGGTCGGCTACTACGAAGCAGGACAGCTGCGTTACGCGGGCAAGGTCGGGACCGGATTTTCCGACCGTGTCTTGAAGACCCTCCATCGCACCCTTGTCGGTCTCGAGCGCCCGAAGCCACCCTTCGTAAATCCGCCGAGAGGGTATGAAGCCAAAGGCGCGCACTGGGTCGCGCCAACGCTCGTGGCCGAAATACGGTTTGCCGAATGGACGCACGAGGGGATTTTGCGGCAGCCGAGCTTCCAAGGCCTTCGCGCCGACAAGCCCGCGGCGGAGATCGGACGCGAACGGGCCCAGCACGTCGTCGAAAACCGGTCGCGCCCGGTGAACCGTCGGCGAAAGGATGATAATGAGCAGCCGGGAATGCTGACGAATCCTGATCGCGTGCTCTACCCGGATCTCGGCCTCACCAAAGCGGCGCTCGCGGCCTACTACAAAGTGGTCGCCGACTGGATGCTGCCGCATTTACGGGGACGGCCCCTGACGCTCGTCCGCTGTCCGGAAGGCTATCAAGATTGTTTTTACCAAAAACATGTCAACGACAAAGTCCCCAAAGCGATCGGCCGAATCGAGATCGAGGAAGACGGCGGGCATGACACCTATATGTTGGCCGAGTCGCGTGAGGCGCTGTTGGCTCTCGTGCAGATGGGGGTCTTGGAAGTGCATACCTGGGGGTCAACCAAGAATCACCTTGAGCGTCCAGACCGCCTGACCTTCGATCTCGATCCCGACCCCTCGGTGTCGTGGGCGCAGGTCATTGAAGCGGCCCAGCTCATGAAAACGTTGTTGGAAGAACTCGGACTCGTCAGTTTCCTGAAGACCACCGGCGGCAAGGGACTGCACATCGTCACGCCGATCCAGCGCACGTACGGATGGGACGAGGTGAAGGGCTTCGCCAAACTCGTCGCAGAGCATCTCGTGGCGACGATTCCCCAACGCTTCACCTCCAACATGGCGAAGCGGGCGCGCAAAGGGAAAATTTTTATCGATTACTTGCGGAACGCGCGGGGAGCGACGGCGATTGCCGCCTATTCGACGAGGGCCAAGCCGGGCGCTCCGGTGTCGGTCCCGATCGAGTGGGAAGAGCTATCGGAAGAGCTGCCATCGGACTACTTCACCGTCATGAACGTTCCCAGTAGGCTTCAACGGATGCGGCGTGATCCATGGGAGGCGTACTCGCGCTCGGCCCGCCGCTTGACCGCCGTCATGAGTCGGCGGCTCAAGGCCCGTTAACAGCTATCTCACATCTGATCTCTGAAATGAGATGTGCAATTTGAAATCTGAGATTTTGCCCGATCGCTAGGGTCCCTCTGAGTGTACAGGGCCCACGCGTGCCAACCAGAATCAATTTCACGCCTGGAGAAGCCACGTGTCGCGTCTGCGAGAACTTCAACGGTGCGGACAGAGTTATTGGCTCGACAATCTGACGAGAGCCATGCTTCGGAACGGCGAACTGGCACGCCGGATTGAACAGGACGGTTTGTCGGGCGTCACGGCCAATCCGTCGACGTTTGCCATTGCGCTCGCCAGCGGAGACTATGATGCCGACGTCCATCGCTTGGCGCGCGCCGGATACGGCACGGACGACATCTATGAGAAATTACTCGTGGGCGACGTACAAGAAGCCTGCGATCTTCTGGCCGAGGCGCATCGGGCCTCCGGCCGTATCGACGGCTATGTCAGTCTTGAGGTCTCGCCTCATCTCGCGCATGACGCCGTGGGAACGATGCGGGAGGCCCGCCGCTTTCGCGATCTCGTCGATCGACCCAACCTCCTGATCAAGGTCCCGGCGACGAAGGCCGGATTCCTTGCCATCGAACAGCTGGTCTACGAAGGCCTTTCGGTCAACGTGACGCTGTTGTTTTCATTGCCCGCCTACGAAGCCGTAATGGAGGCCTATGTTTCTGCCCTCGAGCGTCGATCCGCGGAGCGGCGGTCGGTGGAGGACGTGAGATCGGTTGCCAGTTTTTTTCTGAGCCGTATCGATCGGCTCGTGGATCAGTTATTGCTGCAGAGAGACCGCCCCACCGAAGAGCGTGCCGCATCCGCGACGCTCCGGGGCAGGGCTGCGGTGGCGTCTGCCAAGATGGCCTACCGCTCGTTCCGGCGTACGTTCAGCGGAGAGCGGTGGGAACGGCTGGCCGTCAAAGGGGCGCGGGTCCAGCGTCCGCTCTGGGCCAGCACCAGCACGAAAGATCCCTCTTATCGAGACGTCGTGTATGTCGAAGCCCTCATTGGTCTCGACACGGTCACTACAATGCCCCAGCAGACGGCGCGGGCCTTTGCCGATCATGGGCAGGTGATTGAGAATGCGGTTGAGCAAGCGGTGGAGCAGGCGGCTCGAACCATTCACGACCTCTCGGATGCCGGCATTGACCTCCACTGCGTCGCCTGGCAGCTCGAGCACGAAGGCATCAAGCAATTTATAGACGCCTTTGATCGCGCTCACCGCCAATTGGAGGAGAAACGGCAGCAGGCAGTCACGACACCGGCGGCCGCCTAGGAGGAAGATGTGACCTGAGGTCGCGAAGCGCAATGAAGGGCATGAAACGAGGGACACGTGAAGGTCGCAATCAACGGACTCGGCCGGATCGGTCGGTCGGTCTTTAAAATCCTCATCGCGAACGCCGAATTGGAAGTCGCGGCAATCAATGACGTGACGCCGGCTGATAACCTCGCGTATCTTCTGAACCACGATACGGTATACGGGCGCTATGCGAATCGAGTGACGGTGCAGGGATCCGCTCTCGTCGTTGCCGACCGTTCCTACCCCGTCTTTGCCGAGCCGGAGCCCGCGCGCCTGCCTTGGGGGCGTCTGAACGTCGATCTGATTTTCGAATGTACGGGACGGTTCAACCGGCGTGCTGACCTGGCCAGGCACTTGGAGGCCGGCGCCAAGCGGGTCATGCTCTCCGCGCCGGCACAAGACGAGGACATTCCCACCGTGGTCTTTGGAGTGAACGTCTATGACGAGAAGGACGGCCCGATCCTGTCCTGCGGAAGTTGCACGACCAACTGCGTCGCTCCGGTGCTGGAAATCATCGGACGGCGGCTGGGCGTGAGGAAGGCGATGATGAATACCGTGCACGCCTATACCGCCAGCCAGGCGCTCGTCGACGGGCCGAACTCAAAAATGCGTCGAGGCCGTGCCGGCGCGGCGAATCTCGTGCCATCGACAACCGGGGCGGCCGCTGCCGTGGCCCGTGCCTTACCCGCTGTTCGCGACAGGTTTCAAGGCACGGCCGTCAGAGTGCCCGTGCCTGTCTGCTCATTGTCCGATATTGTCATGCTCACCGAACGTGCGTCTTCCGTCGATGCGGTCAACCAGCTGTTCCTTGAGGAAGCGAGAAGCGAGCGCTATGACGGCGTCGTCGGTGTGACGGAAGATCCCGTCGTCTCTGCGGACATCATTCAGGATTCCCGAGCGTCGATCATCGACCGTGACCTGACGCAGGTGGTCGACGGTGATCTTCTCAAAGTCATGAGCTGGTACGACAATGAGTGGGGCTACGCGAACCAAATGGTGAGGCAGGCGGTCAGCATGGCGCAGATCGTTCCGGTAGAACCCGCGCTCTCTCGACAGTGATCGGTATTGAGTGATCAGGATCCGTGGGTGAGGGTGATCAGTGATCCGTGATCCGACAAGACAGTCGTCTTTGCGGATCACTCGTCACTGATCACGCATCACACTGCTTATGCGACGTCCGTCTGCGGCGCCAGGCTGTGCACCGCGCCGGCTCGAGCATGGGGCGCCGATGCGGTGGTTCGGGAATGGGACACGAGCCTTGGCTTGTGCGAAGCGGCCGCCATGCTCTCATAAATGGCCAGATAATCCTTCACCATCCGCTCGACCGTAAATCGTTTCTCAAAGATTTCCCGGCAGCGGCCGCGGTCGATCAGTGGAAGCCCGGCGATGGCCTGGGCCATCTCGCCGATGTTATCGCAGATATATCCCGTGACTCCGTGGTCAATGATCTCCGGGATCGAGCCCTGGCGATAAGCGAGAACCGGCGTTCCGCACGCCATCGCTTCGATCAACACGAGGCCGAAGGGCTCCGGCCAATCATAGGGGCAGAGCAACGCGGCCGCTTCGCCGAGAAAATCGTTTTTCTCCGCGTCGTTGATTTCGCCGACGTATTCGATCAACGGATGATCGAGCAGGCGCTCGATTTTCTGTTTGAAATAGGCCTGGTCGGCGGGATCGACCTTTGCGGCGATGCGCAGAGGCATGCCGACGCGCTTCGCGACTTCAATCGCGTGATCAGGGCACTTTTCTGGCGAAATGCGTCCCAAAAAGGCGAGATAGGACCCTCGTCGCTCGTGCAAGGAATACAGCGTCTTGGGAATGCCGTGATACACGGTGCCGGCCCAGTTGGCCTGGGGCAGCGGCTTTCGTTGTGCATTGGAGATCGAGATGACGGGCAGTTCGGTGTATTCATCGAATATCGGCTGCAGTTCCGGGAGGTCGAGTCGCCCATGCAGCGTGGTGACGATCGGCGCGTGAGCCCGTCGGCTCATCGGAAAACCCAAGAAATCCAGGTGGGAATGAATGATGTCATATTCCCCCGACCCGGCGCCGAGCGCCTGCTCTTGCATCAACACCATAGGAGCGTCGCGGTTGACAAGGCCGGTTTCATGAAGACGCAGAGCCCGTGCGCAGGCAGGCTTCAGCCGGGCGGCGGTGTTCGAGTCTCCGCTGGCAAACAGGGTGACGTCATGGCCCTGACGCACGAGTTCTTCGGTTACGTAGGACACGATCCGTTCCGTTCCGCCATAGAGCTGCGGAGGCACACTTTCCCAGAGCGGGGACAACTGAGCAATCTTCATGTGATTGATCCTTTCTCCTATGTAGAAAATGCGGGACAGGGCTTCCACTGGGGATGCTTTACTATGGCGAACGTTTGTCCCGACTCGAACTAGGGGAACTTCTAGCCCAACACCCTAGTGCCACCCTGGGCGCACTGTCGTTTGTCCCCTTGAGTGCGGCTCAACAGTTCACCCGATCAGTCTTCAGGGTTTCTCCTCATCACTTTCAGTGACATCACGGATAGTGTGCCCCTGAGTGATTCGTTAGTGTGGGCCACAACAGGGGATCGAAGACCCCGGCGGCTAGGCGACTGCCGAGCCGAGTGACCAAAAGGCGCAGCCGCTGATCGGTCCAAGAAAGACGACCGGCGGTTGCGGTGCGAGGGCAATGGAGGTTCGGGATGGGGAACCATGGCCAAACCGAAGGGGGCGGAGCCTTGTCACTTCTCGGAGCCCGCAATACGGCGGCGTCGGGGACCGAGCGCCGCACTCATTGGTACGCGCTCTGGACGCACAGTCATTGCGAACAGTTGGTCAGAGGGCAGCTCGATGCACGAGGGTATGACGTCTTTTTACCGACCATCGGCGTCTGGTCCTGGCGGGCGGGTGTCAAACACCGAATCCGACGGCCGTTGTTTCCGGGGTATCTCTTCGTTCGCGACGAACTCAGCGGAGCGCGCTACGTCGAATTGCTCAAGGCGCGCGGGTTGGTCGGCGTGCTGGGAGGGCAGGACGGGGCTCCGGGAGAAATTCCGGACGCGGAAATCGACGCCATCCGCATGCTCGTCCACTCCGAGTTGCCGGCTTCGCCGTACCCATACATGCAAACGGGGCAGCGGGTACGCATCCACGAGGGTCCTCTTGCCGGTGTCGAAGGAATACTTGTCGACCGGCGCGCCGGCAAGGGTCTGCTCGTGTTGTCCGTGCATCTCTTTCGTCGAAGCGTCGCCGTCGAAGTGGAATGTGCCTCGGCCGTGGCCGCATGACGCGCTCGACACGTCACCGTCCGGCGCGAGGCAGGAGCGTCGCCATGCGGCCACTCCGCCTGGCCTGTTGGGGGCTGATCATTCTGATGCTGCTGAATGCGAATCCCGTCTTCGCACAGCTGATGCAGGGCATCCCGCGTGGTCCGCTTGAAACCACGAGCGTATCGGGCGACCGGATGCCCGAGGGCGTCTACGTGATGCCCTGGGTGGCAACCGGCGTGGTGTACGACGACAACGTGTTTTTTAGGCCACAGGCTCAACGTCAGGACGATGTGTTTCTCCGGGTGACGCCTGGATTGCAGGGCAGCTATCAATCGACGCCGTTGACCGTGATCGGCAACTACCGGTTCGATTCAGAAGTGTACAACAAATTCAGCAGCCTGGATTCATTCACGCAGCGGCAATTCGGCACCCTCGAACTGCGGGGACGTCCGGCGAACAATCTGAATCTGAACGGCATCGTCGGCTACGCGCAAACACACACGCCGTTTGAGTTGAATTTTTTGACATCGGCTCAGACGGCCCGATTCAAAACCGAGCGGTTCTTCGTTAACCCCAGTGCCGAATACCGGCTCGATGCCAAGACGAGGGCGACGGGAGAGTTCGGCTATTCCAAGGATATTTTCAACAGCAACATCACGATCGATTCCTACATCCTCCGGGGTGGACTGGAGCGCCGGGTCAGCGCGCACGATTGGATTGGCCCGGCCTATGTGGGCCGTCATTTCCGTTTCGGCGGGAATTTCTCGGACCCGACGTCAGGGTTTCTGGGGGGAAATCCGGGGCCGGTCGACTCCTACGCGCCCATGGCCTCGTGGGCCCATGAATTTACGACGGACACGAGGCTGGATGTCCGGGCCGGGCCTCGCATCACAAACGGCAGCCTCGACAACCGCCCGGAAGCGTTCGTCGGTCTTCGGCGGCGGATTCAAAATGGCGAGGTCACGTTGGCGTATACCAGCGCGTTGACGACGGTCATTGGCACCGTCGGCGCCACCACGTCGGACAGCGTGATGCTGATGATCCTCTACAATCCGATGCGGCATTGGACGTTCACGCTCCAGCCGACCGCGGCGTGGATCCAAAACTCGGTGTTCACCTCGACCGTGTATACGGGCTATGTCGAAGCGGCGTATCAATTCAATAAATATGTGACGGCGAAGGGATCGGCATACTTTAGCTACCAGGACGGAAATTTCACGACGACGCCAGGAGGGCCGACGACGAATGTGATCATTCCGCGCAATGTGTATTGGTTGCGACTTGAATTCACTTATCCCACGCGGTGGGACTATTGAACCGGAGGTTTCACATGATGCTACGACTGTTCATAGGGATGGCGTGCGGGATGTTGTGGGCCGGGTCGGTGTTTGCCACCGAGACGGCGTCCGTGTCCAAGGAGCAGCAGCAGGCCGCGACGCTGGCCGATCAGGACCACGCCCTTGCACAGAGTCAGGAGGTCGGTGAGTACCGGATCGGTCCGGAAGACCTGCTCGATATTTCCGTATGGAACAACAGCGCGATCAGCCGGACCGTGCCGGTCAGGCCGGATGGCAAAATCTCGCTTCCTCTCGTTAACGACGTCCAGGCGGCCGGCCTGACGCCGAACCAGCTGCGAAGCGTCCTGCTCAAGAAGCTGGCCGAATACGTGCCCTCGCCGGAAGTCTCGGTCATCGTGCGAGAAGTGCACAGCTTCAAAGTGTCCGTCATCGGGGAAGTCAAGAAAACCGGCCGGCATGAATTGAAGGGCCGGGCGACCGTGCTCGACATCCTCGCGATGGCCGAGGGCTTTGGCGAATTCGCCGGCCGCGGCCGCATCGTCGTCCTGCGCCCGGAAGGGAAAACGATGCGTCAGATTCCCTTCAACTACAACAAGGTCATGTCGAGCAACGGCGCGCTCGAAAACTTCTTCTTACAACCGGGCGACATCATCGTCGTCCCATAACCGTTCGGAGCGAGTATGCAAGACCACGACAGACGATCGATTGCCGCCCTCGTCGGCGAAGTGTGGCGACGCAGAAAATGGCTCGGCATCGTGTTGTTCACGATGCCGGCCGCCGCCTTGCTCAGCCTCGCGGTGAGCCTGCCCAATCTGTACAGCTCGACGGCGACGGTCCTCGTCGAGCAGCAACAGATCCCCGAAGGATTCGTCAAGTCATCGGTCACCGGCGAGGCTGACACCCGACTGAATCTGATTCGCGAAAAGCTGTTGAATCGCGCGGGGCTGCTCGAGCTGGTTACGAAGTTCAACCTGTATCCCGAGCTGCGGAAAAAGGCGCCCGAAGAGGCCGTGGTCGACCGCATGAGAAAGGACATCGTCCTCGAGTTGAAAGAACTGCAGCGCCAAGTGTACGGGCGGGACGGGACGTTCGGCTTCAAGGTCAGTTATCGGGGTCGGGATCCTGACATCGTGGCGAATGTCACGAACACGCTGGCGGCCCAATATGTCGAAGAGAACCTCAAGATGCGGACGCATCAGGCCACCGAGACCACGATGCTGCTCAAGAAACAGCTCGAGGACATCAGGCGGCGCCACGAGGAGGATGAACGCAAGGTCGCGGCCTTCAAGCAGCGGCACATGGGCGAATTGCCCGAGCAGATTGAAGTGAATCTTTCGACGCTGGGCCGCTTGAACCAGGAGCTCACCTCCAACAGCGAGCATCAAATGCGGGTCTTGGAGCGGAGGGAACGGCTCGGCAAGCAGCTCATGGACCTGAACTCCGGCGTTCCGGCCACGAGCGTCTTCAACCCAGACTCCATGACGCATCACTTGGAGAAGCTCCGCACGGAGTTGACGGAGCTGCGCACAAGGGCCAGCGCCAAACATCCCGACGTCATTCGAGTGCAAGGCGAGATCGCCGCGATCGAAAAGGCGCTGGCCGAGCAGGCCAAAGACGCCAAACTCGATCCGGCCCAATCGGCCGCCTTGATGTCCAGCCCGGACGACATCAAGCACGCGCTGCGGGAGCTCGACCACGAGCTGAAAAATCTGAAAGCGGAAGAGCAGCGCCTCCGCGGTGAAGCCGCGGCCATCCAGCGCCGCGTCGAACGCTCGCCGCAGCACGCTCAGGAATTTCAGCAGCTCGAGCGCGATTACAAAATGACCAAGGACCTCTACTTCTCCGTGCTTCAGCGGTACGAGGATGCGCAATTGGCCGAAACGATGGAGCAGGCGAAGCATGTGGGGCAAATGCGCATCGTCGATCCAGGCATGCCCTCGCGCGCGCCGGTGGCGCCGAGCCGCCTCAAGCTGATGTTGGGGGCGTTGGCCTTATCGATTGCGATGGCGATCGGCGGAATGATGATGGCCGAGCACCGGGACCAGTCGTTCCACGACGTGGAGAGCCTGCGAAACTTCACGAAGGTGCCGATTCTCGTGCGCGTACCCGCAATTGTCACGAAGGCCGACCGCCTCCGTAAATACCGGCGTTCGACGATGAGGGCCGTGGCCTCGATCGTGAGTCTCGTGTTGATCGTCGGCGCATTCTCCTATCTCGCTTGGGACAACGAACAACTGGTCTGGATGCTCAGTGAAGGCCGGACGACGCAGCAAACCCGCTGAGGACCGTGAGTCCTCCTTCGAAGGATTGATGCTATGAAAGAACACATAAAGCCCGTCTTACGGACCTCGCCCTTGGAGTCGCATGCGGCGGCGAACTACGGCCACGTCGAACCGCGATCGGAGCCCATACCGGTTCTCGAGAAATCCGCGATTCGTTCGAAGCCGGACGACCGGCTGGTGAGTCTGGTGTCGCCCGCCACCATCGAAGCGGAGCAATACCGAACGCTTGGCATGATGCTGGAGCAGCGTCGGCATTCCGGCCTGCTTCAGGTCGTCGCCGTGTCCAGTCCGACCATGGGAGACGGGAAAACGGTGACTTCGATCAATCTTGCCGGTGCGCTGGCGCAGTCGCCGCAAGCCCGAGTGCTCCTCATGGACTGCGACTTTAGAAAGCCGTCGGTGCCGGCCCAGATGGGTTTACGCGACGGCGCCTTTCTTGGACTTCGGGACGCCATTTTGAATCCCAACCTAGCGATCAAGGACATCGTGCGGCGCATGCCTGCCTACAACCTGTCCGTGGCAACGGTCGGCCGGGCGCAAATCATGCCGCATGAAATCTTCAAGTCGACGCGATTTGCGGAGCTGATCGACGAGGCGCGCCGGGATTACGAATGGGTCATCCTGGACACGGCGCCGCTCGTGCTGGCGCCCGATTGCCTGATGATGGGCCGCAGCGTAGACGGATTCGTCATGATCGTCTCAGCGCACAAGACGTCCCGCAAGGAAATCGCCGAAGCGCTGAACATCATCGGTCCGTCGAAGCTGCTCGGCCTGGTCTTCAACAATGACGACGGCCTCCTCGAATCCTATGGTTATCGGACCTATCTGTCGGTTGCCCAAGCGCAGCAGGAAGAGCTGACGCGGCACGACTGAGAAGACAAACACGTGATCTCAAATCTCAGATCTCAAATCGCAGACGTAAGACGGGCACTGCAGATGGGCGTGTTTCACATTTCCGGTAGGGGCGCTAGGTAGGGACCATGCGACTACGACCGTTCGTGGAAAATATTCTCGTGCTCGGGCAGAGCAACTTGGCCAACGCCGTGACCGAAGAGATGCGCAAGCGGCGCCGATACCGCATTCTGGACCTGATGGAGCCCGGTGAGCCGGGACGCGTGTTTAAAGACGGCGTCCCGTTCGTCGGGTCGCTGGACCGCGGGCTGCGGACGATTCCGCGGACCCATCGAATCGTCGTCGCCCTGAGCGAACGCCGCGGTCGGTTGCCGATCGAGGCGCTGCTCGACGCCAAGCGGCAGGGCGTCGCGATAGAAGACGCCGTCCATTTGTACGAACGACTGACCGGAAAGCTCGCCCTCGACCAGCTCCAGCCGAGCCATCTGATCTTCGCACCGGAGCTTGGACGGAGGTCGCTCCACACGGTGATGCTCCGCCTGTTCAGCGTGGTGCTGGCCGCAGTCGGTCTCGTGGTGTGCGCGCCCCTGTTCGCGATCATCGCGCTGCTGATCAAGGCGGACTCGGCCGGCCCGGTGTTCTTCCTGCACGAGCGCATCGGCAAGGACGGCCGAAAGTTTTCGCTCGTGAAGTTCCGCACGATGGATACGGTCGTCCCCTCGCGCTCTGAGTGGGTGAGGGACAATGGCGACCGCATCACGAAACTTGGACGGTGGCTGCGGAAATATCGCCTTGATGAGCTGCCCCAGCTCTTTAATGTCCTGATGGGGCACATGAATGTGATCGGGCCACGTCCGCACCCCGCCTCCAATTATCATCTCTTCATGCGGAACATCCCGTTCTACGCGTTCCGTGCGACGGTGCGGCCAGGCATCACGGGCTGGGCCCAGGTGCGCTACGGTTATGCCAACGACCTCCAGGAAGAAATCGAAAAAATGCGGTACGACATGTACTACATCAAGTATCACTCGGTTCGCCTGGACGTCGAAATCATTGTCAGGACCATGGCGGTCATCGTGCTGGGCAGCGAATCGCCCAGGATGGGCTCTATTCCGAAAGACGACTCCCGCTTCAGCCAACAGGCGGCTGCCGTGGGGTCGATTCCGGAAGAGCATAGCCGTCTCGACGAACGACCGGCGGCGTAACGCGATGTTGACCGATCGCTCATCACCTATCACCTATCACTGAGAGTTATGGCGCAAGAACTCGAACTCGAATGGTGGCGGCCCGGAGGGGTGACTCACGAGGCATCGGTCGCCGAGGCACCGCCGGACACGGCGCAGGCCTGGCTGCCGTTCTGGTCTGTGATGGCGTTCACCGCCGTGCTCTTGTTCTCTCCGCAAACCTATCTGCCGGCCTTGGCACCGCTTCGTCCGGCGCTCCTCATTATCGCGATCGGCGTCCTCTCCTATGTCTCGGATCGCTGGTCGAGGAGATTGCCGATCGTTGAGTGGAATCGCGAGATGGGACTGATCGCCGCTTTGGCTGGCCTCGCTCTCTTCACCGTGCCGTTTTCACTCTGGCAGGGCGGCAGTGTTGCCGTGCTCGCGGATTACGCCAAGACGATCGCCATTTTTGTGCTGTTGAGCCATGTCGTGACGTCGCTTGCGCGATTGCGGCTCGCCGCATGGCTCCTGACCTGCATGGCCATCGGCTTGGGATTCTTCGCGGTCTACAATTTCATGACCGGAGCGATGATCGATCAGGGCGTCAACCAGGACCGCGTGGTCGGCAACGAGGGGGCGCTTACCAAGAATCCGAACGACCTCGCCCTCATGGTCAACTTGCTGCTGCCGCTCACCGTCGGGCTGTTTCTCGCCTCGACAGAGGTATGGCAGCGCGCCGTCCTGTTCGCGGCGATCGGGGTGGAGGCCGGCACGGTCGTCCTTACTTACTCCCGGGGGGGCGCCATTACGCTTGCCGTGATTGTGCTTGCATACCTCTGGAAGCTTCGTGGCCGGCGTGAGCGTTCGTGGATCTATGCGGGACTCTTTGCGGCGGTGCTGGCCCTTCCATTGCTGCCCTCTTCCTATTTCGATCGCATGAGTACAATCACGAACGTGCAGGCAGATCGCACTGGATCGGCGCAGGAGCGCATTGCCGACATGATCATTGCGGCCAAAACGATTCTTGACAATCCCGTCATCGGAGCCGGCATGGGAATGAACATGATCGCCATGCGCGAAGCGCGGGGCGGGTGGCTGCCAGTCCATAATGTGTATCTCGAACTTGCCCTGGATCTCGGGGTCTTCGGACTCGCGCTTTTTCTCGTGCTGATGTGGTCATGCATCCAAGCCGTCGCGCGGATCCAACAGAACTCTGTGCCGCCGGATCTGTACTTTCTGGCTCAAGGACTCGAAATCAGTCTGATCGCCTATGCCACGGCCGCCATGTTCCACCCGGTCAGCTACCAATATTATTTCTACTACATCGCCGGACTGGCCATCTGTGCCCGTACCATTGCTGGAACCATTCCGGGCCGCGCGTTGGAGGTTGCGGCATGAGCTGTCCTTCACGTGTGGAACTGGATGATCATGTCACGGTGGCGCCTCCGGTCGACGCTCTCGTGAACAAGGCGTCAAAGCCGCCGATCCGCCTGCTCAAATTCCTCGCCTATCTCGCCATCGGCGGATCAGAACGGCAGGTGCTCAACATCCGCGACGGGATCGATAAGTCGCGTTTCGACGTGCATCTTGGATGTTTCGGACGTTTCGACGAGCAGATTGGCGTGGATCTCAGCGGCACGCCGTTGGAGGTCTACAAAATCCGCAAGCTGTACGGGGTTCGCGCCATGAGGGAATGCCTGCGGCTCGCTTCCTATCTGCGCCAACAACGGATCGACATCGTCCATGCCTACAACTTTTACGCCAACGTGTTCGCTCTGCCCGCTGCGCGGCTGGCTAAGGTGCCGGTGGTGCTGGCGTCGATCCGGGACACCGGGGAGTACTGGACGGCCCGGCAGCGTGCGGTCAACAAAATCGTCTGCCGGCTGGCCGACGGCGTCGTCGTCAATGCCGAGGCCATCAAGCGGGGATTGGTGGCCGAAGGCTATCGCCCGGAGCGCATCGTCGTCGTCCCCAACGGTATCATGTGTCCGCCATTGCGCCCGACGCCTGATCGTGCGCTGCATCAGGAGTTCGGGCTCTCGTCGGACGACGTTCTGATCGGCGTCGTGTCGCGCATCGCGCGGCTAAAGGGGCTCGAATATTTCCTGGCGGCGGCGCCCGACGTTCTCGCGCGTGTGCCTCGGGCGAAGTTCGTGATCATCGGCGACAATTCCTTCAACCCTCAGTACCGAGAAGAGCTGAAGCGGCAGGTGAACAGGCTCGGTCTTCAGGAGAAGGTCGTCTTTACCGGCTTCCGGCTTGATGTGCCGCAAATCATCTCCTCGTTGGCAGTATCCGTTCTACCGTCCGTCAGCGGCGAGGGGTTGTCGAATTCGCTGTTGGAGTCGATGGCTGCGGCCCTTCCCGTCGTGGCGACGAACGTCGGCGGCAATCCGGAAGTGGTGGTCGAAGGCGAGACCGGTCTCCTCGTGCCTCCGAGGAAACCGTCCGCGCTGTCCGAGGCCATCTGCCGCGTGCTGCTGACCCCCGGCATGTGCCAGGCGCTCGGGCAGGCGGGACGGCGGCGCGTTCTCGAGCATTTCTCAAACGAGCGAATGATCCGTACGGTTGAACGACTCTATGAGAGCCTGTTGGACGCCAGCCGCCGTAAACTGCCGCGCGGCGCGTCGCAACTCTGAGCAGGTGGCGGGTGCACATCGAAGTCATCACTGAGTATTCGAAGTTTCTGGCGCTCGGAGCGGTCTGGAACAAGCTTCTCGAGCGATCGGGAATCGATCATCCGTTCCTCACCCATGAATGGATCAGCGTGTGGTGGGACTGTTTCGCTGAGTCGGCGACACCTTACATTCTGACCGTGGTCTGCGACGCGGACATCATCGCCATTGCGCCGCTGATGCTGAACAAGGCCCGGCTGTACGGATGTCCGATCCGCCGCTTGCAGGCCATCGTCAACGTCTATACCGAACGGTTTGATCTGTTGCTGGGCGAGCGCCCTCAGGAAGCCTGCGAACTGCTATGGGCATATCTGAAGGACCATGCGGACGAGTGGGACGTGTTGGAGCTGCGGCAGCTCCCCGAAGATTCCAAAACGCTCGAACACCTGCCTGCCCTCATCGAGCGGGACGGGTATCCCATCGGCCGATGGTCTGCCAACGATGCGCCCTATGTTGCGATCCGCCAACCATGGGATTCCTATTATCAGTCGTTGAAAAAGGCTCACCGGTCCAACGTACGGAACCACGCGCGGCAGCTTGAGCGCGAAGGGCCGGTGTCTCTCGACGTCGTCGCGATCGCCGATCGCTGGGAAGCCGACATGGAAGACGCGCTCAAACTGGAGGCGGTGACCTGGAAGGTCGACGAAGGCACATCTCTAAGGAGCCGCAGAGAGTCGGCCGTCTTCTACCGGCGGATGCTGCAACGCGCCGCGCAGCTTGGTTGGCTGCACCTATGCTTCTTGAAAGTCGGGGCGGCCCGCATCGCGGTCCGGCTTTCCCTGCTGTATCGCAACAAGTTATTTATGCTGAAGTCGGGTTACGACGAGGCGTATCACCGCTATTCTCCCGGCCAAGTGCTGACGGAGCGGCTGCTGCGCGAGGCCTGGGACAAGAAATGGGACGAGGTGGACTTCTTGGGCGACGAAGAACGATGGAAGCTGAGCTGGGCCACCGACCGGCGTCCGCATGAATGGCTGTTTGTCTTTCCGAACCGAGTGAAGCCGAGATTGCTGCACGGCATGAAATTCCGAGTGATTCCTGGCATTCGGCAATCGAATCTGTTTCCAACGGTGCGGCGGACTATGCTGAAGCTCGGCATGGGCATCCATGGCGATTAACTGGAGCGATACCGGCATGATGTACGTTCCTGCTTGGCAAGGATTGAGGTTGCGCGACTTCGCGGCGGCGGCCACGGACACCGTCGCGCCGTTTCCCTTGCATCACTCAGGCCGTGCCTTTCATACGGCCAGGAGCGCGATTTATCAGTTGTTCAAAATGCTCGTCGCATCCGGCCGATCCCGCGTGCTGGCTCCTGATTACCACATGGGCAATGAGCTTCGCGCCATCCGGGCGGCGGGGGCGCAAGTGGAGTTGTATGCGATCGATCGCCAGGGGCGGCCGGATCTCGCGGCGTTGTCCCGGCAGGCGGCGCGCG
>Ga0310810_10003412_pt1 | contig 17306 bp, 15 predicted proteins | sample NCmetagenome_FD_207641 | JGI IMG/M metagenome (GOLD analysis project Ga0310810, IMG submission 207641) | Soil microbial communities from experimental microcosm in Duke University, North Carolina, United States - NC | ecosystem: Engineered > Artificial ecosystem > Soil microcosm > Unclassified ... | reverse complement strand
CGGTCGGCCTCCTGGTTTTGCTCGCGAAACGCATGCTGGATAGAAAACCAGTCAAGTTTACGGATCAGCGACTGGGCACGGGCGTGAAGTTCCTGAAGCGCGAGATTCTTAACTTTGTACTGACCACGAATCTGTTTGACCATCAACTCCGAGTCACTGATTACTTTGAGCGCCCTGGGGCCGTGCTGTAAAACGTAATCGAGCGCGGCGATAAGCCCGCTGTATTCGGCGAAGTTGTTGGTCTGGTGGCCGAGGTACTCACTCAGACCCTCGACCTTCTTACCAGATTGATCCCTGATCAAGACGCCATAGCCAGCGGGGCCGGGATTGCCGCGAGCACCGCCGTCAATATTGGCGATCAGGTATTGAGGAGGCGGTTCAGGGTGCCGGGGAAACAAGCCGTCTGCAGTGTCGTAGCTATTCTTAGAAGGCATTCAGAAGAGTTTACAACCTGTCGCCAATCCTTTATGCGAACCGTGGATGGCGTTTTCAGGGCTGGGCCTCCCGCCTGGCAACGAATTCTCTGCCGAAATTCCACTTAAGTTCCTGAATGCCAGCGGGGGAACTCTCGAACCTAACAGTGCCGCCATAGAGACGATCTTTAAAGACATTGTTCGACTGTGGAATCAGATAAGATTCAGTTCCCGCGCTGGTCAAGCGTAGTCCATCCGCGGCTCGCTCTACGAGAACCTGGGCACCCGGGTTGTAAACGAAATCCTGACCGAATTTGTATTTTCCGACATAAGTATCGAGCCGGGCCGGGCTGACGTCGACGGGAGCGCTGGGCACTTCGTATTTTTGTCCGAAGACAATGGCGGCAATATCGTCGGCCATGGACTGTGTCAGCCCGGAGTAGGTGTTAGCGGCGAGGATGATACAAATGTCATCATCGATGAAACGTTCGAGCGAGGAAGTAAAGCCCGGGCTGCGCCCATTGATGGCGGTGACGCGACGATTAAAGTGTTTAAGGACAAACCAGCCGTAGCCGAATCCTCCGTAGTCGGTAAACATTTTGTCCCGGGAATTCTTGTCGAGCAATTTGTCGCCGTACATGGCGCGATCCCAGCGGTACAGATCGTCCACCGTCGAGTAAAGCGAGCCATTGCCAGTCTTGATGGACCAATCGAGGTAGGGAGCGTTTTCAAGATCCCGCATTCGAACCGGCACATAGCCGTAAGCCCGGTCGAGAATCAGCTCGCCGGATCCGTCATCGTTAGCGGTGGAGTCCATGCCCAGGGGCAAAAAAATGTTCTGCCGCAGAAACTCGCCATAGGATTTGCCGGAAACCTTCTCAATGATGAAGGCGAGGAGGTTGTAGTTGGAATTGGAGTAGCTGAAGCGCGCGCCGGGAGGGAAATCAAGGGGCTTGTTCCTGAACAACCCAATAATCTCGACAAGGGAAAGGCGTTTTCTGGAGAGATCCTGGTATTCAGAGAAGTTGTTGACATTGGGAATACCAGAAGTGTGGGTCAGCAGGTGGTGAATTGTGATTTTCTCGGCAGCAGGGTAGTCCGTGACAAATTTGGTCAGCGGATCATTGAGTGAGAGGAGCCCACGTTGTTGCAGGAGCAGTATGGCTGTGGCGGTAAATGATTTCGAGACCGACGCGACATGAAAGCGGGTATGAAGCGAGTTGGGAACGGATAGCTCGTAATTGGCCATGCCGTAAGGTTTTTCGAACAGAACTTTTCCGTGAGCGGCAATAAGAATTGAACCGCTGAAGTTGTTGCCCGCGAGATAAGGGCGTACGTAAGAATCGACTTTTGCGGAAAGGATTTGAGGGGACAACTCCTGCGAGAAGGATGAATGGGGCAGGAAGAGCGCGATGGAAACAAGCCAGAAGAATGATTTCATCACGACTATCGACCCGAGGCCAGACGCGTGGCTAAGCGCGCCGGAAGATTGGCGGCGACGATCCGGTCCTGCGCCTCCTTGAGGTTGTAAGGAATGCGGTAGAAAGTAACCCGGTAGGAGTCGGAGTCGAAAAGCGCAAAGGCAGCGCGCCAATCGCCATCGCGAGGCTGGCCGACGGAGCCGGGGTTGACCAGGTAGTGAGTTCCTCGCAACAGGGGCCACTCGGCTGATTCCGCCTTTCCGACGCTGGCATAAATTGGCCGAAGTGCGTCCTGGCCGGGTGTGGAACTGAAGGCTCCCTGGACGTGCGAATGGCCAAAGAACGTGATAGGGACGGAAGATTCGACGAGCAACTCGAAAGCGTCGTCGGTGGTAACAAGGTACTCATCCTCGTCGGCGGGAGAACCATGGACGAATTGGGCGTCGGGCAGGTCCGGGATGAGCAGGGGCCCTTGAGGGAGTTGGCGCAGCCACTCGAGATTTTCATCACTGAGATGTTCGCGGGTCCACAGGGCAGCCATTCCGGCGACCGGATTAAAGTCGGACAGGTCCATAAGACCGGCGGCAGCCTTGTCGTGATTGCCGCGCACAAAATGTTTTCCCAGGGAGCGCGCGCGTTGAACGACTTCATTGGGATTTGCCCCATAGCCGACGATGTCGCCGAGATTTACGACGAGGTCGTGGGGAGGGGCAGCCGAGAGACAGGCTTCCAGCGCCTCCAGATTACTGTGAATGTCGCTCAGCAGCAGTATTCGCAAGGATCACCGGGCAAACTGCCGATTATATCCTTCGCGAGCATCACGCCGAAGGACTTGCTGAAAAATCGCATGCAGGATGCGGACGAAGCTGGTGGGGAGCAGCCAGATCGATTATCTGTTCAATACTGGACAACGGGCCCAGTGTCCAGGGGTGATTTCGGCCAGAGGTGGAAGGGTGGTGGCGCAAGTTGTCTCTCGCAAGTCGCAACGCGGCTCAAAGGGGCATCCGGCAGGCATTGCGTGGAGGGAAGGAACGGTTCCTTCAATCGTAGGCAATGGCTGGCTCCGGTTGGTACGGAGGGTGGGTACAGCCTGCAGAAGGCCTCGGGTGTAGGGATGAGCGGGAGCAGTGAAGATAGCGCGTTTCGAGCCGAGCTCGACCAAGTTTCCGGCGTACATGACGCCTACACGATCGGCCACCCCCGACACAACCGCCAGATCGTGAGAGATGAAAAGCATGGAAAGCTGGTACTGGGAGCGCAAGGCCGCGAGCAAGTCCAGGATTTGAGCCTGAATGGTGACGTCGAGTGCGGTAGTGGGCTCATCGGCAATGAGCAGCGCGGGATGGTTCACGATGGCCATGGCGATCATCACTCGCTGGCGCATGCCGCCGGAGAGCTGGTGGGGATAGTCGCGAGCACGGCGCGCGGGATCGGGAATGGCGACGTCCTTCATGGTCTCCACGGCGCGATCCCAAGCTTCCCTCTTACCCGCGGAGGCGTGCGCGAGCAGAGCTTCGGCAATTTGCTCGCCGACGCGCATGACCGGGTTAAGAGCAGTCATGGGCTCCTGAAAAATCATGGCAATACGAGAACCGCGCAGGCGGCGCACGCGATCTTCGGGGAGGCTCAACAAATCCTCAGGAGCGCTGCCGTTTGCCGCCAGAATAATTTTGCCCGTGGCAAGCGCGTGGGGAACAAGCAAGCGCATGATGGCCAGCGATGTCACTGACTTGCCGGAGCCAGATTCGCCAACCAAGCCGAGAACTTCGCCCGGCGCAATGGTGAAGGTCAGGTCCCGGACGGCCGGGAAGGAACCTGATCCTCCAGGGAAAGCGATGTTGAGATTGCGAACATCCAGCAGCGGGCGCACGCAGTTATCCTAGCAGCCGGCGGTTGCGAGCTAGTTCAATGAGAACCGATCATTACCGCCAGGACGAAGCTTTTCCTTCTATTGTCCGAGAATCAGGGGTAAACCATTCTTAGCGTTTCCGATAACCACGACCTTGGAATTCCCGCTTTTCGCCAGGGTCTCGGTGGCTTCGATACCTTTCCATTCGAGTAAAGCAGGGCTGATGCCCTGGGCCACAATCTGCTGGAAGTCTCGAATACCGGCAGCTTCAATCCGCTTGCGCTGGGCTTCCTGGGTTTCTTTTTGCAGACGGAAGTTCATGGCCAGGGCTTCCTGCTCGGCTTGCTGCTTGGATTCGATCGAAGCTTTCAGAGTCTGGGGCAATTGGATGTCACGCAACAGGACGTTTTCTACGATGATTCCGCGGTCGCCGAGACGGCTGGTGAGTTGTTCGAAGATCTGCTTGGCGACCATTTCGCGTTCGCCGGTGTAGAGTGCGTTGGCGGAATGGGAAGCGGTGGCTTCACGAATCGCCGCGCGAAGATTGGGTTCGACGAGCACCAGCATATAGTTCGGACCGACTCTCTGGTAGGTGTCCGCCGCCTTTTCCGGATTCAAGTGGTAGATGAGAGAGGTGTCAAGATTCATGACGAGCCCTTCGCTGGAGGGCACACTGGCGGATTCCTTCATTTCCTGAGTGCGCACCGAAAGAGTGTTGCTGGCTTTCAGGGGATTGATGACGTGAATTCCTTCGGGTAATACTTCGCCAGTGACGCGGCCGAAGAGGGTGAGCACGCTGACCGAACCTGTAGGGACTCGTACCACAGAGTTGAAGAGCAGGATAATGAGGATGAACCCTGCTATGGCCAGACCGATGAGCCCCAGGAGCGGATTGGCACCGGCGTTAACGACTTTTCCGCGAGCGTCTGCATACATATTCATACGGAGTTCCTCCCCGCTGAATTCTATGCAGGTGAATTTAAGTATGTAAGTGACCAGGAGGACTCTGAAAGTGTAGAGTTTTCGGAATGAAGCTCAGCCGTGGTGCTTGCCAAAGTAGAGTGTTGTGGCTGTTAGTGGCAACGATAGTTGGATTAGGCGTAATGCCAGGCTGCGGGTCGGGAAGCGACAAGAGGCCGTCTTTTGGTCCGACGCCAACGCCGCCCGTGCCGCTGATCAAGCTGAGCACGGACCCGTATTCGAATACCCAGAGCCAACATGCGACGGAAGTTGAGCCGGGAGCGTTTGCCTTCGGATCGACCATCGTCAGCGCGTTCCAGGTGGGTCGAATCTTTGATGGAGGTGGAGCTGACATCGGATTTGCCACTTCCAAAAATGGCGGCGCCACCTGGAAAAACGGATTCTTGCCGGGCATCACCATTTTCGAGGGAACTGGAACGTTCAGCGCGGTGAGTGATCCTTCAGTGGCCTACGATGCAGCCCATTCGGTATGGCTGATCTCCAGCCTGCCGATAGGAGCTCCAACTCAAGTGGCGGTAAGCAGATCGAGCGACGGAATCACCTGGTCGAATCCGATTCGGGTCAGCCGGAATGAGACCGGGGATGCCGACAAAAACTGGATTGCTTGCGATAACACGGCGAGTAGCCCGAACTATGGCCGTTGCTACGTAGAGTGGGATGATTCGAATGCCAACGATGTGGTGTGGATGAGCACGTCACTGGATGGGGGACAAACCTGGCAACCCGCCAAGAATACGGCGAACGTCGCAACCGGCCTGGGTGGCGAGCCGGTGGTGCAGCCGAATGGCAATGTCATAGTGCCCATGCTGGAGATTTGCGCGTCGCCTTGCACGCCGTCCATTCTGGCATTCTCCTCAGTCAATGGCGGAGCAAGCTGGTCAGCCACCGTGGCCGTGGCACCGACTGCTCATCACTTAGTGGCGGGAAATCTGCGTACCGATCCTCTGCCGTCGGTTCAAGTTGACGGCGGCGGGACGGTGTACGTGGTTTGGCAAGACTGCAAATTCCGCAAAAATTGCACGTCTAACGATCTGGTGATGAGCACTTCGGCCGACGGGGTGACGTGGAGCGCACCCTCGCGGATTCCGATTGATGCCATCGCGAGCACCGCGGACCACTTTCTGCCCGGGCTGGGTGTGGATCCCGGGACATTGGGAAGCACTGCGCATCTTGGGATGGTCTACTACTTCTATCCAACCTCGGACTGTACGGCGCTAACTTGCCAGCTGACTGCGGGGTTTATTTCTTCCGATGATGCGGGGCAGACCTGGTCGGCACCTACCACCATCAGTATCCCGATGGCGCTGGGGTGGCTCCCTAATACATTCTCGGGGGTGATGGTCGGCGACTACATGTCAACCGTGTTTTCCGGGGGAAAGGCTCGACCGATTTTCGTGGTGGCGAACTCCCCGAGCGGAAGCCTGGCGTTCGACGAAGCGGTGTATACGACCACCAACGCATTCTCAGGGTCAGTACATACTCGCCGGTTCAGTTCGGCGGGCGAGCAGCCGATACCCGGGGCTCATTCGGATCATGAGCGGAAATTCTACGATCTCGAACATCACCACCCTGTGACACCTCCGAAGTAATTGCCCCGCGATATCCGCAGCCCGGAGGTGGGCGTTTGCTTTTCACGGATAAATCAGGGCGGGCGAAAATAGGCGTCAATATTGAATTTCGTCAGATTTTCCACATTGCAGCCGAGTTCCGCGAGCAGGAAGTTTCGGTCGGGTTTTGCACCGCAAGCCGAAAAATGCGACAGTTTTTATGCCAGCCGAAGAAAAGAAGAGGGGGCTGCACAGTTTCCGGTTCAGGGGCTTGTGGACGACCTGCAATTGACTCATTTAAAAGAAGATGCAGGTGCATGATTTCTGTTGACTGGGGAAACAGGAGGAGTAAAAAAACAATCGTTCTTTGACATTTTCTAAAGTTTTCCCGGTTGGTGCAGCGTCCGGGGCTCAAGCGAGATCAGCCTTCAAGCCGCAAGGCGAGGAGGAACGGTCAGTGAGGGTCTATAGCAAAGCGCTGGTTGAGGAGAACAGGAAAAACCGTCGAAGGCAAGATAGAGTCCCGAGGCGTTAGGCAAGTTTATCCAGTTGGCGGTAAGCCCGGAGCCCGAGCGTCAGATCGCACTAGCGCGACCGCAAGGAAGCGTTGGTTTGAGAGGTCGGTAAGGGTCTAAAGCGAGCTACTGGCTGAGACGAACAGGCTCAACATCACCTCGGGACTCTTATTTCAGCTCTCAGTATCCCGCTGCGAGCCCTCCCCTAAAAGCAATAGCCTGCACCTGTGCAGGCTATTTGGCGTTATGAAAGCAGCGAGATCCGCGCTTAGGCGGGAGAGTCACACCCTGCAGTAGCCTTGCGGCCTTATAGCGGTATATTCCCGTGCTTCTTGGGCGGGTTCTTGTCGCGCTTGGTTTGGAGCATGTCGAGAGCCTGGATCAGCTTTTTCCGGGTGTCGCGAGGCTGGATGACGGCGTCAACGAAACCGCGGTCGGCAGCCACGTAAGGGTTGGCGAAGCGGTCGCGGAATTCTTCGATCTTCGCCCGCCGAATCTCTTCTTTATTACCCGCTCTTTCCAGTTCCCTTTTGTAAACGATATCTACCGCGCCTTCGGGACCCATGACAGCGATCTCGGCGGTGGGCCAGGCATAGTTTACGTCGGTTCGGATGTGCTTGGAGGCCATGACACAGTAAGCGCCACCGTACGCTTTGCGGGTAATTACCGTGACCTTGGGCACGGTGGCCTCGGCAAAGGCAAAAAGAAGCTTGGCCCCATGCTTGATGATTCCGCCGTACTCCTGATTGGTGCCGGGCAGGAATCCGGGAACATCTTCGAAAGTCACCAGAGGGATATTGAAGCAGTCGCAGAAGCGGACAAAGCGCGCGCCCTTGATAGAGGCGTTGATGTCGAGCGTTCCCGCAAGGAAGGCGGGCTGATTGGCGACGATGCCAATGGATCTGCCGTTGAGGCGGGCAAAGCCGACGACGATGTTTTTGGCATAGTGCTCCTGCACTTCGAAGAAGTAGCCGTCATCCACGACGGCGGTAATTACGTCCTTGATGTCGTAAGGGATATTGGATTCGCTGGGAACAATCGAATCCAAGGTTTCGATGGAGCGATCTATCGGATCGGTACATGCCTTGAGAGGCGGATCATCAAGATTGTTGGAGGGAACAAAGCTGAGCAGTTCGCGGACCATGGAGAGGCACTCGGCGTCGTCGTGGGCGAGAAAGTGAGCGACGCCAGAGGTTTCATTGTGGGTCATAGCGCCGCCCAGCTGGTCTTTGGTGACCTCCTCATGGGTAACCGTCTTGATGACATCCGGGCCGGTGATAAACATGTAGGAACTCTTGTCCACCATTACGATGAAGTCGGTGATGGCCGGCGAATAAACCGCGCCACCGGCGCAGGGTCCCATAATGGCGGAGATCTGGGGGACTACCCCGCTATAGAGAGTGTTCCGAAGAAAGATGTCGGCATAGCCGGCGAGGGACATGACGCCTTCCTGAATGCGGGCACCGCCAGAATCGTTCAATCCAATCACCGGAGCGCCCATCTTGGCGGCGAGGTCCATAATCTTGACGATTTTTGCGGCGTTGGCCTCGGAGAGCGATCCTCCGAAGATGGTGAAGTCTTGTGCAAACACGAAGACCAGGCGGCCCTCGATGCGACCATAACCGGTAATGAAACCGTCGCCGTAGAATTTCTGCTCGGCCATGCCAAAATCGGAGCAACGATGAGTGACGAGCTTGTCGGTTTCCTCGAAGGTACCCTCGTCGAGCAGAAACTCGATGCGCTGGCGCGCGGACATTTTTCCGGCCTTCTGCTGTTTTTCACGGCGGCTGGCGCCCCCACCGTCCTCGGCCAGATGATCGCGGCGCTTCAGTTCTTGGAGCTTCTGTTCCAGGTTCATGCGGGGATTATAGCGGGTTCATTGAGCGCGGGATGCGGGCTGGGATTGACGGATTGCAGGCAATCGCGCGGACCGAGATATGCGGACTACTGCATGCTGGCGCCCATGGGCTGGTATTTGTAGTTCTTGCCGTCGAAGAAGACTGCGGATGTCATCTCATCGCCACCGGTCTCCTCGGCATAGATCGCGTTGATTTTTTTCTTCTTCAAGAGAATGCGTTTCATGGCCACCCTCTTGAACGGAAGATTAATGATGACAAATTTTGCCCTAGGCTTTTCAGAACGCCAGGCATCGGGGCCGGCGCCATGAATAATGAGCAGCACAAAGCCGCGGTACTTGGGGTCTTCGGTGGCGAAGGTGCTCGTAATTTTGGGATCGCCTAGTCCGAAGAAGCTGGTGTAGGGATCGATAGTCTTGTAGTTGAACTCGGCCTCACCGATGAGAGCGCCCCTGGCGCGGGCTGGGATGACGATATCTTCGACTCCATCGTTATCCAGATCGCCGGTGATCGGAGTGAAGTCGCTCATCAGGGTGAACTCGGATCCAAATTGTTTCTCCACCATGGCCTGGTCAACCGACGCAGGCGGAGGCGCCTGGGCGAAAATCTGAGAAGCGAGGCAGGAGACGAATGCGAAGAGCAAAGTACGCACATAAACCATAGGCCTACTCTAGTCTGTTCCACGCGCCGAAAACTAGAGTCTCACGAGGTACGGAAGTAATGGGTCTTGACTTGGGGGCAAGGAGGGCTACTTCGACTTTCCGCGGAAATGTTCCCAGCCCTGGGGTGATATTTTCCGAGATTTTCCCGCCGCGTTAAGCAGCCGGATTCCCGGTTGTCGAATGATCGTGCCGATACGGGTTATCGGAACGCCCTCGACCCGGGCAGGCACCCGCGTTCCGGGATGCGCAGTGAAGAGCAATTCATAATCATCGCCGCCATGCAGAGCAAGTTGGAGGTCGACTGGGGCGTTAGCGAAGACGGCCCGGGGGATATGAACTTCTTCGAGCTGGGCGCCGACGACCGATTCATCGCAGATGTGAGCCAAGTCACTGGATAGACCATCGCTGAGATCGATCATGGCAGAAGGAATTCTGTTTCGGCGCAGCGCTATGCCGACCTCGATGCGAGGCGCGGGATAGAAGTGGCGCGGGTGTTCGGACTTCCCGATTTGCTTGTGTCCATCAGAAAATAGTTTTTGCAGCACAGCGGCGGCTTCGCCAAGCGCGCCGGTGACAAAAATGGAGTGCCCCGGCTTAGCTCCCGAGCGCAAGATGGCCTGCCGAGCAGGAATAGAGCCCAGGACGGTGATATCGGCCAAGACCCCGGCGGGAGATTCAGCTATGTCACCGCCGGCCAGGACGACGTGATGTTTTGCGGCGAGGGCAAGCAGGCCGTCGAGGAAGCCGTCCACCCAGAATTGTGGCAGTTTGCGAGGAAGCGCCAGCGAGAGAAAAGCGGCGATTGGCTGTCCACCCATGGCGGCGATATCGCTGAGGCCGCGCGCCAGGCAACGATGGCCGACCGAGTTCGGCGGGTGCCATTCGCGGCGGAAGTGAATCCCTTCCAGGGAGAAGTCGGTGGTCACGAGGGCTTGCTGTCCCCGGGGCAGCTGGAGGACGGCAGAATCGTCGCCGATGCCGCGAATTACTGAGGCCCGGATTCGCGCATGTCGTCGAATGCGTTCAATCAGCGCTTTTTCCGGCAGAGGCAAAGTGAGATCAATATTAGCGGAAGGCGAGGCGCGGCCTGAAATGGGGTGGGTGGTATTACCAACGTAAGGCGCCTGCCCGGGCGCGGGTGATTACCGCACCTTGGTAACCACAGATGAGTGCCTTCGGTCGTTGACACGAGCAAAGAAGGTTTGTTACCGTGAGCTCGACTATCCGGAATACCTTTGGCCGAGCTAAGTGCTGTAAGCAGTAATTGTTGCAGCAGAATTGAGATCTATCCGGTTCAGTAGGTAAGGGCGCATCAACCCGAGTAGGGAGGCGCCTGGAAGCGGGCGAAAGGTACGCACCTCAAAATAATCGCCGCGCATCCTGAACTTAGGGACCTATATTGCGTAAGCGTTTCTACATCCTCTTCGTGGCCCGCGACGATGACGGGCAGCTCCGCAAGATTCCGATACCAGTGCACTACGTGTACGTGCTCGCCGTGGGCGCGGCGATCGGGATGCTGAGCCTGACCGGAATCGCCAGCTCGTATTCGCGGATGCTGCTCAAGGTATCCAGCTACAACCAGCTGCGCCGGGAAAAGGATGAACTGAAGAACCGCTATTCACAACTGGAGCAGGTGGCGAAGGAAAAAGATATCCAGGTGGCTTCGCTGGGGTCGTTGGCAAGCGAAGTTTCCGCGTTGTACGGGTTGAAGTCGGACCCGATTCTTACGGCATCGAACGAGCAGAATTTCCAGACCGCCCAGGTAACGTCCTCTCTCGATCAGCTTTACGCATTGAAAAATTCGGCATTGACCGGCGCCGCCACGCTTGGCATCAGCATGGGGCTGACGCGCACGGCGACGACCGCGGACTGGATGCGGCTGAATGCTGCGCCCAACCTGTGGCCGGTTGAAGGCCAGTTAACCGGTTCTTTCGGAGAGCGTATTGATCCCTTCAATGGCGAGGGCGCGTTCCACAGCGGGGTGGACATTTCTTCCAGCTTCGGTACTCCGGTGATTGCGCCAGCCGACGGAACTGTGGTATTTGCCGATTTCCTTGGCGGCTACGGACGGGCGATCGTGATTGACCATGGTCACGGGATCACGACCCGTTTCGGACACCTGGCAAACTTCGCAGTGATAGCCGGGCAACGAATTCAGCGTGGAGATACGATTGGCTACGTTGGATTGAGCGGCCGATCAACGGGGCCGCACCTGCATTACGAAGTGCGCATCAACGATACTCCAGTTAATCCTCACAAATACCTGCGTTTGACGTTTGCCCACATCGGCGGATTCGCCGCCGGCAGCTAAAGAAAGCCAGTCTCCAGTCTTCGATTATCCAGGTGCAGAGCGAGGGATGACTGCAGGCGCCTGAGCCTAGCCTCGCAGTCCATTCCAGCGCTCCGAGATGACCATGGAATTGCCGGGATTCTGGGGATCGTAGCGCACCGAAGTAGGCACGCCGAGACGACAAGATTGCAGGTTGATCCACTGGCGGAGATACGTGACGTCCTGGGAAGCTTCGTAGGAAACGCCGGCGACATCGTAGCGGAAGATGAGCATAGTGGCCGGGCGCTCGGGATTGTCGTTCAGCTCCTGGACGTCAATGACCGTGCCATCCGTGATCCGGCCTATGTTGCCCAGCAGATCACGGCGCTCGCGTTCAATATCGGCAGCGGTCTTCGGTTTACGCCGAAGCAGAGCATAGCCCGCCAGGGCAATGGTAATGCCTCCAATTAAGAAGGTGTATAGACGAAGCGAAATCATGCTGTGGAGAACGAACTGCTAACTATCAGCATAAGCTGGAGTATGGTTTCCGGGAAGTGGAAAGGTGATTACGAAGGGAGACTGTCCTGTGCCTTTCAAAGAAGGACCAGCAACTACCCATCGAAGGCGGGGCTGAGAGTAGAACTTCACTCGTTGACCACGGGGTTCGTGAGGGTGGCTAACCCTTCGACAGTCACCTCGATGAGGTCGCCGGCAACGACTGGTCCGACTCCTTTTGGAGTGCCAGTGGCAATGAGATCGCCCGGGCGAAGGGTCATCACCGCCGTTATATGTTGAATAATCACATCAAGGGAGAAGATGAAGTCGCGGGTGTTGCCGTCCTGTCGAAGCTCGCCATTCACGCGAGTTTGAACGCCGACTCCAGCCCAGGGGTCGATTTCATCGGAGACTAAAGGCCCGACTGGGCAAAAAGTGTCGAAGCCCTTGGCACGAGTCCATTGGCCGTCCTTATTCTGCAGGTCGCGGGCGGTGAAGTCATTCACGCAGGTGTATCCGAGGATGTATGGGCGGACATCCTGGCGGGGCGCGAGTTTATGGCAGGTCTTACCAATCACAACGCCCAACTCACCTTCATAATCGGTGCGTTCAGAGATCCCGGGGCGACGTATGTTCTGGCCTGGAGCCAGAAGCGAGGATGGGGGTTTGAGGAACAGTAAGGGCTCGGTGGGGATATCGTGCCCAAGTTCAGCAGCGTGCTCACGGTAATTTCTGCCGACGCAGACGATTTTGGAAGGACGAAGCGGGGGCAACAAACTGGCGTCGCGCAGCGCGATAGCGGTCATGCGCTTAGTGGGAAAATCCGCCATTGCTCCGTCGGTGTCTTCGGGCGGAGTTAACAGAATGCGAGTGACATGATCGCTGCCCGCGAGAGACTCCACCAGACCATAGCGGGCTGCGCCATCGAGTTCGAAACGACAAAATTTCATTGATACATCTAACCACAAAGCTGGCCAGCAACAAACCTTGGCAGGGTGCGCATGGAGATCGGAAGGAAGCTAGCGAAGGTGTGTACCGGGAATCCTGTACTCCACAATTTGAAACAACCTGATTGTGAGTAGCAGCGCATCCAAGGAAAGTTGGCGCGTAGGCGTGTGTCAGGATGAGACGCGTTCCAGCTAACGGTGACAATTGAGCGGCCAAACGGCAGAGCAGATGGAAAGCCCTCCCAGCAAATCAGTCGCGCTGGTAACGCGCTATTCGGCGCCACTGACGAGTCGTATGCGGTCGGCGTTGGGCTTGGTGGGGCCAAGCGTGGTGACCGGCGCGGCGGACGATGACCCCTGCGCGATAGGCACATATGCGAAGGCAGGGGCAACCTTTGGCTTCTCGCTGCTCTGGATGATTCCCGTGGTGTTTCCCATGATGGCGGCGACCGTGTACCTGTCGTCGAAAATCGGGATGGTCAGCGGGATGGGAATAGCAGGTGTGGTTCGCCACTACTACTCGCGCTGGCTACTTTATCCGGTGATCATGGTGTTGCTAGTAGCCAACATCATCGGCGCGGCGGCCGATATTGGAGCGATTGCGGCTTCGCTTCACCTGCTTATACCGATTCCGCCCAATTTCATTATTGTTGGGGTGACGCTGCTCATCATCGGTTTGCTGACCTGGGGGAGCTATGCCCTGTTGCAGCGCATATTCAAATGGCTGGCGCTGGCACTGTTTGCGTATGTGGGGGCCGGGTTGCTGGCCAATCCGGACTGGACCTCAGTGGCCGTGGGAACTTTCGTTCCGAAGATCCGCCTGAATGCTGACTATCTGTCGATGATCGTGGCGATGGTCGGAACCAGCCTCTCTCCTTATCTATTTTTTTGGCAAGCCAGCCAGGAAGTGGAAGAAGAGATGGCAATCGGGGGCCACCAGGTGTGGCAGAGGCGAGGAGCATCGGATCATGAACTTCGCTATGCCGCGCTGGACGTTAACACGGCGATGATATTTTCGTCGCTGATAATCTACTTCATCGTGGTCTGCACAGCCGCATCCCTGTTTCGATCGGGGACTACGAACCTCAACTCAGCTTACGAGGCAGCCCAGGCACTCCGCCCGCTAGCGGGAAAAGCCGCTGCACTGCTGTTTGCGGCGGGGGTGGTTGGAGTAGGGATACTGGCAGTACCGGTGCTGACAACTGGACCGGCTTATGCGCTGGCCGAGGCATTTGACTGGAATCACAGCCTGGACCATCGGCCGGAACACGCCAAAGAATTTTATGCAGTCATTATCTTTTCGACCCTGGTCGCGATGGGGTTGAACTTCATTCACATTAATCCGATCACGGCCCTTTTCTGGGCGGGCGTCATTGAAGGGCTTCTGGCACCACCGCTGCTGGTGCTGATCATGCTGATCACCAACAATCGCGAGATCATGGGATCGCATGTCAACGCGAGGGCGTTAAACATCCTAGGCTGGGCGGCTACGGCGGCCACATCGATAGCGGCCATGGGATTGATATGGACATGGCTGAGGTAAGAGCAGTTCTTTTGGTTTTGTAACTCGTAACGGGTCACGGCAGCGTCTCAGTTGCCTCGTCCGACCGCGGGCTTTCGTTACCTCGGGCATCAACCGCTGAAACTGCGAAGGAATAGGTTTTCGGAGTAACAACTGCGGAATCCCGGTAAGTTGGAGTTTTGACAGGCTGATCGTTCACCTTGTTCGGGGCGCCATTGCTCTCCCGGCGGTAAACATTGTAGCCAGCCAGATCCGGCTCAGTGTTGGGCGCCCAGGTGAGATCAACGAAAGGCTTCTGGCCAACGCCGGAGGCCACCGCCTGTAATCCTACCGGGGCAGCGGGCGCGAAGGTGTCATTAGCAAACACAGTTTGCGGGAGTGAATTTTTACCTTCCACCTGCAGAACGTTTTTGCCGGATTGGCCAGAGATGGTGAGGACAGCAATCCAAAAATCGTAGGTTTTTTGCCACTGGAAACCGCTGTCGAGGAACTGCGGCTGCGCTGCAATGCTTACCGGGAGTTCACCTGCGATGCTGGGTGTCTTGCTGGATTTCTCGCGCCGGTAAATGCGATAGACGTAACTGATACCGGCAACCTGTGTAGCGGTCACCTTGGCCTGGAGGTCGGTTGGGGGCGGGAGGACGGGCGCCAGCGGTATTTGAATCTGATTGGACAATCCGGCGCTGTGCAGATTCGAATTCTGGGTTTCGATGGCGTAAGTAATGAAGCCAAGGGGGTCCTTCTCCTCAACCACCGCGGGAAGATTATCGTTGAAAGTGGCTTCCACCAGAGTGGTGGGATTTTTCTTGTCTTTCGCAGTGTTGTTTTGACTGGCTTTTTTTGGCTGAACAGGTTGCGGAGATGGCAAGTCCGAGGGTTGCAGGGTGCCCACCGGATCACAGCGATTGATGGCGACCTGCAGGCTGCGGCAAATCAATGTAGGTCCAAGATGGTGAAGGTTGGTGCCATCGGTGGTTTTGGCAGGAACGGTCCAGACGAGGCTCACCGTATCGCCCTGTCTGGCTCCCCGCAGGTCGGTGACGGGTTTGGGCAATTCCAAAGACGGGGGAAGCGGAGGACGGGGAGTACCGCATGCCATCATCAAAGACAAGGACGCGGGAATGGCGATCAATCCAGCCAGATTGCGTGCCGACGCCATGCGAAAGAAGTACGAGGGTAACACGCGGCTATGCGACCAGCTCGCGCACACTTTCGCGGAAAACTTTTGAGTGGCGATCGACGTCCTCAGCTTCGGTGGCGGGAGACATGAGCGCCATGTTGTGAAATGGGGTCAAGAGAATGCCCCGGTTCATGGCGTAGAGGTGCAGGAAGCGTTCCAACTCAAAATCCATGGCATCGTGGGCTTCCGAACCATTGCGAGGCTCGCGGGGCGCGAACAGGTACTCGGCGCGACATCCCAGGCGAGTGACATGCCAAGGGACACCGAACTCGGCGATGGCCTTCTGAACGCCTGCAGTCCAGCGCTCGGCTGCTGGAATCATCCGGGCGAAAGCCTCTTTGGTGAGGACCTTCTGCAAGGTTGCCCGCATAGCAGCCAGGGAGAGCGCATTACCGGCGAGAGTGCCGCCGATGCCGCCAGTGTCGCAATCCTCGAGGCTCTGGCGTTCGGTAATCGCTTTTGCTATCTGATCCGTGAAGCCGTACGTGGCGCCGGGAACTCCGCCTGCGATAGGTTTGCCGAGAACCAGGAAGTCAGGCTCCAGATTCTCCGCTCGCGTGTAGCCGCCAGGACCGGCACAAATGGTGTGGGTTTCGTCGATGATCAACAGGGTGCCGTATTTTCTGGTCAATTCACGCAAGGCCTTGTGATAACCGGGCGCGGGGTGCACGATGCCGACGTTGGTTAAGGCCGGCTCGGCCAGAACGCAGGCCACGTCTTTCGTTGCAAGGGCTTTCTCGAGAGCTTCAAGGTCATTGAATTCAACCACCTTGGTAGTCACCGAGGGATCTACCGGAGGTCCCAGATTGCCTCGGCGGGGATGGCTGACCCCATCTTTAAGAGTTATGAAACTTTCATCCACCGTGCCGTGATAGCACCAATTGAAGACCAGGACTTTGGGGCGCGCAGTGATGTGGCGGGCCAGACGGATGGAAAAGCGATTGGCGTCGGTCGCCGTCAGTGCGAATTGCCAAAAGGGCAAGCCGAAGCGTTTTTGCAGATCTTCAGCCACATAGATGGCGTCTTCACTGGGCAACATGAGGGTGATTCCACGAGTGATCTGTTGCTGTACGGCTGCGACAGTGGCGGAGGGCGAATGCCCGGTCATGGCGCCGGTATCGCCGAGGGAGAAGTCGACGTAGCGATGGCCATCCACGTCAAAGAAGTATGCGCCTTGGGCTTCGCGAACAAAGGGTGGGAAAGCACCCGCCCACTTGATCATCCAATTCATAGGAACGCCGCCAAGCAGCGACTTGCCGGCCCTTTCGAACAGAGCGCGCGACTTGGGGCGGTCGGCGACGAACTTTTGTTGCTCACGCTGCATCAGCGCCTGGAGGCGCTGGCGATCAATGACGAAGGGCGCAGTGCGGGGCGTAGCTGTGGGCATAATGTTCGGAAGTGTACCAAGGAATCAGGGCAGAGGCACCTTCGGGTAAAGCGATACAGTTTCGAATTGGATCTGGTTACAAGATGTAACGGGAGAGATCCTGATCCTTGACGATGTCGGTCAGCATTCTGCGAACGTAATCGCCATCCACGGTGATCTGCTGGCCTTTTTTCTCGGGAGCTTCGAAGCTGATCTCGTCCAGGACGCGTTCCATGATGGTATGGAGGCGCCGCGCGCCGATATTTTCTGTGCCTTCATTCAC
>Ga0310810_10003411_pt1 | contig 17306 bp, 18 predicted proteins | sample NCmetagenome_FD_207641 | JGI IMG/M metagenome (GOLD analysis project Ga0310810, IMG submission 207641) | Soil microbial communities from experimental microcosm in Duke University, North Carolina, United States - NC | ecosystem: Engineered > Artificial ecosystem > Soil microcosm > Unclassified ... | reverse complement strand
GACGCGCTGATCGCGACGGGAGGCGTCAGGGTCGCTTCGTGACGGCCTTGCGCTCGGCGGCGGCCGGCAGCGCGCCCACCCGCGCGTATTCGGGATCGTCGTAACGGCCGCCGGCGCGCACGTACGCGAGCGCCATGTCGGTCGCATCGGCACCCCAGAAAAGCTCGCTGCCGCAGGCGATCGTCGGCACGCCGAACACGCCGCGCGCGATCGCGCGCTCCGTCTCGGCGCGCAACGCGTCCTTGATCTCCGCATCGGCGATGCGCGACGCCGCGTCGGCAACGCCGACGTGATCGCAAAGCTCGGCCCATTCGATTGGCAGATCCGGCAGGCGACCGTCGCGCCAGACGAAGCGGAAGATCCGCGTGATCGCGTCGAAGCGGCTGTCGCACGCGATCGCGAGACGAAGCAGCGGCAGCGGATTGAAGGGATGCGCGTGCGGGAAGCGCAGCGGAATGCCGAGCGCCTTCGCCTGCCAGAGGACGAAGCGGTACGTGAACGCGCGCTTCGCCGCGATCTCGGCCGGTCCCTTCTGGCCGTTGGCGTCGAGGATCGCCGCGAACAGCACCGGATGCGGGCGCAACGTGTCGGCGTGCGCCTGCAGTCGCTCGCACTGCAGGTACGAGAACGGCGAGACGAAGTCGAAGTACCAGTCGAAGATCATGTCATCCGGCGATCCGCCCGCGACGCTGCGCGATCGCATGCCAGACCGCGCGCTTGCCGGCGTCGTCGAGCGTGCTCCATGCCGCGACTTCGTCGAGCGTGCGGAGGCACCCGATGCAAAGCCCGCTCGCCTCGTCGATCCGGCAGACGCTGATGCAGGGCGAGGGCACCGGTGACGGCAAACTGTCGCGGAGGTCGGACGTCAATCGTCGCCGCGGATCAGCCCGGGACGCCGAGCGGCGCGCGCGCATCGAGCGCCCGCGCGACCCGGGACGCGGGCGCACGCTGCAGGTGATCGGAAATGTAGTGCCCGGCGCGTCGCAGCTTCGTCATGTCGACACCCGTCTCGATGCCGAGGCCGTCGAGCAGGTACAGCACGTCCTCGCTCGCGACGTTCCCCGTCGCGCCCTTGGCGTACGGACATCCGCCGAGACCCGCGACCGAGCAGTCGAACGTCGCGACGCCGAGTTCGAGCGCAGCGTAGAGATTCGCGAGCGCCTGTCCGTACGTATCGTGGAAGTGGCCGGCGAGCGCGCCGATCGGAACGTGCTCGGCGACACGGCGAACGAGCGCCTGCGTCTTGCCGGCGGTGCCGGTTCCGATCGTATCGCCGAGCGACACTTCGTAGGCGCCCATCGCGTGCAGCCGTTTGGCGACCTGCGCGACGCGGCCGGGATCGACGTCGCCTTCGTAGGGACAGCCGAGCACGACCGAGATGTAGCCGCGAACGCGAACGTTCGCTGCCTTCGCGGCGGCGAAGATCGGCGCCGCGCGCTCGAGGCTCTCGTCGATCGAGCAGTTGATGTTGCGCTTCGAGAACGCTTCCGTCGCCGCGACGAACACCGCGACCTCGTCGGCACCGGCCGCGAGTGCCGCTTCGAAGCCCTTCATGTTCGGCGTCAGCACCGGATAGCGCACGCCGCGCTTGCGCGCGATCCGCGCCATCACGTCGGGCGCATCGGCCATCTGCGGCACCCACTTCGGCGACACGAACGACGTCGCCTCGATCGCCGGCATCCCGGCGTCGGTCAAAAGGTCGATCAGCCGGACCTTGACGTCGGTCGGCACCATCGCCTTCTCGTTCTGCAAACCGTCGCGAGGACCGACCTCGACGAGGCGCACGGCGCGTGGAACGGTCATCGGGTGCTCCCTTGCGAGTTGGCCGGCGCGTCGTCGAGGTCGACGACGTCGGCGCCTTCGACGACGCGATCGCCGACGGCGAAATGCACGGCGCCGACGCGCCCCGCGACCGGCGCCACGATCGCGTGCTCCATCTTCATCGCCTCCAGCACGACGAGCGGTGCGCCTTTGTCGACGACGTCACCCGCCTGCACCATCACGGCGACGATTGTTCCGGACATCGGCGCCGTCAGGCGACCGCCGTGCTCGACGTCGGCGTTCGCATGCGCGAAGGGGTCGACGTACGCGAGGCGCGCGCGCAGGCCCGGCGCGAACACGTGCCGTGCGTCGCCGTCGCGGACGACGGTCACGATCGGCGCATCGGCAGCACGCGTCTCGCCGAAACCGTCGCCGCGCACGTCGAGCGAGCCGTCCGCGCGCGGCATGACGCTGACGTCGTGCTCGCGGCTGCCGTCATCGAATGTGAACGCGAGCCGGTGCGTCGACGTGCCGTTCCACCAGGCGTCGGTCGCATTCCACGGCGACCAGCGATCGGACGCGCCGGCCGCACGCATGCGCGCCGCCGCTTCGACGGCGCGGTATTCGGCAACGGCGGCGGCGACCAGCGCCGAAGCGGGAACCGCGATCGCCGGCGCGAGCAGCACGTCGCGATGCGCGTCGATGAGACCCGTATCGACGCGTCCCGATGCGAACGCCTCGTGCGCGACCACACGCTCGAGGAACGCGATGTTCGTCGCGACGCCGGCGACCTCGCACGAGGCGAGTGCCGATAGCAGCGTCCGGCGCGCGCGCTCGCGGTCCTCGCCCCATGCGATCAGCTTCGCGAGCATCGGGTCGTAGTACGGCGTGACTTCGTCGCCGGCACGAAAACCGGTATCCACACGCACCGGCCCGCGGGTTTCCGGCATCCGCCAATGCGTGATGCGACCGATCGAAGGGAGAAAACCGCGCTGCGGATCCTCCGCGTAGATGCGCGCCTCGATCGCGTGACCGCGGATCGCGAGCGCCGATTGCGTTTGCGGCAGCGTCTCCCCCGCGGCGACACGAAGCTGCCATTCGACGAGATCCTGTCCGGTGATCATTTCCGTCACGGGGTGCTCGACCTGCAACCGCGTGTTCATCTCCATGAAGTGGAAGCCGCCATCCTGATCGGCGATGAACTCGACGGTGCCGGCGCCGACATAGCCGATCGCCTTCGCCGCGGCAATGGCCGCGGCGCCCATTTCGCGCCGGCGGGCATCGGTCATCCGCGGCGCCGGCGCTTCCTCGACCACCTTCTGGTGGCGCCGCTGCACCGAGCAGTCGCGCTCGAACAGGTGTACGGCGTTGCCGTGCGTGTCGGCGAACACCTGCATCTCGATGTGCCGCGGCGCGGTCAGATAGCGCTCGAGCAGCACGCGATCGTCGCCGAACGAAGCCTTGGCCTCGCGGCGCGCGGATGCGAGTGCCGCCGCGAAATCGTGCGCGCCCGTCGCGACCTTCATGCCCTTGCCGCCGCCGCCTGCCGTTGCCTTGATGAGCACCGGGAAGCCGATTCGCGCCGCTTCGCGCGTCAGTAGCGCGTCGGCCTGGTCGTCGCCGTGGTAGCCCGGCACGACCGGCACGCCGGCACGCTCCATGATCGACTTCGCGGCCGACTTCGATCCCATGGCGGCGATCGCCGACGGCGGCGGTCCGATGAAGACGAGCCCGGCGTCGGCGCAGCGTTGCGCGAATGCCTCGTTCTCGGAAAGAAATCCGTAGCCCGGATGAATCGCCTCCGCGCCGGCGCGCTTCGCGGCGGCGACGATCGCGTCGCCGTTCAGATAGCTGTCGCGCGGCGGCGGCGGCCCGATCCGGTACGCCTCGTCGCAGGCCTCGACGTGCAGCGCGCGCGCATCGGCGTCGCTGTAGACGCCGACCGTGCGCACGCCGAGGCGACGCGCGGTGCGCGCGATGCGGCAGGCGATCTCGCCGCGGTTCGCGATCAGGATGGTCCGGAACATGTCAGTCGCGAAGGGCCGCCCCGAGCGACTGACGCGCCCCCTTCGGGGGCAGCGAGCGTGGGGGCCGAGTCATGCGGCTCACGGCTGCACCGGCCGCTTCGCCGCCGAGAACGTGCCGGAGATGCGGCCCGCGAAGCGCTTGCCGGTGCGCCAGACTTTCGGCACCAGCCAGATCGCGAACAGGATCGCGAGCACGATCACAGCGGCGGCCGCAAGCGGATGCACGATCGCGAGCCACAACAAACCACCGACGGCGACGTCCTCGCCGAGCGACGCGGCCCAGTTCGAGAACGGCTCGGGCGACGTGTTGATCAGCGCGCGCGTGCCCGCTTTCGTGAAGTGGCTGCCTGCGGCGAGCGTGCCGCCGAGGATCGCCGCGGCGAGCATCGCTGCCGACGACGAGTCCCCGAGCACGCTCGCCGCGAGCGCCGCGCCGGCGGGAATGCGGATCAGCGTGTGCACGATGTCCCACAGCGAGTCGACGCCGGGAATCTTGTCGGCGAAGAATTCGACGAAGCACATGAAGCCCGATGCGCCAAGCACGAGTGGATGCGCGAGCACCGCGAGTCCCGGCGGCAGGTCGACGAAGCCGAAGTACCCGGCGAGGCCGACGATGAAGAGCACTGCGTAGAGACGTATGCCGCTCGCGAAGCCGAGCGTCGCCGCGATCGCGACGAGCTGCCACGTGTCGAGATGGTTCCACGCGTCCATCATGCCTCCCAACTATTCGAGCCACGCCGGCTTGCGCTTGCCGAGGAAAGCGGCGACCCCTTCCCGTCCTTCCGGCGACGCACGCACCGACGCGATGTGCTGCGCGGTTCCGTCGATCACGTCGTCGTCGATCGGTCGATGTGCAACGCCGCGGATCAGCGCCTTGCATTCGAGCTGCGCGCCCGGACCTGCCGCGCGAAGCGTCGCGACCATCGCGTCGATCCGCGCGTCGACCGTATCCGCGGCGACCACCTCGTGCACGAGACCGATGCGCCGCGCCTCCGCGGCGTCGAAGCGCTCGGCCGTCAGGAAATAGCGCCGCGCCTGTCGCGCGCCGATCGCCTCGATCACATACGGTCCGATCGTCGCCGGTATCAACCCGAGCTTCGCCTCGGAGAGCGCGAACGTCGCGTCGGGCACGGCGATCGCGATGTCGCATGCGGCGACGAGGCCGACGCCGCCGCCGTACGCGGCGCCGCTCACGCGCGCGATCGTCGGCTTGGACAGCGCGTACAAGGCGCGCAACATCGCGGCGAGCGCGTTGGCATCGGCCAAGTTCTCTTCCTTCCCGAACGCGGCCATCCGCTTCATCCAGTTGAGGTCGGCGCCCGCGCAGAAGCTCTTGCCGGCGCCCGCGAGGACGACGGCGCGCACCTCGTCGTTGTCGTCGAGCGAGACGAACGTCGCGGTCAGCGCAGCGATCAGCGTCTCGTCGAACGCGTTGTGGATCTCCGGGCGGTTGAGCGTCACCGTCGCGACGCGGTCGCGGACGGTGACGTCGCAGGGCGTGTCCATTGCAGGCAGGATCGGGAATCGGGGTCGAGGAATGTCAGAGCCGCTTCGCGGCTTCCTCCAGCATCACTTCGGTCGCGCCGCCGCCGATCGACAGGATGCGCGCGTCGCGCCAGAGCCGCTCGATCGCCGATTCGCGAATATAGCCGATCCCGCCGTGACATTGCTGGCAGCCGTAGGCGACGTCGTTCGCAAGCTCGCCGGCAAGCGCCTTCAACTGCGAGATCTCGCGCACGCAATCCTGCCGCTCGGAATCGAGCCACGCGCAGTGATAGGCGAACGCGCGGAGCGCCTGCGTCCGCGCGTCGAGCAGCGCGAGCTTCTGGCGGATCGCCTCGCGCTGCCAGAGGGCGCCGCCGAACGCCTCGCGCGTGCGGGCATGCTCGAGCGCAAGCGCCAGCGACGACATGGCATTGCCGATCGCCATCGCGGCGAGTGCGAGCCGCTCGCGCTGGAAGTTGCGCATCAGCGCGCGGAAGCCTTCGTTTTCGTTGCCGAGCAGATCCGCCGCCGGAACGCGGCATCCGTCGAACACGAGCTCCGCGGTGTCCGACGAACGCCAGCCGGTCTTGTCCAGCACCTGGCCGACGCGAAAGCCCGGCGCGCCTTTCTCGACCGCGAAGATCGACAGGCCGCGCGAGCCGGTTTCGAGCGGCGCGGTGCGCGCGGCGACGAAATAGAGGTCGGCGTGCACGCCGTTCGTGATGAACATCTTGCTGCCGTCGAGCACGAAGTCGGCGCCGTCGCGGCGCGCCGTCGTGCGAATCCGCGCAACGTCGGAGCCCGCGTTCGCTTCGGTCACCGCGATCGCCGCCACGATGTCGCCGCGCACGATGCCCGGAAGCCAGCGCGCCTTCTGCGCTTCCGTGCCCGCATGCACGAGATGCGGCGACGCCATGTCCGTATGCACGAGCACGGTGACGACGAAGCCGCCGTACGTCGAGCGCGACAGCGCTTCGGCGAAGACGAAATTGGTGATCGGATCGACGCCGGAGCCACCGTAGACTTCCGGCACCTGCAGCCCGAGCCAGCCGAGCTGTCCGAGCCTGGCGATCACCTGGCGCGGCACGCGACCGTCGTGCTCCCACGCGTCGGCGTTCGGCTCGACCTCGCGCGCGACGAATCGCGATACCTGCTCGCGCAACAGCAGACGCTCCGGCGTGTCGTGGACCGTGGGACCGGACGGGTCGCCGCGTTCCCCCGTGTGCGCGCGGGCGTCCATCACATTCTGAAGACGCCGAACGCCGTCTTCTCGATCGGCGCATTCTGCGACGCCGAAATCGCCATCGCGAGCACGCGTCGCGTATCGGCGGGATCGATGATGCCGTCGTCCCAGAGCCGCGCGCTCGCGAAGTACGGATGGCCTTCGTGCTCGTAGCGCTCGCGGATCGGCGCCTTGAACGCCTCTTCCTCGTCGGCGCTCCACTGGCCGCCCTTCGTCTCGATCGCGTCGCGCTTGACCGTCGCGAGCACCGTCGCCGCCTGCTCGCCGCCCATGACCGAGATCCGCGCATTCGGCCACATCCAGAGGAAGCGCGGGTTGAACGCCCGGCCGCACATGCCGTAATTGCCGGCCCCGTAGCTGCCGCCGATGATCACGGTGAACTTCGGCACGTTCGCGCACGACACCGCGGTCACCATCTTCGCGCCGTCCTTCGCGATGCCGCCGGCCTCGTACTTCCTGCCGACCATGAAGCCGGTGATGTTCTGCAGGAAGACGAGCGGGATGCCGCGCTGTGCGCAAAGCTCGATGAAATGCGCGCCCTTGAGCGCCGATTCCGAATACAGCACGCCGTTGTTCGCGACGATGCCGACCGGATAACCCCACAATCGCGCGAAGCCGGCGACGAGCGTCGTCCCGTAGCGCGCCTTGAATTCGTCGAGCGCCGAATCGTCGACGATCCTCGCGATCACCTCGCGCACGTCGTACGGCTTGCGGATGTCGGCGTTGATGATCCCGTAGAGTTCTTCCGCCGGATAGCGCGGCGGGACCGGCTCGGCGATGTCGAGCGTCACCCGCTTCTGCGTGTTGAGGTTGCCGACGATGCGCCGCGCGATCGCGAGCGCATGCCGGTCGTCGTTCGCGAAATGGTCGGCAACGCCCGAGATCCGCGTATGCACGTCGGCGCCGCCGAGCTCCTCGGCGCTGACGACCTCGCCGGTCGCGGCCTTCACGAGCGGTGGTCCCGCGAGGAAGATCGTCGCCTGCTCGCGGACGATCACCGACTCGTCGCACATCGCCGGCACGTACGCGCCGCCTGCCGTGCACGAGCCCATCACGACGGCGATCTGCGCGATGCCGTCGGCGGACATCGTCGCCTGGTTGTAGAAGATGCGCCCGAAGTGCTCCTTGTCGGGAAACACGTCGGTGTGGTTCGGCAGGTTCGCGCCGCCGGAATCGACGAGATAGATGCACGGCAGACGGTTCTGGCGGGCGATCTCCTGCGCGCGCAGGTGCTTCTTGACCGTCATCGGAAAGTAGGTGCCGCCCTTGACGGTCGCGTCGTTGCAGACGACCACGCATTCGCGGCCGCAGACGCGTCCGATACCGGTGACGATGCCGGCCGCGGCGATCGTGTCGCCGTACATCCCGTGCGCGGCGAACTGGGACAGCTCGAGGAAGGGGCTGCCCGGGTCGATCAGCGCGCGCACGCGCTCGCGCGGCAGCAGCTTGCCGCGTGCGACGTGGCGCTTGCGCGCCGCTTCGCCACCGCCCTGCTCGATCGCCGCGATCCGCTCGCGCAGGTCGGCGACGAGCGCGGTCATCGCGTCGCGGTTGCGCACGAACGTCGGGTCGCGCGTCGAGAGCTTGGTTTCGATCGCAGGCATGGGCTTGTCTCGCGCCTCGGCGATGGCGGTGTCAGTCGCGCGCCGCCACGGCGAGCCGGGCCGCGAGGACGACGAACAGGCCGCCGGTCGCACGTCGCAGCCAGCGCATGGCATCGGCGCCGGCGCGCGCACGCCGCGCCGTCCGGCTTGCGAGCCACGCGACCGGCCGATTGACGAACAGGCCGTCGAAATCGAACAGCGCGCCGCGCGCGACCAACGCAAGCGCTTTCGCCGGTGCATCGCGGTCGATGAATTGCGGCACGAACGCGAGGAGGAACAGCGCGACCTTCGGATTGAAGACGTTGATCAGCAGCGACTCGCGAAAGATCTTCGCGGGCCGCGATGCGGGCGCAGCCGAGGCGGCGAGCGTGTGCACGCAACAGCCGGAGGTGATGCCGGGCACGGCGGCCGCGCCATCGCGAAAGCCGCCGGTCGCGCTGCGCCCGACGATGTACGCCATGTCCGGCCCGGGCGTGAGGTTGAGCATCAGCCCGGCGGCGACGAACAGCGGCAGGTCGTGGATGCCGATCATCGTGCGTCAGGCGACACGTAGAGGATGGCCTGGCATCAGCGCATACGGGTGCTTCCAGCGCGGCTCGGCGCGAATGCGATCGAGCCAGTCGCGAACGTGCGGATAGTCGTTCCAGTCGACGCCGATCTCGTCGTCGAAGAAGAGATACCCGCAGAGCGACAGGTCGGCGATGGTCACTTCGTCGGAGGCGACATAGCGCCGGCCGGCAAGGTGCGTGTTCAGAATGCCCCAAGCGGTTTCCGCACGCGCGCGGAATTCGGCCATCACCGCCTCGTCCGGATCCTTGACGAACGCGCGCATGAACCGATAGGTCGCCGTATAGCTCGTGAGCTTGTGATTGTCGAACAGGAGCCAGCGCAGGATCTCGCGCCGTTCCGCGTCGTCCTTCACGCCGAAACGGCCGAGCGTGCCCGCGAGATAGTCCAGGATCACGCCCGACTGCGAGTGCGTGCGGCCACGATGCGCGAGCACCGGTACCTCGCCCATCACGTTGATCGCGCGATATTCTGGCGTGCGCGTCTCGCCGTTGAAGTAATCGACGAAGCGCGGCGACCAATCGGCGTTCGCAAGCTCGAGCGTCAATGCCGCCTTGTACGCGTTGCCCGATTGCGCGAAGCAATAGAGCGTGTATTCGGCGTCGTTCGTTGCCATCAGAAGCCGCCCTTGGATAGCCAGCGGTCGATCTGGTCGAACCGGTCGATGCCCCAGAACGGCTCACCGTCCACGAAGACGAACGGCGATCCGAAGACGCCCTTCGCGATCGCCGCCTCCACCTCCCGGCGCAGCGCATCTTTCCATGCGGGGTCGCCGACGACCGCGCGCGCCGCGTCGCGATCGACACCAGCCGTCGCCGCGACGTCGGCCGCCACGTCGGGATCGCCGATGTCGCGGCCCGCGACGAAATACGCGCGATAGAGCATCTTGACGAGCGTTCCCACGTCGCCCGGATTGCGCGCGCGATGCCACAGGACGATGCGCGCCGGTGCCTGCGTCGCGATCGGGAATTTCGCCGGCATATTGAGCGCGATGCCGTGGAAGCGGGCGCTCCGCGGCAGATCGTGCTTCGTGTAGTCGCCCTTGATCGGAATCGACGTCAGCGGTTGCGAACCGGTCGCCTTGAACGCGACGCCGAGCAGCATCGGCCGCCAGTCGACGCCGCGGCCATGCCGCGCCGCGAGCGCCTCGATCTTCTCGGCGCCGAGGTAGCCGTAGGGCGACGAGAAGTCGAAGTGGAATTCGAGTGGTTCGGGCATGGCTGGAATTCGACGATTACGATCGGGGTTCGCGCGATCCGAGCTTGCGCAACAGGTTCCTTCCGGTCGCCGTCACGTAGACCGTGTCCGCCTCGTCGACGGCACGACCCTCGACGCTGACGATGTCGCCGTCCAGCGAAGCCTTGCGCTCGATCGCGTTCACGGTCCATTCGAGCGAGAGTGTCGTACCGGCAGGCACCGCCTTCACGAAGCGGAACTCGAAGCCGAGGCCGAGCGCGACGTGTTCCTTTGACAGGAACGTCGCGTCGAGCCCCATCATCAGCGCGACGACGTGCGGACCGCTCGCGATCAGCGCGCCGAACGGCCCTTGTGCCGCGGCGCGCTCGTCGTGATGCAGCGGGTTGTGGTCGCCGCAAAGCGCCGCGAAGCGGCGGATCGACTGGGCGTCGAACGTCGCGCGACGCGATGCGCGCGCGCCGACTCGAACGGCGTCCGCCGTCGCGACGTCGTCGCTCAACGCAGGATCTCCCGGCCGATCACGAGGCGCTGGATGTCGCTCGTACCTTCGTAGATCTGGCAGACGCGCACGTCACGGTAGATGCGCTCGACCGGAAAGTCGGCGACGTAGCCGTAACCGCCATGCACCTGGATCGCGTCGGAGCATACGCGCTCGGCCATTTCCGACGCGAAGAGCTTCGCCATCGACGCCTCCTTGAGGCAGGGTGCGCCGCCATCGCGAAGCGCCGCCGCATGCCGGACCATTTGCCGCGCGACTTCGACCTGCGTCGCCATGTCGGCGAGGCGGAAACCGACCGCCTGATGCTCGGCGATCGGCTTGCCGAACGCGCTGCGTTCACGCGCATAGGCAACGGCCGCCTCGAGCGCGGCGCGCGCCATGCCGACCGCCTGCGACGCGATGCCGATGCGCCCGCCCTCGAGGTTCGCGAGCGCGATCCGGTAGCCGTCACCTTCGCGTCCGAGCCGATTCGCAGCCGCGACCTCGCATTGCTCGAAGACGATCTGCGCGGTATCGGATGCGCGCTGGCCGAGCTTGTCCTCGACGCGCGCGACGACGTAGCCGGGTGTCTTCGTCTCGACGATGAACGCCGAAATGCCCTTCTTGCCCGCGCTGGCGTCGGTGATGGCGAACACGATGGCGACGTCGGCGTTCGCGCCCGACGTGATGAACTGCTTGACGCCGGTGATCGCGTAGCGGTCGCCGTGGCGCTCGGCGCGCGTCGTGATCGCCGCGGCGTCGGAGCCGGCCTGCGGCTCGCTCAGGCAGAAGCAGCCGATCCACTCGCCGCGCGCGAGAAGCGGCAGGTACTTCGCTTTTTGCACGTCATTGCCGAACTGGACGATCGGCCCGCAGACGACGCTGTTCTGCACGCTGACGATCGTCGACGTCGCGCCGTCGCCCGCCGCGATTTCCTCGAGCGCAACGGCGAGGGACAGGTAATCCATGCCAGCGCCGCCCCATTGCTCGGGAACGATCATGCCGAGCGCGCCGAGCGCTCCCAGTCCGCGCAGCGCCTCGCGCGGGAATGCATGCTCGCAGTCCCATCGGGCGGCGTGCGGAACGAGCTCGGTGCGGGCGAACGCGCGCATCGTGTCCTGCACGAGCTGCTGTTCGCTCGTGAGCAGCATCGTCAGGGATGATGCAGCACGATCGCCGGCGCCGGCATCGCGCTCGCAGGGCGATTGATGATCCATACGCCGGCGACGACGAGCGCCGCGCCGACGAGCATCGCGACCGTGAGCCGCTCGCCGAGAAGCAGCAGGCCGAGCGTGATCGCAGCGACCGGCACCAGGTTCACGAAGATCGCGGCGCGCGCCGGACCGAGCGTCTTCACGCCTTCGAGAAACCAGACGAACGCGAGGGCGGTGCCGAGCACGCCCATGTAGACGAGCGCGAGCCAGACGCGCAGCGACGCGTGCGGCACGAGCGGATCACCGCGCGTCACGACGAGCGCAGCGAGCATCAGCATGCCGATCAGCGCCGCGTAGGTCGTGACCGCGAGCGCGCTCAATCCGGTGACGTTCTTGGCGATCAGCGTGTACGCGGCCCAGCCAACGACGCAGCCGAAAAGCGCGAGCTCGCCTTCGCCGATTTCACCGGAGACGAGGGCGAGCGGATTGCCGCCGCCGAGCTCGACTGCGACACCGGTCAACGCGAGCAGCGTGCCGACGATCTTCGCGATCGTGATCGGCTCGCGCAGGAACAGCGCCGCGCCGATCATCGTGGCCGCCGGGTTGAGCGCCATGATCAGCGAGCCGCGCGACGCGGGCACCGTTTGCAGGCCGACCATGAACAGATAGTTGTAACCGGCGACGCCGGCAAAGCCGAGCAGCGTCACCATAAGCCACTGCCGCCGATCGAGCGCCGGAAGTCCGCCTTCCATTGCGAACGTCATCGCGAGAAGCGCGAGCGACGCGGTGACGTAGCGGATGAGCGCAGCGGTCGGCGGCGGCATTTCCGGTGCCGCGATGCGACCGGCAATGAAGGTACCGCCCCAGACGACGGCGACCAGCACGAGCTTGACGACGATCGCGGTCATCGACGCGCGTCAGATCCGCGATTCCACGGCGAGCCGTGCCGCGAGCGCACCGAACACGCCGGCAAGCGCGCGTTTCGACCAGCGGCTCCATCCGGGCCGCCGCGCGAACCACTGCCGCGCGCCGGACGCCGCGGCGACGCAGAGCGAATCGCCGGCAATGACGATGACGAGCTGCGTCACCGCGAGTACCAGGCTTTGCAGCAGCACGTGACCGCGCGCCGGATCGATGAACTGTGGAAACAGCGCGAGCTGGAACACGGCGAGCTTCGGATTCAGGATCGACGTGACGAGTCCCTGCCGGTACATCGTTGCCGGCGAATCGTCGCGCGGAGCGCTCGCGGCGCCACGCTCGCCGGCCGAGCGCCAGGTGACGATCGCAAGCCACGCGAGGTAAATGGCGCCGGCGACGCGGACGACGTCGTAGGCCATCGGCACGGCCGCGAGCAGCGCCGAAAGCCCGAGCGCGGCCGCGATCGCATGCAACGCGAATCCCGTCGACGTCCCGGCGAGCGAGACGAAGCCGGCCGCGCGTCCCTGCGCGAGCGTGCGCGAGACGAGGAACAGCATGTTCGGCCCCGGCGTCGCGGCAAGCGCGATGCACGCGACGCAGAACAGCAACCACGTCGTAGTCGAAATCACGGCGATCTCCTCACGCGCGCTCGATCGCGAGCGCCGTCGCCTCGCCGCCGCCGATGCAAAGCGCCGCAACGCCGCGCTTGCCGCCGTGCTTGCGCAATGCGCCAAGCAGCGTCACGACGATCCGCGCGCCCGACGCGCCGATCGGATGGCCGAGCGCGCAGGCGCCCCCGTGAACGTTGACCCGGTCGCGCGCGATGCCGTGCTCCTTCATCGCCGCCATCGTCACGACGGCGAACGCCTCGTTGATCTCGAACAGGTCGACGTCCTTCGTCGACCAGCCCGTCTTCCGATAGAGCCTCTCGATCGCGCCGACGGGCGCCGTCGTGAAGAGCCCTGGCTCCTGCGCGTGCGTCGCATGCGCGACGATCGTCGCGAGCGGCCGCAAACCGCGCGCCTCTGCCGTCGAGCGCCGCATCATCACGACCGCCGCCGCGCCGTCGGAAATCGAGCTCGAGTTGGCGGCCGTGACGGTGCCGTCCTTGCGAAACGCCGGCTTGAGGCCCGGGATCTTCTCGGGCGATGCCTTCGCGGGCTGCTCGTCGTTCGCGATCACGACGTCGCCCTTCCTGCCGCCGACCGTGACCGGCGCGATCTCCCATTCGAACGTGCCGTCGCGGTTCGCCGCGAGCGCGCGAGCGAGCGACGACAGCGCGAACTCGTCCTGCGCCTCGCGCGTGAACCTGAAGCTTTGCGCGCAATCCTCGGCGAACGTGCCCATCAGCCGGCCCTTGTCGTACGCGTCCTCGAGGCCGTCGACGAACATGTGGTCCTGCGCGACCTGGTGTCCCATCCGGTAGCCGCCGCGCGCCTTCGGCAGCAGATACGGCGCGTTGCTCATGCTTTCCATGCCGCCAGCGACGACGATGTCGGCAGAGCCGGCGACGAGCGCGTCGTGCGCGAGGATCATCGCCTCCATTGCCGAGCCGCACATCTTGTTGACCGTCGTGCACGGCGTCGACAGCGGCAATCCCGCCTTGAGCGACGCCTGCCGCGCCGGCGCCTGCCCCTGTCCGGCCGGCAGCACGCAGCCGAAGATCGTCCGGTCGACGTCGGTCGGCTTGATGCGCGCGCGCTCCACGGCCGCCTTGATCGCGACGCCGCCGAGGTCGCTCGCCGACAGCGACGCGAAGTCACCCTGGAAGCCGCCCATCGGCGTCCGCGCGGCGCCGACGATGACGATAGGATCATCGTTGCTCATTTCGTCTCCTCGAACAGCTCGCGGCCGATCAGCATGCGCCGGATTTCGGACGTACCCGCGCCTATCTCGTAGAGCTTGGCGTCGCGCCAGAGCCGGCCGGTCGCGAACTCGTTGATGTAGCCGTTGCCGCCGAGGCACTGGATCGCCTCGCCGGCGATCCACGTCGCTTTCTCCGCGGCATACAGGATCGCGCCGGCCGCATCGCGGCGGGTCGTGCGACCTTCGTCGCACGCGCGCCCGACCGCGTACACGTACGCACGGCACGCGTTCATCGTCGTGTACATGTCGGCGAGCTTCCCTTGCATGAGCTGGAACTCGCCGATCGCCTGCCCGAACTGCTTGCGCTCGTGCACGTACGGCAGCACGACGTCGAAGCACGCCGCCATGATCCCGAGCGGACCGCCGGCGAGCACGAGGCGCTCGTAGTCGAGGCCACTCATCAGCACGTTGACGCCCCGGCCCTCTTCGCCGAGCACGTTCGCGGCCGGAACCTCGCAATCCTCGAACACGAGCTCGCAGGTGTTCGAGCCGCGCATCCCGAGCTTGTCGAGCTTCTGCGCCGTCGAGAATCCGCGCAAGCCCTTCTCGACGATGAACGCGGTGATGCCGCGCGGCCCCGCCTGCGGGTCGGTCTTCGCGTAAACGACGAGCGTGTCGGCGTCGGGCCCGTTCGTGATCCACATCTTCGTGCCGTTCAGCACGTAGCAGTCGCCGCGGCGCTCAGCACGAAGCCGCATCGACACGACGTCGGAGCCCGAGCCGGGCTCGCTCATCGCCAGCGCGCCGACGTGCTCGCCGCTGATGAGCTTCGGCAGGTAACGGCGCTTCTGGGATTCGTTGCCGTTGCGGCGGATCTGGTTGACGCAGAGGTTCGAGTGCGCGCCATACGACAATCCGACCGACGCGGACGCGCGCGAGATTTCCTCCATCGCGACGACGTGCGCGAGATAGCCGAGGCCCGAGCCGCCGTACGACTCCTCGACGGTGACGCCGAGCAGGCCCATCTCGCCGAGCTTGCGCCACAGGTCGTGCGGGAACACGTTGTCGCGGTCGATCGCCGCGGCTCGCGGCGCGATCTCGGCGGCGGCGAATTCGCGCACCGACGCGCGCAGCATGTCGACCGTCTCGCCGAGCGCGAAATCCAGCGTTGGCGCGTCCGTCATCGGGAAACCTCCGGCGGCGACACTTCCGTGTTGCCGCCCTCCGCAGTCGCGGCGAAGTCGGCCTTGCCGTGCATCGCCATCAGCGCCTGCTGCATGATCGCGACGAGCGTTCGTGCGCCGTCGCGCTCCGCGTGCACTTCGCCGCGCGTGATCGTCAACGTACGGCCGGACTTGACGACGAAGCCCTCGGCGACGATGCGCTCGCCCTGCGCAGGCGCGAGCAGGTTGAGCTTGAACTCGACCGTCAGCACCGAGGCGTTCTTGGGAAACAGCGAGTAGCCCGCGTAGCCGCCGGCCGAATCGGCGAGCGTCGCCAGGATGCCCGCGTGGACGTAGCCATGCTGCTGCGACGTCTCGGGTCGCGGCGTCAGCGCGAGCGCACAGTAGCCGGGCGTAAGCTCGAGCAGGCGCGCGCCGATCAGCGCCATCGCGCCCTGGCGCTCGAAGCTCTGGCGCACCCGCTCGGCGAAGCCCGGCATCGTCACGCCCCGATTCTCCATGACGTTTACGTAAACGTCAATTTCAGCCGTCTCAGGCGTCCGCCCGCGCCTCGGCCTTCAGGCGCCGGCGGCAGTCGCGCTCGATGCCGTCGATTTCCGCGAGCACCGCCTCGATGTCCTCGCGCTGCTGCAAGAGCCGCATCCGGCGCTCGGCGAGGAGCGTCAGGAACGCCGTCAATTGCGCGCGCTCGTTGCGCTTGACTTCATAGAGGTCGAGCAATTCACCGATCTCGGACAGCGCGAGGCCGAGGCGCTTGCCGCGCAGGATCAGCTTGAGCCGCACGCGCTCGCGCTCGCCGTAGACGCGTGCGCGCTTCTCGCGCGCCGGCGTCAGCAGGCCGCAATCCTCGTAGAAGCGGATCGCGCGCGTCGTCAGCGCGAACTCGCGCGCGAGCTCCGAGATCGTGTAAGTCGCGCGCGGCATCGACGGCGCGGCATGGCGGTTCGTGGCGGACGACATGCGAGGCGACAAGGCGGGAGCGCGATGCAGCGCGAAGGACATGCGCGACGGCACGATACCATATCGAGATGGACGATTCGCTCGCGCGCGCGGTGCTGCCGATCGCCGATCCGCCACCCGCGCAAGGCGAGGTGCGCAGCGTCGCGCCCGGCATCCTGTGGCTGCGGATGCCGCTGCCGTTCGCGCTCGATCACATCAACCTGTGGCTGATCGAGGAGGACGGCGGTTACGTGCTCGTCGACTGCGGCTACGGCGACGCGGCGACGCGCGCGCAATGGCAACGCCATTTCGGGACGACGCTCGCGCAACGGCCGATCCGCAGCATCGTCGTCACGCATTGCCATCCCGATCATCTCGGCAATGCCGCGTGGCTCGCCGAGCGCTACGCGTGCACCGTCACGATGACGCAGGGCGAATACCTCGCCGCGCACGCCCTCATCGCCGAGATCGGCGGTTACGGCCCGGCGGACGTGCAGCAACTCTTCGCGCGCCACGGCATGGCGGCCGAGCACATCGCCGCGCTGGCGGCGAAAGGCAACCGCTATCGCCGCGGCGTTCCCGAAGCGCCGCACGCGTTCGCGCGGATGGTCGGCGGCGACGACGTCGCGCTCGGCGGCCGCGCGTGGCGCGTCATCGCGGGCTATGGCCATTCGGCCGAGCATGCGGCGCTCGCATGCGAAGCGTCGCGCGTGCTGATTGCCGGCGACATGCTGCTGCCGAAGATCAGCACGAACGTCGCCGTATGGCCGGGCGAGCCCGATGCCGATCCGGTGCAGCGCTTTCTCGGCTCGCTCGCCGCGTTCGAGACGCTGCCGCCCGACACGCTCGTGCTGCCGTCGCACGGGCCGCCGTTTCGCGGCATCGCCGGCCGCGTCGCGCAATTGCGCTCGCATCATGCGCAGCGCCTCGCCGAGCTGCACGA
>Ga0310810_10003410_pt1 | contig 17316 bp, 18 predicted proteins | sample NCmetagenome_FD_207641 | JGI IMG/M metagenome (GOLD analysis project Ga0310810, IMG submission 207641) | Soil microbial communities from experimental microcosm in Duke University, North Carolina, United States - NC | ecosystem: Engineered > Artificial ecosystem > Soil microcosm > Unclassified ... | reverse complement strand
AGCCGGGATCAGCGCGATCAGACACGCACACAAACCGATCAGTTCGCGCCACATCGCGCGCCTCCTGCGCGGCGCCCCTAGCAGTCAGCACTCATGCCACTTGATCGGATCGGGAAGCAAGCTGCGCATCGCGGGGCGGCGGCGCCCTCTCTTCGGGGCGCGGTTGAAGCATGCCGGCGCAATCAGGTGCGTTTGACTGTCGTGCGGACACCTGCAATCTTTGATTGTTGTCCGGCTCATCTCTTTAGGATTGCGCCTTGGGCACCCCGGGACGGCGCAACTTCAAACCGATCCAGAAAGGCACGTCATGGCGAACCAACTTGGCGCGATCAAGCACATCGTCCAGCTGATGCTGGAGAACCGCTCGTTCGATCAGATGCTGGGCTTTCTCTATACCGACCAGGGCAACAAGTCTGCGCTTGGTCATCCCTATGAGGGCTTGACCGGCAACGAGTGGAATCCGGATGACTCCGAGCGCCCGGTCAGGGTCTATCGCGTCAACCCCGGCACGCCGAATTGCTATCTGCGGCCGGGCGCTGATCCGGGCGAGGGCTATCATCACACGAATTATCAGCTGTTCCGCACCGACGATCCGCCGCCGGGAGCGGTGCCCGAGATGAAAGGCTTCGTCATCGACTTCAAGGCCGCGATCGCATCCGACCTGGCGAAAGGCTTCAAGGATACGCTGACCGGCACCCAGGCTTCCGAGATCATGGGCATGTACAGCCCGGAGGCGCTCCCGGTCATGTCGGCGCTCGCGAAGGGCTATGCGGTCTGCGACCACTGGTTCTGCTCGGCGCCGACGCAGACCTTGCCGAACCGCGGCTTTGCGGCGGCGGCAACCTCGCTCGGATTCTTGCAGAACAGGAACGCGAAGTTTTTCACGACGCAGAGCATTTTCGGCCTGATGGAGAAGCACGGCGTCGACTGGTCGATCTTCGGCTACAACCGCGACCCGCTGACGCGCCATGATTTTCCCGACACGCTGCACGCCGACGACAGCCATTTCGGCCATTTTCGCGACTTCGAGCATCGCGCCGCCGACGGCACGCTCTCGGCCTACACGTTCCTTGAGCCGGACTGGGGCGCAACCGGCAACAGCCAGCATCCGAACTACGACGTCGCGCTTGGCGAGAAGCTGATCCGCGACACCTACAACGCCGTGCGCACGGGTCCAGCCTGGAACGAGACGTTGTTGATCATCACCTACGACGAGCATGGCGGCAATTTCGATCACGTGCCGCCACCGTGGGGCGCGACGCCGCCGGACAATTCCTCCGGTGAGTTCGGCTTCGATTTCACGCGCTTTGGTGTGCGCGTGCCCGCGATCCTGGTTTCGCCGCGCATCAAGGCGGGCACGGTGTTCCGTGTGAACAAGGGCGTGATCGATCACACATCGGTGCTCAAGACGGTCGAGACTCGCTTCAACTTGCCGGCGCTGACGCGGCGCGATGCGGCGGCGCCGCATCTCGGCGACGTGCTTACGCTGGCTCAGCCGCGCGCCGACGATCCGTTGCAGGGCATCGAGCCGCCCGTATCGGGCGAGACACACCCGACGCCCGAAGTGCCGACCCCGATGGATTTGATTCATGCCGAGAAGGTCTCGGCGCTGCCGCTGCGCAACGAGAAAGGCGCGTACGACGAGCACGATATGCCGACCCTGACGACCAGCGCGGCGGTCGGCGAATACATCCAGACACGCACCGCCGCCTGGCGAATGCATCAGCAGCGCCGTCATCAACGGCGTGCGCGCCTGCATCAACGTGGCGGCGGCGGCGGACCGCCTTCGGGCGGCGGCGGCCAGCATGGCTCCGGCGGGGGTGGGCAGGGCGGTCGTGCGAAGCGTGGCGGCAGTCGCCGCAGGGCGCGTGGCCAGAAGTGACAGGGCGGCGGCGCTGTCACTCAGGCTTGCTTACGGCGCGACCAGCACCTGCTTACAGGCGGCGGGCAGGTCCGCCATCGTGAGCGGCGGGCGCGGCTTCGGCGGCTCCTTCGGGGGCGGCGGATGCAGGATCGAATCCTTGAACCAGTAATCGAGGTCGTGGCCGCAGCCTTCCGCTTCGCCCGCCGGATCCTGCGCCTTGCAGTCCGGGCTTCCCGGTTGGCAGGCCATGCGCACATGGAAGTGATAGTCGTGCCCCCACCAGGGGCGCACCTTGTGCAGGAAGGCGCGATCCTTCCCGGCCTCGCGGCAGAGCGCCTTCTTGATCGCCGCGTTGACGAAGACGCGCTCGACCTTCGGATCCTCGGCGGCCGCCTTGATCACGGCGAGATGGCCGTGGGTCCACACCTTCGGATCGACGTCCTTGCGGTCGGGCGCGACCACCATTGTGGCGGACATCTCCTCGCGCTCCTCGCGCGAGAGCTGGTTCTTCGGCATTGGCGTGAGCCAGATGTCGGCATCGAGCCCGACCTGATGGCTTGCGTGCCCGGTGAGCATCGGCCCGCCGCGCGGCTGTGACATATCGCCGACGAGCAGCCCGGGCCAGCCGGATACCTTCGGCACCTTGGCGGCGAGCCGCTCGAGGAACGCGATCAGCTCCGGATGTCCCCAGTTGCGATTGCGCGAAAGCCGCATCACCTGCCAGGTCTTGCCGTTGATCGGCAGCGCGACGCCGCCGGCGAGACAGCCGTGTGTGTAGAAGCCGATCGAGCGCGCGGCCATGTCCTTGGTGGCGACCGGCTTGCGGGCGAACAGCTCCTTGGCGGGATTCTTCGGGTCGTCCGGGTGCGCGAGCGGCGGCAGCGGCTTGGGATCGACGGTGCCCTTGTCCTGCGCGCCGGCAGGCGCGGCGGCGAACAAGGCCAGGAGGATCAAGAGCGCGCGTGGCTTCATCGATGGAGTGTCCCGCGTGAGTCGCCCTTACTCAGGTAGTCAGGTTTTCCGGAAAATTTCCAGCGGTTAACGCCTCTGCCTTTACCAAGAAAACGTGAAGCTGCTGCAAGGGAAGGCGCGACACGGCAAAAGAGAAAAATGCGCCGACTTGCGATCATCCTCTGCGCCGTCCTCGCGGTGCTTGCCTGCGCCGGGCCTTCGTCCGCCGGCGTCATGGTGCATATCGACAAGTCCTCGCAGCGCATGATGGTCGCGGTCGACGGGCGGCCTGCCTATGTCTGGCCCGTCTCGACCGGCGCCGGCGGCCACGGCACGCCGACCGGGCACTTCCGTCCGCGCTGGATGGCGCGGAGCTGGTTCTCCACGCGCTATTACGGCTCGCCGATGCCGTACTCGATTTTCTTCCACAAGGGCTACGCGATCCACGGCACGAACTACATCTCCCGGCTCGGCGGCCCAGCCTCGCATGGCTGCGTGCGGCTGCATCCGGGCAATGCCGCGGTCCTCTTCGCGCTGGTGCAGCGCTACGGGATGGCCAGCACCAGCATCGTAATCTCCGGCGGCAATCCGCGCTACCGCGTCACCCGGTCCCGCTTTCACTGATCGCGCGCGAACCGGAACAACCGGACGATTGTGCCGTTGTTCTCCCCAAAGCGGGACCACTCCCGCATGAGGAGAACACCCATGGCCATGGCGGCGGAACAACGCGAAACCTCGAGTCTCATCGGCAGCGACAAGGTCGAGGGCACCAATGTCTATCGCTCGAACGGCGACAGCATCGGGTCGATCGAGCGCATCATGATCGACAAGCTCTCCGGCAAGGTTGCCTATGCGGTGATGAGCTTCGGCGGCTTCCTCGGCATCGGCCACGATCACTATCCGGTTCCCTGGTCGCTGCTCACTTACAACACGAAACTCGGCGGTTACGAGGTGAACATCTCCGATCAGCAGCTCAAGGGCGCGCCGAGCTACGCCAACGACAACGACTGGGACTGGGAGGACAAGAAGCGCGCCCAGCAGGTCTACGACTATTACCGCGTGCCGCCGTACTGGATGTAACGGCCACGCGACGACCTCCGTCTCCGCCTCGCGCCGCACCTGCGGCGTGGGGCGAATTTATGTTAGGGCAGGGACCCGCAAGGGTTCCTCATGCTTTCGTATTTTCGGGACAATCTCGGCGATCTCTCCGATGGCCTGTTCTTCGGCCTCGGGTTGCTAACCGTCTATCTCGGCGCGGTCTTTACCGGTGCGTTGATCCGCTCGCTCGGCGGCGCCGGCAGCATGGGGCTGAGCGTGCTTGGTCGCTACGCGACGGGCTGGTTCGATTATGTACGCGGGGACGATCGCAACACGATCAACATCACGCTCAACACCGTGATAGACAATCACCTGAAGTTCGACACCATCGTGGCCGACCGCCGCATCTGGAGCATCTGGCCGAACGCCTACCGGATTTATCTGATCCGCCGCGCCGCGAAGCAGACCACCAAGGACAATCCGGTGCTCGTCTTTCCCGAACAGATGAACGGGGAACATCCGCTGCGGGGCTGGATCACCAGCCTGTTCGTGCGCTCGACCATCGTCGAGGACGGCCGCCGCCAGCGCGTGCATCTCGTTCGTGAGGACGACTATCGCGCGACCTATTCGCCGCTGATCAGCCTGGTGAGCGAGAAGTGCTCGAGCGATGACTCCATCGACCTCACGCTCGGGCGGGCGATGAATGAATACCGCTTCGTGATCGCGCTCACCTACGAGCAGCTCGAGAGCCGCCGCGCTCGCCACCTGCGCGCGATGGTGATGTGGGAGCAGGAACTGTTGAGCCTGAGCGACGAGATGCCGCGGGTCTCGTTCGAGCAACACAAGACGCGTTACCGCACGCTGCTCGCGATCGCGCGCGAATACCGCGCGCATCCGGAGCGTTTCGGTGTGGTCAACGTCTGGCGGCCGAAGGAAGTCGTGGCGGCGCAGCGCGTGTCGCTCAATCTCGTCGCCGCGCCGGCGTCCTGACCAGCGCAGCCTTGCAGATCCACTTTCGTGCCGTGGTTTACCGCGCCGCGAGCGGCTTCAGTCCGGCCTTGGTGATGACGCTGGCCGCGCCTGCGGATGACAGGAAGCGCAGCAGTGCAACCGCGGCCTCCGGCTGCTGCGAATTCTTCGGCAGCGCGCCGACGAAAAAGGTCGGCGGTTGAATTTCGGCCGGCACCGTGCCGACAAACTCGATGCCCGGAACATGGATCAGCTCCGCGACCTGCTGGAAGCCGACCTCCGCCTCGCCGCGCGCGACGACCGCGGCCACGGGCTCGCCCGAGGGCGGTCCACGCACCTTGCGCGTCTTGCCAGCGATCTCGTCGGCGATGCCGAGCTTCTTGAAGCCGACAGTCGAGAGATACGTACCGCTCGAACTGTCCGACCGGGCGATAGATTTCGCGGCGAGCAGCGTCTTGCGCAGCGCATCGACGGTGCTGATGTCGGGCTTGGGCTGGCCCGCGCGCACCACCATGCCGATGAAGGACTCCGCGAGCCGGATGCGGCTGTCGGGACGCGTGAGGCTGCGCTCGTCGAGCATGTCGGCGCCGTGCCCATCCATGATCACGACGTCGGCGTGCTCGCCGCGCGCCAGCCGCGCCGGGATCGCTTCGGGTGAATCGCCGAGCGATGGCCCGCGCGTGGTGATGAGCTTGTGGCCGGTGGATTTCTCGAACGCGGGACCGAGCTGCGAGTACACCTGGAAGAAGCCGGCCGAGATCATCACGCGGATGTCGGCGGCGGAGGCGGGGGTGGCCGCAAGGATGGTCAGGAGAGATGCGAGCAGGCGAGGGAGGTGTCGCGGCATGATGCGGCTCCGGCGGAAGGGAAGCCGCAGTGTCCGACGAAAGATTGGTCGGCGTCCAGCGCCTGAACGTGCAGTCGCGCTGATCGGTGCCGCGCAACGTTGGTACGAAGCTGGTCACGCGGCCGGACGGACATCCGAAGGATCGTGGCCGAATATCAGCGGCCGCTGCGTATGCGCAGCGCTGACCGCGCGTCCAGCCGCCAGTGCAATGCCCCGGCGTTCGAGCCAATTGCGGACATGCGCGAAGAAATGACCCTGGTCGTGACAGAGTACCGATCTCGGCATGTCGGCTGGGCCGCCGGTTCGACCCGGAAGGAATCCGCCACCGCAGATCGCCGCGACATCGCAGCCGCGGCATTCTGGCGGCAGATGGCCCGCGAGCGCGAGCAGTTCACGGAATAGAGGGTCGTCGTGCAATACGGCGATCGGTGTCTCGCTGAGATTGGCGGACGTGCGACACACTCCATCGGCGTGGGGCCGAAAGTAGTCGTGATACTCATATTGGCCGTCCGTGTTGACCACGAACATCGGAACGCAGTCATTGACGATCGACTCAATATGTCTCGACGACCCCATGTAATATTCGATGCAATCGAAGAAGTGCCGGATGTAGATGTCCGGATCGTCCTTGGCCATCCAGGCGTCGAACACATCCGCAAACCAGCGGCCATAGGTCGGAGAAGCTCGATACTCGGCTTCCGCGCCGTCTCTCCAAGGCGGCCGCACGTATGAAAAGTCCATGGGCCACAAAAGGTCCAACTTGGTGATCGGCAATGAGCCGACCCAGTCGACGAATGCTGCGGGGGCGATGCTCGGGTCTGCGACCGCGAGGAATCCCTGCAAGACCTCGGCGGAGGGACTTCGAAGGATCTTCTCGACGTTGGCCATGATGCGGTCGTAGGACCCCGTACCGCGATGCGTCACTCTGCGCCGGTCGTTGTATTCGCGCGGACCGTCGAGGCTCACGCCCACCGTGACGTTGTGTTCTGCAAGGATTTCGAACAGCGCCGGATCGTAGCGGAATCCGTTCGTCTGCATGCTGACGCTGAGCCGGTAACCCGTCCTGTTGAGTTCGCGGATGCGGCCGAGGAAGCGCCGGAAGTTTGGTTTTGGCCAAAGCGAGGGCTCGCCACCGTGCAATGTAACATGGAAGCGCTTGGAGTCGCTGCTTCCAAGATATTCGGTGATGCGGTCCAGCAGCTGGAGCGAAGTCTGCTCGGACATGAAGCGGGGAACGCGTTCGAACGTTCGGTCGCTCGCGTTGAACATGTAGCAATAGGAGCAATTGATGTTGCAAAAGGACGCGACCTTAACAATGCACAGTTCAAACTCGCTCATGGAGCGATCCCTCTGCATAGCGCTGCCGGGCCGCTGGACGGCCTGGCAGTGCCTTTCGTCGTTCGTCTTGGTTGGCGGCGCAGCCGGCAATCTTGCTCGCCGCCAGGTACCTCACAGGCGAATGTGCAGAGTAAAGTCCAGGGACCAGTCTATCCTCGCGTCGGCACTGCCGAGCTTAACGCCGCGATCGTTTTCAAGGTGAGTGATTGCCGCGTTGACAATGCGAGAACGCGCAGCTTCAGCGCGAAGGTCTTCGACGTTCTTCAGTGAAATCGTGGTATCGGCCATGTCAAACTCCCCTTAAATCGATTTGGATATCTCCTGATTTGCGGCCTCCCGACTGCTGCCGTGCCGCAGGGTAAAGTCTAGTTCCGTGTGTCCATGACCACAAGGAAAATTCAATCACTGGTATCTAATTGCCTAGAATTGCAAATTTCAACTTCTCGTTGATCGGGTCCGTTCACACATCAACCTTCAGCGCGGCAATAAACGCCTCCTGCGGAATGTCGACCTTCCCGTACTGGCGCATCTTCTTCTTGCCTTCCTTCTGCTTCTCCAGAAGTTTTCGTTTACGCGTGACGTCGCCGCCATAGCACTTCGCGGTCACGTCTTTGCGCAGCGCACGCACGGTTTCGCGCGCGATGATCTTGCCGCCGATGGCGGCCTGGATCGGCACCTGGAACATGTGCGGCGGAATCAGCTCTTTCAGCTTCTCCACCATCGCGCGGCCGCGCTGCTCGGCGCGTGTGCGATGCACCAGCATGGCGAGCGCATCGACCGGCTCGGCGTTGACGAGAATCTGCATCTTCACGAGATCGGCGGGGTGGAAGTCGGTCAGGTGATAGTCGAACGACGCGTAGCCCTTCGACACGGACTTGAGCCGGTCATAGAAGTCGAACACGACCTCGTTGAGCGGCAGGTCGTATTTCACCAGCGCGCGGGCGCCCACATAGGTGAGCTCCTTCTGCGTGCCGCGCCGGTCCTGGCAGAGCTTGAGCACGCTGCCGAGATATTCGTCGGGGGTGAGGATCGTCGCCTCGATCCACGGCTCCTCGATTTCCAGAACCTGCATCGGGTCCGGCATGTCGACCGGATTGTGGATCTGGATCTCGGTGCCCTTGCGCAGCTTCACCTTGTAGATGACCGAGGGCGCGGTCGCGATCAGTTCGAGGTTGAACTCGCGTTCGAGCCGCTCCTGGATGATCTCCAGATGCAGGAGGCCGAGGAAGCCGCAGCGAAAGCCGAAGCCGAGCGCGGCTGACGTTTCCATCTCGTAGGAAAAGCTCGCGTCGTTGAGGCGCAGCTTACCCATCGCGGCGCGCAGGTCCTCGAACTGCGCGGCATCGACCGGGAACAGGCCGCAGAACACGACCGGAATGGCCGGCTTGAATCCGGGCAGCATCGCGTCGACCGGCTTGCGGTCGTCCGTGATGGTGTCTCCAACGCGCGTATCGGCCACCTCCTTGATGGAGGCCGTAAGGAAGCCGATTTCGCCCGGGCCGAGCTCGTCGGAGGCGACCAGCTTGGGCGTGAACACGCCGACGCGGTCGACGTCGTAGGCGGCGGTGGTGCCCATCATGCGGATTCGCTGGCCTTTTTTCAGCACGCCGTCGACGATGCGCACCAGCACCACCACGCCGAGGTAGAGGTCGTACCAGCTATCGACGAGCAGCGCCTTCAAGGTGGCGGCTCGATCGCCTTTTGGTGGCGGCAGGCGCGTGACGATCGCCTCGAGTACCGCCTCGACATTCTGCCCGGTCTTCGCCGAAATCTCGATCGCGTCGGAGGCGTCGAGACCGATCACGTCCTCGATCTGCTGCTTCACCTTGGCGGGCTCGGCCGCCGGGAGGTCCACCTTGTTGAGCACCGGCACGATCTCGTGGCCGGCGTCGATCGCGTGATAGACGTTGGCGAGCGTCTGCGCCTCGACCCCTTGAGAGGCATCGACCACCAGCAGTGAGCCCTCGCAGGCCGCGAGGCTCCGGTTCACCTCATAGGCGAAATCGACGTGCCCCGGCGTGTCGATCAGGTTCAGCACATAATCCTGGCCGTCTTTCGCGCGGTAGTCGAGCCGCACCGTCTGCGCCTTGATCGTGATGCCGCGCTCGCGCTCGATGTCCATCGAGTCGAGGATCTGCTCCTTGCCCGCCATCTCGCGCGCGTCGAGCGCACCGGTGAGTTGGATCAGCCGGTCCGCGAGTGTCGACTTGCCGTGGTCGATGTGGGCGACGATCGAGAAATTGCGGATGTTTTTGATTGGTTGGGCCGTCATGCGCGGCAGATAACACCCGAGTCAGGGGGCGGCAAGCAACGAAAACCGTGGAATCCCGGCGAAAACGTCACCCCTTGATATCGCCCTCGGCCTTCATCCAGCGCACGCTGGTGCGGAACGCGTCGAGCGTGCGCGCGACCTCCTTGGGGCCGTGAACCGCCGACACGAGCCCGCCCGGCGCGCCCATGATGTCGACGCCGTTCGCCAGCATGGAGATGCGCAGCCGATGGCTGAGGTTGGCGTTCCGCACGCCCTTGATTTCCTTGAACCCGAGCGCCAGCGGATCGAAGGCTTTCGGATCGATCTTCAACCCTTTCGGATTCTGGAAAACGAGGAACGCCGAGGCATCGCCATAGATGCCCCACGGCACGTCCTCCTCGGCCAGAATGTCGCGCATGCCGGCGCGGATCTGCTCCGCGGTCGCCTCCGCCCTGGCGCAGACATCCTCTTTTTCGACGATCGACAGCGTCGCAACGGCCGCGGCCGCGCATAGCGGATTCGAGTTGAACGTGCCCTGATGGCCGATTTTCTCGCGGCCGGACCGTGCGGCGGCCTCGGCATCGAGCTGGTCCATGATGTCGGCACGCCCTGCGACCGCCCCGCCCGGCAAGCCGCCCGCGACGATCTTGGCGAGCACGCACATGTCGGGCGTAACGCCGAAGCGCTGCTGCGCACCCCCGCGCGCCCAGCGAAAGCCGGTGATCACCTCGTCGAGGATCATCACCACGCCGTGCCGCTTGGTCGCGGCACGCAGCTCGCTGAGGAAATTCTTCGGCAGCGGCACCATCCCCCAAGAGGCGCCCGAGCCTTCCAGGATCACGGCCGCGATATCGTCGCGCTGGCGCATCGCCTCGACCGCCGCCGACACATCATCGGTCGGCAAGAGGATGGTCTGCTCGACCAGCGCCGGCGAGATGCCGGCCGGCACGCCGCCGTCGAAATGCGACATCGAGCCCGCCGCGACCGCGTCATGCCAGCCATGGAAGTGACCGACGAAGCGGATCACCTTCGGCTTGCCGGTGTGGGCGCGCGCCAGCCGCAGCGCGAGGTGCGAGGCCTCGGTGCCGGACGCCGTGAATCGCACGCGCTCGGCGCATGGGATCAGGCGGTTCACAAGCTGCGCCCAGCGCACTTCGAGTTCGTGCGAGGAGCCCCAATGCGTGCCAGCCGCCACTTGATGCTGTACGGCCGCCACGACCGCCGGATGCACGTGGCCGAGGATCAGCGCGCCGTGTCCGCCGAAATAATCGACGTACTCGTTGCCGTCGACGTCCCACTTGAACGGGCCGGCGCCGCGCGCCGCATAGATCGGGTAGGGCAGCAGCGTGCGTGAATCGTGGGTCAGTCCCGCCGGGATGACCTTGCGCGCCTCCTCATAGAGTTCCGCGGAGCGGCGGGTGCGCGCGCGGTATTCGCTCTCGATCCTGGAGTTGGTGAGCGGGGTGGGCGGCGCGACACGCTGGGCGGATTGAAGCGGGGCCATCGATAGTCCTCTTGTGCGGCGGGAGCTTAGCGTCCATCTGCGCGGATCGCGAGTGCGGCGCCCGAAGGACAATGACCTTTCAGCGGCAGAGTTGTTTTCGGAGTGATGCGATGCGCGCTCATGAACGGGCATTTCTACGGGCTGTACTGCGGTTTGCGCGATATCTCCCATGGATTGTCCCGTGGGAAGATCTTGACTTACGATCCTCATGGAAAACGGTGAACTCGATGGCAAAAACCACCGCCATGACCTGTAAAAACGGCTTGAGCTCGAAGCTGCCGAAGGAAGATTCGCGCGCGCCTGACAAGAACGCCATCCTGGTGGACCCATTCTCCACGTTCACCGAATGGGCCAGCGAGGCTGATGACAGGGCCTACGCCAAGCTATGACGCAAAGACGTGGATGGCCGGGTCAAGCCGGCCATGACGAAGTGTGAACGTCACCCACCCATCTTTGGATATAGCGTCACCACCGCACTGGCGTCGCGCTCGGAGTGGCCGGCGGCGACGAGTAGCCGGTAGAGCATGAGCGCCTGGCTCGCCATCGGCATCGCGAGATGCTTTTCACGCGCGGCGCCCTGCAGCATTTCGAGGTCCTTCAGCACCTGACGTGCGAAGCCGCGCGGCGCGAAGTCCTCCGTGATCATCTGCGGGAAGACTGCGGCGAGCAGGTTGGAGCCCGCGTGTCCTGCTGCCAGCGCCTGTGGAATTTTCTTCGCATCGACGCCGTAAGCCTGCGCGAGGCGAAGCGCCTCGGCGAGAACGCAATAGTTGGTGAGCACCAGCGTCTGATTGACGAGTTTGGTGGCCTGTCCGGTGCCGACGGGGCCCATGTGCGTCAGCGTGCCTAGATCGCGCATCAGCGGCGCGATCCGCTCGATCGCCGCATCCGGGCCGCCCGCCATGATCGCGAGCGTGCCCGCTTTCGCGGCGCCCGGGCCGCCCGAGACCGGCGCATCGACGAAGTGCGTGCCTTTCTCGGCGAGCGCCGCCGCGATGCGTTTGGTCGCGTCGAGTTCGGTCGTCGAGTGATCGACGATGACCTTGCCGGCAATCTCCACGCTCGCGATGCCGCGCGGGCCGAGCGTCGCGTCTTCGACCGCCGCCGTGTTGATGACGCAGACGAGCGTAATGTCGCAGACGCGCGCGACCTCAGCGGCGCTTGCGGCGGGTATGACGCCCCATGTAGCCGCGGCGCGCGTCTTCCCGGGATCGAGGTCGAAGCCGGTGACCGCGTGGCCCGTCTCGACGAGCCTGCGCGTGAAACCTTCGCCCATCAGGCCGAGCCCGACAAACCCGATCGAACTCATCTGTGTCCCCGTCATTTCCCGCTCGGCTTGAGCTATCCGCAGTCGCGACGGAAAAGCAAACAGCAACTGCCGGCTCGAGATCAGACCGAATAGGGGAATCGCAGCCTGACCAGCGTCCCTTTGGGTACGGGCTCGCGCGTGAGCTTCCCGCCCAGCTGGCCGGCGAGACTTTCGACCAGCCGCAGGCCGAACGCGCCCGGCCTGGCACCGCTCATGCCGCGGCCGGTGTCGCCGACCGTCAGCTCGGCCTCCCCGATGACCTCATCGACGTGCAACGCGACGGTGATGGTGCCGCCGTCCTCATCAAAGGCGTATTTCACTGAATTCGTCACGAGCTCGTTCACGATGAGGCCGACCGGGACGGCGCGATCGAGCGGGATATTGGCAGCATCAACCTCCACCTTGATGGCGACCTGCGGACGATGCGGGTCAATGTTGGCGCAGAGTGCGTTCAGATAATCGCGCATGTTGACGCTGCTGCCGTTCGCCTTGAATGAAAGCTGATCGTGCGCGAGCCCGATCGCCAGCACGCGATCCATCACGGCGGAAATGCGCTCTCGTGCTTCCTCATTTTTTGTCTGCCGCAGCTGCAATCCGAGGAAGCTCACGACCAGCTGAAGGTTGTTCTTCATCCGGTGCTGCAGCTCGCGCAGCAGGATCTCGGTGTGCGTCTGCGTCGCCGATGTATCGGTCACCGCGCGCAGGGCTTCCGCCTCGGCGAACCGGTGCGCGAGCGACAGCCCGATGATGTTGGCAAAGATGGAAAGCGAACGAACATCAAACTCGTCAAATGCGACTTCTTCTTCGGTGTCGACCTCGAGTACGCCCCAGTGGCTGCCCTTGACGAAGATCGGCACGTTGCAAACCGAGACGATGCCGTGCTCGCGCAGCACCTCCGCATAGCGGAAATCCGGATTATTGCGGATGTCCTGCACCACCACAGGCTGGCCGGTTTGCAGCGAGCGACCCGGTGCGGAATGCCGGTCGGCTCCGAAGCTCACATGCCCAACCACGCCGGGCCGCCAGCCGACCCCGGCCTCGATCAGCAGATCGCCGTGATCCGGCCGGTAGCGGAGCGCCTTGACGTGCTTTATCCCCGTGATCCGCGCGACCTGCGCCGCCGCATTCTGCAGCAGGCGCGGTGCGCTATCCACCTCATCGAGAATCCGGGTGAAGGTTGCCAGCGCTTGCTGATAGCTCAGGGCTTTGTGTGGATCGATCAAGCGCGCCTCGGAACGCGAGCGTACGCGCGGCGATGCTATTCCGCCTGACGCGACACGAATGGCAACGTTTCAGTCGACGACCGGGTTCCAATGCGCGGAAAGGCAGACCACCCCTGACACGGTCGCGCGGTCACGCGATCTGTGTGCGCTTGTGCCGGTCGTGCAGGAATTTGGCGAGCTGCTCGCGCAGCGCTTCGTCGCGCTCGCTTTTGTGGCCGGTGACGACCGCGTGCTCGAAAAGCCTCTCCTGCACGTCGCGCGGCAGGTCAGCCCAGAGGTGAATCGCCGCACGTCCGAGAAGCGGCGCAAACTGGCCTTCGTCGTTCATGAGGAAATCCCTCGCCTCGACCGCTTTCAGAATGCGGGTGTGCGGCGAAAAGTTCCATGTCGCGCGCGGGCCGGTTGACTTGGCCCCTGGTGCGGCAGCAATCAGCGGCGCTAAACGGGAGTGATCAATGGCTTTTCCAGCTAAGAAGGTTTCGCCCTGCCTCTGGTTCGACAATCGCATCGAGGAGGCGGTGAATTTCTATGTGTCCGTGTTCGGGGGCAAGATCCTCAACACCTCGTATTACAGCGACGCTGGACCGCTGCCGAAGGGCACGGTGCTGACTATGACATTCACGGTCCACGACGAGGAGTTCATGGCGCTCAACGGCGGACAGCCTATGCAATACACCGAGGCCGTGTCGTTCATGGTCAAGTGCAAGGATCAGGCCGAGGTCGACAAATACTGGAGCGCGCTCACCGCCGATGGCGGGCAGGAAATTCAATGCGGCTGGTGCAAGGACAAGTACGGGCTCGCCTGGCAGATCGTGCCGGAGGTGATGGGCAGCCTGATCACCGACAAGGACCCCGAGCGCGTGAAACGCACCATGCAGGCGATGTTCACGATGAAGAAGCTCGACCTCGCGGCGCTCGAGAAGGCGCACGCCGGGACTTGAGGCGCGCGCGGTTGCGACTGCAACCGCACGGTCCGCGGCGGCCTCAACCTAATTGTGCAGGCGTGAGCGCGCTTAAGGCTTCGGTGTCTTGAACGGCTCGGCCTGGATGCGCTTCTCCTGCGGCGGCTTCGCCTCGTCCTTCTTGATGGTGATGACTTTCGACAGCTTGCGCGCCGCGATCGTCTCGGTGTCGAGGGTGGAGACTTCGCCGCTCTTCGGCGCTCCGCTGTAGACCGCCACGACGTCGAGCTCGGCCGCGCTGTTGAGGACGAGGAAGCCGTCGATGGCCGTGAAGTCGACGCAGAGGCCGTTGATCGGACAGAAGAAGTTGGCAATGTCGAAGCAGTTGAAGGCGACCGCCTGGTCGGGCGCGAGCACGAATGACTTGTACGGCGTAATGCTGATGTCACCCGCGGGATCGCCGGGCTGGCCGGCGAGCGCGAACTTGCGCGCCACTTCGATCTTCTTCTCGGTCGGATTATGGATGTTGATGAGTGTGCGGTATCGCCCCGGCGCCATCGCATCGCCGAACTCGCCGATCAGCGTGCACAGCGTCTTCACCGCATACTGGTACGAGGTCTTGAGTTGGGCGTTGGCGGCAGTCGGAACGCCGAGCACTAATGCCGCCGCGAGGATGAGAGAGAAGCATCGCAAGGTCCGCATCACGAGCCTCCGTCTGGTTTCTCCTCTGGTTGTATACGCCGGAATGGTCGCGGGAGCGAATCCGCGTGAACCAGACAAGTTGAATCGATATCGGGCGCATGCTCTCTGGCGGCGACGTTTCAGCTTGCCGCGGTAACCGAATGCTAACGCGCGCGGCGTTTTGCCGCCGCGGCTTGCATTCGTCCGGCTTAAGTCGAGGTTGAAGCGCTATACTGTCGCCATGGCAGAACGGCTGCGCAACTCGATCAACATGCGCACGGGCGCGATCAGCTGGCGCAATGTCACACCGCTCGAGGTCTTCGGATTTGCCTTTCAGGGTGTCGTGCCGAACCATGTCGTGCAGCCTCTGCTGCACGAGTTCGCGGCACACTACTGGTGCACCAACACGCCCGTGTCGCGCGCGATCCAGATGCGCTGGCTCGACTATGTACGCCGCGGCTCCATGATCTTCGGGACCCCGGACGGGCAAGGGGGCAGGTTCGATCCCGACCTGATCCCGATCTCGGCAGAATTGCGCGGCATCGAGGCCTGCCTGCAGCCTTTTGCCGAGGGCATTGCGACGTTCGCGGAGTTCGATTTCTTCCCGCCGCGCCGGCGCCATCGACCGAGCGTCCCGTATCTCACGCAGATCTGCATGATGCTCGGAAAAATGAGCCTGCAGGGCGAGGCGTACGCGAAGCTCAGTGACTTCGATCTTGCGCGCGTCGTTGCGGGGATGGCGCGCCATACTGATCAAGCGATACGCCGCAAAGGTGATCTTCTCTGTCACGCGCTTGCAGGCGGCGGAATGGAGGACTGCTATCTGCTCGGTTACGCGCTGGTGAAGGGCATCTATCGCCGGGTGCGCGAACTCTACGGCGACGCGCTCGACATCGAGGCGGTCATCTCGTTCCTGATCTATCACGTCTATTGGGATTGGCGCATCGTCGACCTCATGGTCTCCGAAGAGAGGCCGCAGCCCGCGCAGGTCATGGCGCTCGTGGCATCCAGCATCGAGGGATTGTTCGCGGACGATTTCCTGAAGCGCTATGAAGCGTGGGACCAATGGCAGATGGATCTCGCGAAGAGCGGACAGTGGGAGAGGGGGCGCCACGACGAGATGCCGTTCCACGGGCTGAGCACCCCCGACATCCAGGCCATCAAACGGAAGGGCGCGCGCTTCGCGGTCGAGCGCCTGATGCCACATGGGCCGCAAACGATCGATCGGATGCTCGCAGTCCCGCCAAGGATGCTGGATCTATGCACCCTGTTCGAGACGAAGGTCTGGGTTCAGATCAACGCATCGAACGAGATGGGGCTCTTCATCGACACCGACGACGGCGTCAAGCAGGTGGCCGGGATGACGCTGCTTGAACCGCGGCCGGCACAGCAGACGGAGGGGGTGCTCACGGTCTACGGCACATTTCGTCCGGCGGGGGAGTTCTCACTGCTGACGTCGCTGCGTTTCGGCCGCGAGCAGATGACGATGTTTGTAGGGGGGCCTGTCAGAAACCGTGAGGACTGGCTGAGCCAGACCAACGCCCTGCTCGCCCTCGATGCGCAATGTCATGACAATCTCTCTTACCTGTGCGAGATCATCGAGAACACGATCGTCGGGACGGATCAGGACAGGAACCAGAATATCATCCCGACAACGATCGCGGCGGCCGAGCAAATGGTGATGAGCCGCTATCGGGAGCTCGTGACCGATTTGGGCGGAACATCGCGGAATCTCGTGGAGTTTGCCGGTCGGTTGCCGCCGGGCGAGGATGACGCGGGCGTGCGCACCCATTTCAGTAAGGGCCGCCTGTTTGATGCCTATTCGCTGCTCGGACTCGGCAATTCCTTTACCGAAAGCCCTGCCGATCTGGAGAAAGTGTTTGCGGCGCAGAACTACAATCTCGCCGAACTGCTGCAGTATACCGATCAGGTCGCGCGTGATCGCGGCGTAACGCTCGTTGAGCGTACCGGAAATGGTGGGATACGGGCGATATTGTAACGACATGGGAGGTGGCGATGAGCGATGAAGGAACGATCGAAATCGCGGGGCTTTCGCGGCGCGACCGCGCGAACCTGCTCGAGCACCTTTCAAAGGACATGGTCGAGTTCAAGGCTCCGCCGCTGAAGCCCGGCGAGCTCGGCGATCCGACCGCGATGGTCGCGGTCATTGCGTTGTCCGGGATCAGCATCACCGGCATGCTGGCCTGGCTCTCCACGCAGGGCGTGAGCGTCAAGGCTTCGTTCAAGGGGAAAATGTTCGGGCAGGAAGGCGGTTTCGATATGGTACTCAACCCCAAGACCACCGACGGCGAGGTCAGAGGAGAGGTCGCCAAGAACGGCGGCAGCGTGACCTGAGCCCGCCATCGTAAACAACGCGAGTTCCCCTGCATGTCGCTGACGCTTTACTTTCATCCGCTCTCCTCGTTCTGTCACAAAGTG
>Ga0310810_10003409_pt1 | contig 17317 bp, 5 predicted proteins | sample NCmetagenome_FD_207641 | JGI IMG/M metagenome (GOLD analysis project Ga0310810, IMG submission 207641) | Soil microbial communities from experimental microcosm in Duke University, North Carolina, United States - NC | ecosystem: Engineered > Artificial ecosystem > Soil microcosm > Unclassified ... | reverse complement strand
GCCAAAACATGCCACGCACCCGCGATTTGTTTGAATATCGCACTTCACTGTGATGGGCCTCACAGACGTGAGCCCGTAGCATACGCAGAATGAGTACGAATACGCATCCGCCGGCAAGGATGCTACTCTGCTCCCAGGTTCCTTATTTGTGCAGTTGTTTGTCGAAACATTTTTTTGCGACATTGTTTGTCATACGTAGATCATCAAGACTTCAGCAGTAGTTTACCGAGCAGGTAGTCCCCTTCACGGCGCGCTCTCAACAACCTAATTGATGTTCGGCCGACTCGTACCAGCGGGCGGATTTGTAATCCGCCAACGCAGACGAGGACAAGTAGACCGACGCCCGTAGATTCACGGGAAGTACAAGCAGTTGGGCGTAGGAAATGTCGAGCGTTATGCTCCAATCACCCGCAGGCGCGACATATTGGCTGATCCCAGGGTGGATTCTGTTTCTGATCCTCCATCTTCTCGGCCTTACATGTTTTGCTTTCATTGTCTGCAAGCGACTGCGGCCGCTGCTTCGCGCCGAATCTGATTTTCGCTTCGACCGACCATGGCTCCGGCTGAGGAGGGTCATGCAATTCTGGCTGGGGCAGTGGAAGCATCCACGCTACCCCACCGCAGGCATTCTCCACATCCTTATTTTTGCCGGGTTCATTCTACTGGCGAGTCGTGCTTTCGCTGTACTCGTGCTCGGCGTTACGGACAACTTTGTGTTTCCCACATTCTCGGGGCGTCTGGGGCATACATACGGAATAGTCCGAGATTATGCCGCCACCGTGGTTTTCCTATGCATGGTGATCGCCGCGACCCGGCGGCTTGTCTTCCGGCCTGCACGGTACGCGGTGCCGGCAAAATTCGGCAAGGCTCACACTGCAGATGCCATTTTCCTGCTGGCCTTGATCGCGATTCTCATGTTGGCCGACAGTCTGTTTGAAGCTTCGAAGGCTGCCGCGAACTTGCAGCAGCAGCAGCCAGTTGAGTTTCTGGCTGTCCTGTCTCTGCCTTGGATGCTGAAGAGTGCTCTCAGTTCAACTCCCATTCCCGTACTGCAGAACGTCCATCTCGGCTCCTATTTCCTGCATGAAATCACCTTTTTCTTTTTGTTGTGCTACCGGCCTTTTGGAATCCAGTTCCACGTCGAGACTTCCTTATTCAGTATTTATTTTTCAAAGCTGGATCGCGAGGCTCTCAAGCCGGTGCGGTGGGGTGTTCCCGACGAGCGCATCGACGAGGTGAAATCGTTAGGAGTAAAGACCTTCGAAGACTTCACCTGGAAGCACATGCTGGATTTTTATTCCTGCGCCGACTGCGGCCGCTGCTCGGACCAGTGTCCCGCGAACGCGGTAGGAAGGCCATTGTCGCCAAGGTTCCTAACGATCAAGGCGAGAGATTACGTTTTCCGGCACTATCCTGTTCTGGGCAGCGCGACGAACAGCAAACCCCTGATCGGCGAACTTTATTCTGAGGATGAGATCTGGTCGTGTACCACCTGTGGCGCGTGCGAGCAGGAGTGTCCGCTGCTCGTCGAGTACATCGACAAGATCGTCGATCTACGGCGCGGGATGATGGATGATGGCAATGTACCGCAATCCATTCAGAAGCCGTTGAAGGCTCTCGAAAGCCGCGGAAATCCTTACGGCAAGCTGGGAAAAAAGCGGGCTGACTGGACCAAGTCGGAAGAGTTCCGGAAAGCCTGCAATGTCAAGATTGCTGACGGGAACGGCGTGAATACGCTGTTCTTCGTAGACAGCATCACCTCCTACGACGACCGTATTCAGTCCATTGGCCGGGCCACCGCGAAGATTCTCGATCATTTTGGTGAAAACTTCGGAATTCTCGGCCCGGAAGAAAAGGACAGCGGCCATGAAGTCCGTCGCTTCGGCGAAGAGACGCTGTTTATGGCCTTGCGAGAACACAACGTCGAGGCCATCCAGTCCTGCGCAGTACGAATAATTGTTACTGCAGACCCGCATGCGTATAACGCCCTGAAGCACGACTATAAAGATGTGCCGCCGGTTGAGCACATCAGCCAACTGATCTCCCGCGAAGTGAAGGCCGGCAAGATCAAGTTCAATCCAATCAAGAACGAAATGGATGTGTACACCTACCACGATCCCTGCTACTTGGGGCGGCACAACCATATTTATGACGAACCCCGCAATGTGCTCGACGCAGTACCCGGTCTGAAGAGAGTGGAAATGAGCCGTTGCCGAGAGCGGTCTTTCTGCTGCGGCGGTGGCGGGCTGATGCTGTTCTACGAGCCAAAGGAAGATCAGCGGATCGGCGTGAGACGAGTCCAGATGGCGGCCGAAGCCGGAGCCAATGTCATCGTGACCGCCTGCCCTTTCTGCATGGTCAATATAGAGGATGCGATCAAGGTTGCCGGCATGGAAGGAAAAATGACCGCCATCGACCTGGCCGAATTGGTTGACCAGCAGATCGCGCGCGACAACTGAGAAGGAGAATGAGCGTGGAAATCTTAGTTTGCGTAAAACGAGTGCCCGACACCTCAGAAAACGAAATACAACTCAACAGCAGTGGAACCGGCATCGAGACCGACGATTTGGTTTATTCCATCAACGAGCCCGATAACTACGCCGTCGAAGAGGCCCTGCAGATCGTCAGCAAGGTAGGCGGAAAAGTCACGGTAGTCACGATTGGCGGCGAAGATGATGAGGAAGTTCTACGTCGGGAGATGGCGATGGGCGCCCACCACGGCGTCCTGATTTCGGATCAGGCCTTCAGCGGTTCTGACGGCCGTAGCCTTGCGGCAATTCTGAAAGCCTTCGTTCAAAAAGCTCATTACGACCTGATCTTATGCGGGGTGCAAGCCGATGACGGCGCCGCCCAGGTCGGTGGCATGCTCGCCGCCATGTTGGACTACCCATTCGCTTCGCTGGTGAATTCGATTGAAGTAGCGGATGTTGAAAAGCTGAAGGTCAGCCGGGAGATCGAAGGCGGCAACAAGGAGATCCATGAGATTGATCTACCCTGCGTGCTATCGATTCAGACCGGAATCAACGAGCCGCGGTACGTCGGAATGCGCGGAATCCGGCAGGTAGCTTCTGTGCCTATTCCCACCCTCGGTCCTGCCGACCTGGATATTGACCCGCGAACCGTGGGCAAAGGCGCCGCCAAGGTGGGACGGGTGGATTACTTCATTCCCGCATTCGGCAAGGGCGCCGAAATGCTGCAAGGGAAACGGGAAGACATTGTCGACAGGCTCGTCGAGCTGGTCGCCGCCAAAGGAGGATTGAACTAATGCCTCGCATCTTCACTTACATCGCACACAAGGCTGGCGTGGCCGACGACTCAGCTGCCGAGTTGGCCGCGGCTGCCCAAAAAATTGACGCAACTGAATCTCCTATTGCGATTCTCACTGGCTGGGGGTCGGATCTCGACGCCGCATGCAATTCCCTTCGCGCGTTATATGCCGAGATATGGAAGGTCGCAAACGAGTCTCTTGCCTATCCCAACGCGGAGCTTGTAAGGCAGGCCCTGGTCGCCGTTCTGCCGCCTGGCAGTGTTTTATTGGTGCCACACGATCACTTCGGACTCGACCTATCCCCCGGCCTGTCCATCAAAACGAATTCATGCTTTGTCTCCGATGTAGTGGACATTGAAGGCTTGCAAGGGACCGCGTTGAAAGTTGTTCGCCAGGAATTCGGGGGGCAACTGAGTACGCACGTTCGCTGCGATATTTCATCCGGCGCGGTAATCACGATCCGTCCGGGGGCGTTCAAGCCACAGGAGAGTGCTCCCGTGGTCGGACGCGTTGCCGACAAGTCGTCCGAAATCGGGTCTCTGAGTGCGCGCCGCCGCTATCTCGAAACGGTTGTTGCCGAAGCGGGCGACGTCGATATCGCCAAGCAAACCGTCCTGGTTTCTGTGGGGCGAGGTATCCAGGAGCAAGGGAATGTAGCCATCGCTCAGGAACTCGCAGATGCCATGGGTGCCGCTGTGTCATGTTCGAGGCCGGTGGTCGACGCCAAGTGGATGCCAAAATCCCGCCAGGTCGGTACATCCGGCAAAACCGTTAAGCCCAAGGTGTACCTGGCCTGCGGCATCAGCGGGGCGTTCCAGCACTTGGCTGGCATCAAGGGCAATCCATTCATCGTTGCCATCAACAAAAATCCCAAGGCTCCCATCTTCCAAGTGGCGGATGTGGGAATCGTTGCCGACATCCTGGAATTTCTGCCGGAACTCACGAATAAGATTCGCGAGGTTCGTGCCGGTAAGACAACGGCCGCTCACGCTTCTTGAAAGGAAGGGTACCCATGATTGACAAGAAGACTTTGAAACTGAGCTTGAAGTCCCTGCGAGATTTTGCCAAGGGCCGCCTTCCGGACGAGAAGCTCTTGGAACTGGATGCCCGCGACGAATGTCCTCTCGACATTGTGCGCTACATGTGCAGTCCCGACCAGCTCGCGATCCAGCTGCTGTTCGTTCCCGAGGAGTTTGGGGGGATGGGCGGAGGCGCCTTCGACGTTTACTGCATTTGCGAGGAGATGGCACGGATCGATCTGGGTATCGCCACATCCGTGCTTGCCACATTTCTCGGCAGTGATCCCATCACGGTCGGCGCCACCCCAGAGCAAAAAAAACTCTGGCTCAGCCGCATCGCGGAGCAAGGAATATTGTTCGCCTACGGCGCGACCGAGCCCGAGGCCGGCAGCGATCTGCCTGCCCTGCGTACCACGGCGGACCGCGTCTTAAAGGATGATCGCATCGTCGGCTATAAGATCAACGGGAACAAGCAATGGATCAGCAACGGTGGCGTGGCAGATGCTTACAGCGTCCTGGCCAACGCACCCGGGGGACCGACGTGGTTCATCCTAGAAAAGGGCGCGAAGGGCTTCACCCATGACGAACCGGAAGACAAGCACGGGATACGATTGAGCAACACCGCAGCGCTCGCCTTCAACGACGTCTATGTGGACGCTGACCGGCTCATTGGCGGCGTCGAAGGTCAGGGTTTACTGCAAGCGCAAGCGGTCTTCGGCTACACGCGCCTGATGGTGGCCGCCTTTGGCCTCGGCGCAGGTTGGGCCGCGCTGGATCGTGCAATTCCCTACTCAACCAAGCGTATCCAGGGCGGAGCGCCATTGTCAGAAAAGCAAGGCTACACCCACAAACTGATTGTTCCGCACGTGGTCCGTCTAGAAGCCAGCCGCGCCTATATCGAAGAAACCGCCGAGCGTATTGACGCGGGCGAGGGCAGTCTCAACACCGAGGGCGCGATTGCCAAGTACATGGCCTCCGAAGCCGGTAATCAGGCGGCCGAGGCCAGTATTCAGGCGCTCGGCGGCTACGGGTACACGCACGAATACATGGTCGAGAAAATCAGCCGCGACGTGCGCATCACCACGATCTATGAAGGGACTTCCGAGATCATGGAGATGACCATCAGCCGCGACCGTTGGCAATCTCACCTGAAGACGCGGGGACAGCATTATCACGAGGAAGCACGCCGATTGGAAGCGCTGCAGAAGCAACATCCAGACGTTGGCGCCAACATCGCCGCCCTGAGCTTGCATGCCCTCGCCGAAGTCATGGAAAAAGCTCGCCTGGCGCGCCTGACCCGCTATCAACATGTTCTGCTGCGGCTGGGCGAGTTGATTGCGTACGCCGAGTGTGCCGGCTGCCTGGCCCGCCGCGCTGCGCGGATCGCCGAAAACAAGTTGAACGAAAAGGCTAATCGGCGCTTCGATTTGCCCGCGCTTTCGCCCATCAGCCGGATATTTGCGCGAGATGCTGCACTCAAAGTAGCCGAAGAAGGTTTGCGTTTGATTATTGCGGGATCGGGCGTCACTGATGCCGAAGTGCCTGCATTCGAAACGAGTTTGGGACTAACTGCCGTCCACCGGGCGCAGGCGGGACTGATCTCAGATATGGATTATGTAGCCGACGTTCTCTACGACCGGGTAGCGAAGCGTGCCGCAGTCGCTGCTTAGTTGAGAGCCCTTATTTTACACAGGCCAGATACCTGTCCAACAAAACAGGAGCGTCGTCATGGAAAACACCGCTTATCGAGCAATCGCGATTGTGGGGCTTGGCGCAGTGCTGCCCGATGCGCCAAATGTGCCGGCTTTCTGGGACAACGTAAAGAGCAGCCGTTACAGCATCACCGACGTCATGCCTGATCGCTGGGACCCCGCGCTCTATTACGATGCCGATCCCACTGCGCCGGACAAAAGCTACTCCAAGATCGGCGGCTGGGTTCGTGACTACGCCTGGGAACCGATGAAGTGGCACCTGGCTGTTCCACCACGTGTGGTGGATGCTATGGATATAGCGCAGAAATGGGCCATTGCATGCACGCGCCAGGCGCTGGAGGATTATGGCTATCCCAAACGGCCTTTAGATACGAATCGCACAGCCGTAATTCTCGGCAACGCTATGGCCGGCGAGAAACACTATCTCACCGCGCTTCGGGTTTTTTTCCCGGAGTACGCTCGCGAGTTGAGCGAAAGCGCGGCTTTTGCCGCCCTGCCCGAGAGCGTGCGCCGCGATATTACCCGGGAATTGCACGACCGAATTGGCAAGCATCTCCCCGAGGTTACTGAAGACAGCATGCCCGGCGAGCTAGCCAACTGCATTACCGGCCGCATTGCCAGCATCTACAACTTCCACGGGTCGAATTATGTTGTGGACGCCGCCTGCGCCTCAGCCATGGCCGCCATCAGCTCCGCAGTGGAAGGATTGGTAGAAAACGATTTCGATGTTGCCGTAACGGGCGGCATCGACCGCAACATGGGCGCTTCCACCTATGTGAAGTTCTGCAAAATTGGGGCGCTGTCTGGCACCGGAACTCGCCCCTATGCCGAGGGCGCCGACGGATTCGTCATGGGAGAAGGTTCCGCGATTTTCTTGCTTAAGCGTCTTGCGGATGCCGAACGTGACGGCGACAAAATTTACGCGGTGCTGCGCGGGATGGGTGGCGCTAGCGACGGTAAGGGGAAAGGCATCACAGCACCTAACCCGATTGGTCAGAAATTGGCGATCGAGCGGGCATGGCAGAACGCCGGATTGTCTCCTGCCACTGTGACGCTGATCGAAGGACATGGCACGTCGACCCGGGTCGGCGATGTAGTCGAAGTGCAGAGCATGGCGGACGTGCTCAGCAGCTTTCATCTGCCCACAAAGTCGGTTGCACTTGGCTCCGTCAAGTCGAACATTGGCCACTTGAAGGGCGCCGCCGGAGCCGCCGGACTTCTGAAAACAGTTCTAGCGCTACACGAGAAGATGTTGCCGCCCAGCGTGCATTGCGAACACCCGAATCCCGATATCGACTTCGCCCACTCCCCGCTTTACGTGAACACAGAACTAAAACCGTGGATGATTCCGGCGGATGGTACGCGGCGCGCCGGTCTTAGCGCCTTTGGCTTTGGCGGCACCAACTTTCACGCCGTGCTCGAGGAATACATTCCCCACAAGCTGACAGGCGACGGGAAGCGATCCGTCGCGGTGGGAGAGATACCTAAAGAGATAGGCGGTGCAACTATGACGGCAAATCAAGGCAATTCGCATATTGGAGCTTCCAACAAAGTCCCGCTGCGTGGTGTGCTTGTGATTGGTGCCAATTCCGAGAGTGATTTGATTGGGCGTTTACGCCTGGTCGCCAATGATGCCAAGTCCGGCCTCGTTCCACCGACGTCTGCGCCAGCCGAATGCGATCTGCGGGCGCCGGAGCGCGTTGCCATCGACTATGCCGACGCCGCTGAACTAGCGACCAAATCGGCAGCCGCACTGAAAGCCTTCACTGCGAATCAACCGCTGATGTGGAAGGCTCTGCGCGCGCAAGGCATCTTCCGTGGCCGCGGCTCCAGACCCAAGGTGGCGTTCCTCTATACCGGCCAGGGTTCGCAATATGTGAACATGCTTCAGCAACTGCGGGCTGCGGAACCAATTGTGGCGGACATTTTCATCGAAGCAGATCGCGTGATGAGCCCCCTTCTCGGCAAACCGCTTTCTGAATTCATCTTTGTCAACCGCGCTGATGATCAAGCCGTTGCCAAGGCGGAAGAGGATTTACGACAGACGGCCATCACTCAACCCGCCGTTCTAGCCACTGATGAGGCGCTAACCCGGCTCTTAGCCGCTTACGGCGTCACCCCCGATTTCACCATGGGACACAGCCTTGGAGAATACGGAGCGCTGGTTGCCTCTGGCGCGCTTCCCTTTGCGGAGGCCTTGGAAGCGGTTAGCGCTCGTGGACGCGAAATGACTCGCGTATCCATGGAAGAGGGCCGAATGGCCGCCGTGTTTGCCCCGCTGGGAGAGATCGAGCGGATAATCAAGAACGTTTCTGGCAACGTTGTGATCGCCAACGTCAACAGCGAACATCAGGCAGTCATCGGCGGGGCTCGAGTAGCAGTCGAGCAGGCGATTGAACTTCTTCAAAAAGCTGGTTACGAAGTGGCTGTGTTATCGGTCAGCCAGGCCTTTCACACCTCCATTGTCGCTCCGGCCAGTGAACCTCTACGCCGGATGCTTTCGCGCCTGCACCTCCAGGCGCCACGATTGCCGATCGTGGCCAATGTCAACGGTGAGTTCTATCCGACCGGGCCCGACGTGGTGCCGCAGATGCTCGACATTCTGGCGCTGCAGGTCGCCTCTCCTGTGCAATTCGTTAAGGGCCTGCGCACGCTATATAACGCGGATGCGCGTGTCTTTGTGGAAGTTGGACCGAAAAAAGCACTGCAGGGATTTGCCGAGGATGTGCTTGGCGGCGACGCCGATGTGGTTTCGCTTTTCACCAATCATCCCAAATTCGGCGATCTAGTCTCGTTCAACCAGGCGCTGTGTGGACTCTATGCGGCCGGTTTAGGTCGAGGAACTAACGAACGCGCGAGAGAGGTCTTGGAAACGACTGCAACTTCTGCTCCGACGGTACGGAGGGAAATCGCCAACCCATTCGCGGCTATCCCGACACAGGCCGCGGACGCGTCAACTGCGCCACTAAGCGCCGACGGCTACAACCAACTCGGTCATATGTTCGCCGACGTTCTCGAGCGGGGCTGGAAGATGTTTCATCCTCCCAACGGAGAGTCCAACCGTGTTCCCGTTGTAATCACCGGAGCGGCCTTGGGCCTGCCCGGAACCGAACACATCTTTGATGACGAGAATATCGACCGCATCCTGCGCGGCGATCAATTCATCGATTCCATCCCCACGCGCTTCCGCCGCGCCATGCTCGACAAGCACATTACCCGGCTGGTAAAGAGCGACAATGGCGGACCCACTTTCGAGAGTATTAATAATGTAGCGGACGTGATCAAACTGGCAGGCCGAGGTGGCGCCTTCGATCTACAAGATGAATTCGGCGTTCCTGCCGAGCGCATCGCAGCTCTCGACCGTAATACTGCCCTGGCCATCGCGGTTGGCATCGATGCGTTGCGCGATGCCGGAATCCCGCTGGTCATGCGCTACAAGACAACCAGCAAAGGCACGCAACTGCCGGACCGCTGGGCCTTGCCCGACCCATTGCGCGACGACACCGGGGTGATTTTCGCCTCGGCCTTCCCCGGCCTGGATTCTTTCGCCGACATCATGTCGCAGTATTTTACAGACCACAGCCGTCACGAGCAGTTGGAGATGCTCGAAAGCATCCGTCTTCGAGTGGCCGAGGCGAATGGACATTCCATCCTGCTGCAGGAAATTGATCGTCGTATTCAGGAGTTACGTTCGGCCATCGACAAGCAGCCATTTAGCTTTGATCGACGCTTTCTTTTCCGTGTCTTATCGATGGGCCATTCGCAATTTGCCGAATACATCGGGGCCCGCGGTCCGAATACCCAAATCAACGCCGCGTGTGCGAGCACCACGCAGGCGGTTTCGCTTGCGGAAGACTGGATCCGCGCCCGCCGTTGTCGCCGCGTCATAGTGGTTTCGGCGGACGACATCACCACCAACAACCTGATCGACTGGATGGGCGCCGGCTTTTTGGCCAGCGGTGCGGCAGCTACTGACGAAGCGGTGGAAACCGCGGCGCTTCCCTTTGATCGCCGCCGCCACGGCATGATCATCGGCATGGGAGCTGCTGCCCTTGTCATCGAAAGTGCAGAAGCCGCGCGCCAACGAGGACTCCAGCCAATCTGCGAAGTGCTGAGCGCGGTCGCGGGAAACAGCGCCTTCCACGGTACACGCCTCGACGTACAGCACATAAGCCAAATGATGGAAAAGTTAATCACCCAGGCGGAAATCCGCAGCGGCATTCAACGCCATCAGATCGCGCCGCGAACGGTTTTCGTTTCTCACGAAACCTATACGCCGGCTCGCGGCGGCAGCGCCTCGGCAGAGATCCACGCCTTGCGTCACGTTTTCGGCGACGCCGCGGATCAGATCGTCATCGCCAACACCAAGGGTTTCACCGGACATGCCATGGGTGCGGGCATCGAAGATGTGGTCGCGGTGAAAGCACTGGAAACCGGCTGTGTACCACCCGTCCCCAACTTCCGGGAAGTTGATCCGGAGCTGGGTTCATTAAACTTGTCGAAAGGGGGCATGTATCCCGTCGAATATGCCCTGCGGCTCGGCGCCGGCTTCGGTTCGCAGATCGGGATGACGCTGGTTCGCTGGGTTCCGACCAAGGATGGAATTCATCGTAGCCCAAGTGCTCTTGGCTATAGCTATCGCATAGCCGATCCTCAATCATGGAACACCTGGCTCACTCAGATCGCAGGGCGATCGACGGCTGATCTGGAAGTAGTCCACCATACCCTGCGGGTGAAAGATCAAGGTTTAGCCGCACAGGTTGCGCCAGCAACTCAAAACCAGGTCGCGAAACCAGTCGCTGTCCCCGCAGCGACAGTCATCACAACGGTTCCGGAAGTTGTGCCTTCGCCGATCCGCACCGTTCCCCAACCGAGCAACCCCGCTCCGGTGATCGGTGGAGCGTCGGAACGCCCCAAGCCCGCCGAAGATGATCCGGTGAAAGAGCGAGTATTGGCGCTTGTCTCCGCAAAGACCGGCTACCCCGTTGACATGCTCGATCTGGATCTTGATATGGAAGCCGATTTGGGAGTCGACACCGTCAAGCAGGCCGAGGTCTTCGCGGCCATCCGCGAAGCTTACAGCATCGCTCGTGACGACCAAATCAAATTACGTGACTTCCCCACTCTGTCCCATGTAATTCGATTCGTCTACGGGCGCCGGCCGGAACTCAGCAACAAGCCAGCGCCGCCCCCATCGATAAAGGTAGATGAGGTCAAGATAACAATTTCCGAACCGCCAGTCCTCTCGATGAAAGAAGACAATGTTAAAGACCGCATCCTCGAGCTAGTAGTCGACAAAACGGGTTACCCAAAAGACATGCTCGATCTCGACCTGGATCTGGAAGCGGATCTCGGCGTCGATACCGTCAAACAGGCAGAGATGTTCGCGGCCATCCGCGAAATCTACAACATCCCGCGAGATGAGAACCGCAAGCTGCGTGATTACCCAACCCTGTCTCACGTAATCCGTTTTGTCTACGAAAAGCGGCCTGATCTCGCCGCTGCCTCGCCCATCGCTGCTGTTGTTGATGACTCGACAAAGAGCGATGCAATCAAGGACAAAATCCTGGAGATCGTAGCCGAAAAGACCGGTTATCCCAAAGACATGCTCGACCTGGACCTCGACCTGGAAGCGGATCTTGGTGTTGACACTGTGAAACAGGCAGAAATGTTTGCCGCGGTAAGAGCGGCGTACAACATTCCGCGAGACGAAAATCTCAAGTTGCGCGACTTTCCTACCCTTGCCCATGTGATCAAATTTGCGCATGACCGGCAGCCCGTGACCGCACCAGCCACTCCAGTTGCGGTCGCTATCCAAAAGAAGCCGCCCACAGGAGAGCACACGCAGTCGGTGTCCGCACATACGGCGCTGAAAACAATGACGCCCGCAATGCCTGCGACCGCCAGTTTTGAGGCTGCTAACCGCATTCCACGCCGGGTACCGGTGCCCAGTTTGCGGCCGCCGTTGACCGTCTGCAAGTCAACGGGAGTGACCCTCGGCTCTGGACGCCGCGCGGTATTGATGTACGATCAAGGCGACGTGGGAGACGTGTTAGCGCAACGGCTACAAACGATGGGTGTCGAAGTCCTACGAATCGAAACCCCCCTCGCTGCGGACGCGCTGGCAAATCGCCTTGGCAATTGGCTCGCCTCCGGTCCCATTCATGGCGTGTATTGGTTGCCCGCTCTCGACCACGAGGGAGCACTCACCCAAATGGATGCGCCTGCCTGGAAGGAAGCCGTGCACCTGCGTCTCAAGATGTTTTACGGAACCATGCGCACGCTTTATCAGCAGATTGCAACCGCGGGCACGTTTCTGGTTTCGGCGACCAGGATGGGCGGACAACATGGCTATGACCCCGCTGGAGCCGTCGCGCCGCTCGGCGGCGCAATCACCGGCTTCACCAAAACCTATAAACGCGAGCGGCCCGATGTTCTGGTTAAAGCGGTCGATTTCGAAACTAAGCGGACGCCCGCGGAAGTCGCCGGCATTTTGATCGACGAGACTCTGCGTGATCCGGGCGCCGTGGAGGTTGGCTATAAAGACGGATTACGGTGGACGGTTGCGCTCGAAGAGCAAGTTTCATCCGATGGTCAGTCCGGCCTCTCGCTCGGCCCGGTCACCGTCTTCCTGATCTCGGGCGCGGCAGGAAGCATTGTTTCCGCTATCACCGCAGACCTGGCAGCCGCTTCCGGCGGCACTTTCTACTTGCTTGACCTCGTGCCGAAGCCCGATCCGAACAATCCTGATCTTAAGCGCTTCGTCACTGACAAGGAGGGCCTCAAGCGTGATCTTTTTGCTCGCATCCAGGCACGCGGCGAGCGTGCTACCCCGGCTCTCGTAGAAAAAGAATTGGCTGCGCTGGAGCGAGCCCACGCCGCCCAAAGCGCTATCGACGCAGTCACAGCGACTGGAGGTACCGCACACTACTTTAGCGTCGATCTGACCGATGCAGACAAAGTAGCCAACGTCGTTCGTCAGGTGTATGAACTGAGCGGACGCATCGATGTTCTGTTGCATGCCGCAGGCATCGAACGCAGTCATTTCCTTCCGGATAAGGAACCGCGCGAGTTCGACCTCGTTTTCGACGTGAAGAGCGACGGCTTCTTTAATCTTCTGCGCGCGATTAACGACAAGCCTCTTGCTGCTTCTGTGGTGTTCAGTTCCATCGCAGGCCGCTTTGGCAACGCCGGGCAAGCGGATTACAGTTCCGCCAACGATCTGCTGTGCAAGATCAGCTCGAGCTTCCGCACCACCCGGCCGTCAACCCGTGCCATCGCTATCGATTGGACCGCGTGGGGCGGCATCGGCATGGCTACTCGTGGCTCCATCCCGAAAATGATGGAGGTCGCGGGGATTGATATGCTGCCTCCCGAAGCGGGTGTTCCCCTGATCCGCCGTGAACTCACTTGCGGAGGAACTCGCGGCGAGATCGTTATCGCCCAGCGTCTCGGCGTTCTGCTCAATGAATGGGATTCTGCTGGAGGGATTGATGAATCCATTTCGGATCCGCAGGTCTCGACTGCGAGGACTCCGATGATCGGTAAAGTCGCAGCCGCAGGGCTACACGGCGTGACCATTGAGACCCCGCTCGACCCGGCTATTCAGCCGTTTTTGTACGATCACCAGATTGCGGGCACGCCGGTATTGCCCGGCGTGATGGGAGTCGAGGCGTTTGCTGAAGCTGCGGCATTCATGGTTCCCGGATGGCACGTCGCGGCAGTCGAAAATGTGAATTTCCTTGCGCCATTTAAGTTTTACCGAAACGAGCCGAGGACTGTAACGACCCGCGCGTTCATTCATCCGCAAGATGACGTCTTGATCGCGGACTGCCAACTGACGGGCAGCCGGTCGCTTCCCAATCAAAAGGATCCCCAAGTCAATACTCACTTCACCGGTCGCGTGCGACTCACCAAAGATGCCCCTGCTTCGGTTCGCACGTTGCCCCTGGGCACTCCCACGGGACAGCTTATCGAAGCGTCGGATATTTATCGCGTTTACTTCCATGGGCCTGCATATCAAGTCCTCGAACGGGCGTGGTGGAACGGAATTCGCATGATCGGCCTGATCGCACAAGGCATGCCTCCCAACCACCATCCTTCCGAATGGAAGACTCTCATCGCACCGCGCCTCGTCGAAGCTTGTTTCCAAACGGCCGGACTTTGGGAACTGGGAGTGCAAGGCCGGATGGGACTTCCACAGCACATTCAGGAGGTCCGACTCGAGCGACTGCCGGAACTGGCCGAAGGCCGCTTGTATGCGACCGTCACTCCCGGCCCGCAGAAAGAAGATTTCGAGGTGGAGGTCATCGATACGGCAGGAAACCGGTACATCCATCTCGCCGGCTACCGCACGGTTGCCCTCCCTGAGGGAGTTGATGTTGAAGCGTTGAAGGCGCTCCAAACACTCATGTCTGTGGAAGCTGTAGCGGCATAACGAACGCAACCTGACGGTTGTAACGGTCACTGGCATGGAGGGATTATGCATCGCGATTTTCAACGCGTGGCCATTGTGAATCGTGGGGAAGCCGCCATGCGCTTCATTCATGCGGCTCGAGAGTTCAACCACGAGCATGGCACTTCGTTGTCCACCATCGCACTGTTCACCGACCCTGATCGCTGTGCCATGTTCGTCCGTGAGGCGGACGAGGCGGTATCTCTTGGCCCGGCGCAGGTCATCGATGCGAACACCCAGCAGCCCAAGAGTAGTTATGTTGATTATGACCGTCTGCAGCAGGCACTGATTCTCGCCCGCGCCGACGCTGTTTGGGCTGGCTGGGGCTTTGTCGCCGAGCATGCCGAATTCGCCGATCTTTGCCGCGACATGGGGATTGTGTTCATCGGGCCCGACGGCGACGTCATGCGGCGGCTGGGCGACAAGATCTTTTCCAAACTCCTGGCTGAGCAAGGAAATATCCCGATCGTTCCCTGGAGTGGCGGACCTGTGGAAACGCTAGCCGACGCGGAGCGCCATGCCGACCGCCTCGGCTATCCGTTCTTATTTAAGGCTACCGCGGGAGGCGGGGGACATGGCATCCGCCGCGTGCAGCAGCCTCTCCAACTTGCACAAGCTTTTGAAAGTGCCCGTTCCGACGCATTTAAAGCATTCGGGAATCCCACCGTCTTCATGGAACAACTGGTGGAGGGCGCACACCACATCGAGGTCCAGATAATCGCCGATCATTACGGAACCACCTGGGCCGTGGGGGTACGGGATTGCACGATACAGCGTCGCCATCAGAAAATTCTGGAAGAAGCTCCCTCGCCTGTGTTGTCTCCCGAAAAAGATCAGGCATTGCGTGAAGCCGCAGTTCGCCTGAGCCAGGCAGCGGCGTACCACAACGCCGGCACAGTTGAATTTCTGTACCAGCCACACCTCCACCGATTCTTGTTCATGGAGATGAATACCCGATTGCAAGTTGAACACCCGGTGACCGAATGCACCACAGGGGTGGACCTGGTCAAACTTCAGATTCACGTGGCGCGCGGCGGTTCCCTCGAAGGAGACCCGCCCCGCTCTAGAGGACACGCCATTGAAGTGCGCCTGAATGCCGAAGATCCCGACAACGGTTTTGCCCCAGCCCCCGGCTTTGTAGAACGTTTCAGGATTCTTTCCGGACCCGGGGTGCGAATCGATACCGGTCTGGCAGAAGGCGACAGTGTGCCGGCGGAATTCGATTCGATGATCGCCAAGATTATCGGGTATGGTCAGAACCGCAAGGAAGCTCTGTCCCGGCTGCGTCGGGCGCTGCGCGACGGTGTGGTTGTCATCAACGGCGGGGCCAGCAACAAAGCTTTTCTCCTGGAGCTACTCAGCCGGGCTGAAGTAGAGAATTCGGAGGTCGACACGGGATGGATGGATCGCCTTGCCGGAAATGGCGAACACCTTTCCCGGCGCTATGCCGATGTGGCCCTTGTGCAGGCAGCCATCGAAGCCTACGATGCCGCGCTCGCGCTGGAGCAGGCGCAATTCTATGCCTCGGCCGTGCGTGGACGCCCACAGGTTCGGCGAGAGATCGGCCGCACCGTCGCACTGCGATATCGGGGAAATTCGTATTCACTGAAGACGTATCGGCTCGGACCGCAGCAATATCGCGTAGAGGCCGGTGGAGTTCGGGTTGACGCTCACGTGGACCGCCTCGGCGAGTTCCAGGACTGGCTCACCGTGTTCGGTCGGCGTTTCAATGTGGTCTCGGTCGTGCAAGAACTGAATTACCGCATCGAGGTAGATGGCGTTTCGCACCGCATCGATCGCGATGAGGGAGGCGTGGTCCATGCTCCCGCCCCCGCCGTGGTAGTGTCCGTTGCCATCAAGCCGGGTGACACGGTTTCCGTTGGCGATCGTCTGGCCGTGCTCGAGGCCATGAAGATGGAGATGCCCGTACTCGCGCCTTTTTCTGGCAAAATCCGCAAAGTCATGACCATTGCCAACGTGCAGGTGGATACGGGAACGCCACTTATCCAGATCGACCGCGAAAGTACTGATCAAGAAGCGGCAGCGACGGAGAGAGTAGTTCTTGGCTCGTCGGTCGCCCCGGACAGCACTGGAGAACATGCTCGTACCCGTTGCTATGACAACTTGGAAGAATTGCGACAGCTTATGTTGGGGTTCGACGTTGACCCGGCTCAATCAGCCTCGCTGGTGGCCCAATTCAGCAAGAATTGCCCTTTGCCCGCCAATGACGTTGACGTAAAGCATCGCGAAGATGAGATTCTTAATATCTTTGTAGACGTTTGCTCTTTGTTTCACCGGGAGCCGAACCTGGATAGTCGCACCGGCGGTCAAGGTCCCAGTACTGAGGCTCAACTCTTCTCCTATTTGCGCACCCTCGACACCCGCGGAGAGGGACTGCCCTCAAGTTTTGTGGAAGGTCTCCAGTGTGCCCTTGCGCACTATGGTGTTCAGACCCTGGACCGGTCTCCTGAACTTGAAGAGAGCTTGCTCTGGATCTACAAATCGCACCAGCGCATCGAGCAGCAGGTCGCGTCCATCATGTCCCTGTTGGAACGACGTTTGGAGCGGCTCGAGACCAACGGAGACAAATCGTTTCGCACGTTGCTCGACCGGATGATCTCCGTCACCAACGGCGTCTTTCCCGCGCTCAGCGACCTGGCTCGCGAAGTCCGCTATCGGGGTTTCGATCAGCCTCTGTTCGAGCGCGCCCGCCGGCAAATTTATTCGCAAGTGGAAGATCACCTCGCTTATCTCGGTTCCAATCCTGATGCTGCTGATCGCCGCGAAAGAATACGAGCAATGATCGAATGTCCTCAGCCGCTGCTCAGCCTCTTTTCTCGACGCTTTGCGGCTGCTGATCGCG